>Ga0182027_10014161_pt1 | contig 11061 bp, 7 predicted proteins | sample 712E1DmetaG_FD_121300 | JGI IMG/M metagenome (GOLD analysis project Ga0182027, IMG submission 121300) | Permafrost microbial communities from Stordalen Mire, Sweden - 712E1D metaG (Illumina Assembly) | ecosystem: Environmental > Terrestrial > Soil > Wetlands > Permafrost | place: Sweden...
GATTCAACGGGAAACATGGCCTTTTGCTGGCACCTGAAGGTCTATGCGCAGGCCGGCGTGTGGGCGAACAGGGACCTGCTCAGGAATTCCGGCTCGTGGATTTCTCCGCCGGACTCTTTGCCGGCCCGGCCCATTGATTCCGTAAGCTTTACTATGGGGACTGTACTGATGAATCCGGCGTCAATCGTCCCAAGTTCCCAGGACACGCTGGATTCCCTGTATCTCAGCATTGACAACGGCGCAACCTGGAATTTCTACAAAAATGCGGCTTCCCCCGCGCAGGTGATTAAAGGCCCCTATAAATATTTCCAATACAAAATAAAGCTCAAAAGGGTCGATTCGCTGGTCACCCCGGCAATAAAAAAGGTCACGTTCCAATGGAGCGCAAAACCGCGGATAGGTCCGCTTGATTCGGTCGCCATAAATTCGGTGTATCAGCCGGGGAAGCATTTTGGAGACACGATAAGCTGCCTGTCGCGCAGCGACACAGTCAGGTGCCGTCTCGGCATTATTTCCATCGACACCCTTGACACTGTGTATACGGGATCGATTCGAAAAGGCCGCACAATACCCGACAGTGTGAACAGAAATACTCGCTGGTGGACTTCCGATACGATCCTCCCTTTGACAAAGTCAGACACGATCTCATGGCAATTCACGGCACACGGCAAGAGCGGCTGGGCGGCCCACGACAGCGGTCTCTGTGTTAAAACGCATAACGCGGTCCCGCGGCTGAGTGTCCAGACAATCCGTAACAACGGGGGCCCGGTTACCGAAACCGGCGCCACCAGGATCAACGTACAGCAGAGCGATTCCATTGAATTCATGTATTCGGTGCAAGACTCTAACGATGCCGGGACACTAGCGCGGTTATTTTTAAACGGCGCCAAGGTTGATTCCATACCGCAGATTAACGTCGGTCATTATATGTTCCATTGCGCAAGCGGCCGGCCTCAGGGAGACGTGTTCAGGTTTACTGCCAAAGACCCCGACGATTCGACAGTAACGATCGTCAATTGCGGCGTCAACCATTTTCCAGTCATAAATTCAATATCCGTCAAGGGCGCCCAGGTCAACAACGGGGACACTGTGCGGGTCGGCATCGGCGCCTCGACGCCGATAATCGTCCATGCATTTGACGCCGACATCGGTTATGGCGACTCGCTCAGCTTCTTGTTCAGGCGCGGTTCCTTGCCCGACACCATCTTGAAAGACTCCGTTTACGCCTATGTTCCGCAACGTTCAGATACATCGGTCAGGATTTATGTCTCCGATCTGGCGGGTAAAACCGACTCGACGCGGTTTTATATAAAGTTCCCCTGGTTTGAAACGGACTCGACCGGTAACCGCGCTCTTTTAACGGCAAGAAAAATACTGAACGACAGCGTCGCCCTGATCATCGGCAGCGGCACATGCGACACCATAGCCATTCCGATCAAGAACACCGGCAACGACACCATGTCCATAACTTCGCTGCAATTCAAAGCGGTGGCCGGTCAATGGCTGCGTATACTTGTCAGCCAGAACGACACGATACGCCTGTTTGATTCCCTTGAGTCAAATAGCATCAGGCCTTTGAAATGCGCGCCGAACGGAACGGTGGTCCTGCGCGCGCTCCTGTGCGCCGACAGCTTAAAGGGCGATCATATGGCGTTCGATTCCATCATTATCGGCGCCGATGACGCAATGCACAATTTCGATACCCTGCCCGTGCGGCTTAAATACAATGATTTGCCCCGTATTTTTTCCTTGTCCTTCGATTTTGCATTCAATACGCCCTACTGGCTCGCAAAAAGCAAGGCGGTCAAGACCGCGGCGTACGTTTTTCCCCCGCACGCAAAAATATCCATCACTTTTTCCGAGCCCGTGGATTCCGCCTCGGTCGTGCCGAACCTGAAAATATACAGCATTTATGATATGTCAATCGACCCCAACGGCGGGCCCGTGCCGCTTTCATACCAGTGGAGCCAGGGAAAAACCAGGCTCGATATATCGCCGCACTATTCGCACAAAAGCCCGTATTTCAAAATCATGCCCCCGGACGGCTTTTTTATCCCGACCGATTCGCTGAAACTGGTCGTTTCGTCTACAATCACCGATACCGCGCATGCGCCCAACGGGCCTAATGCAATGGACCTGCACCGCATCTACGCGCTCAGCCCGCCGGCGGACACTTCGTTTCTTTTCAGGGTCGACAGCATTACCTATACCATTACATCGGTTTCGCCCGATAGCGGCGCCGCTGGCGTCGCGCCCCAATCCGCCATTTCCCTGACCTTCTCTTCGCCGCCTTTTCCCGGCACTATCGATACAAGCAAAGTAAACAACAGGGCGCTTATAGTGGGATCGTTGTATTCCGGTCCGGGCAGGATCAACTTCGATTCAATTTATGTCAAAAACGCTACCGCTTATTTCATTCCCGCAAAAAAGTTCTTTTACCATGATACGGTCCACTGTTATTATCACGGGGGATGGGCGCGCGATTCGCTGGGGTACTCCGTTGACCTGAATAAAGACGGAATACCCATGTCGATGTTCGATTCGACGTCCACGAGCGACGATAAACAATGGTCATTTACCGTAAAGGACATCGTGCACACGGCAGTGTATCCGGCCCCCAACGCCATAAGTATGCCTCCCGACACCTTCATTACCGTTTCATTTTCCGACAGCATCAAGTCCGGAATCATCGATACCTCGAAAAAGAACAACCGCAGTTTCCAGGCGTTCTCCCGGTGCAGCAGGGGAGCGCCCCTGGCTTTGGATTCAATAAAAATATCGGGTACGAAGGCGTCGTTCCGTCCGTCCGGCAAGCTCTACTACGGCGACAGCGTCACCTGTGTGTATCAGGGACTTTCCACGCTCGACTCGACCGGCTTTGCGATCGGCGGAAGCAATGGAGGGGCATTATTTACAAAAGATAAATTTCAATGGGGTTATACTGTCAAGAGCATCAATCTGGTCTCCACCATGCCCGACAGCGCGAAAACTTCCGTGACGGTGCACCCCGAAATCGTCCTGCGGTTTTCGGCGCCCGTGTACCGCGGCACCTTCGATTCCGATACGTCAACACACAACCGCAGCTTTCAATTGACCTCGACCTATACGAAAGACAGTTCCCTGACACTCGGTAACGTTGTTTTCTCCTCCGACAGCACGCAGATCCACATAACTCCCAAAGCGTCGTTTTTCGCCAATGACAGCGTGCAGTGCGTTTTCAAGGGTTTTAAAAAGAGCATCACCTACGATCAAACGAACAATCTACCCGGCGATTCTTCGCCCATGATATGTTCGCGTTCATGGTATTTTTTCGTGCAGAACGAAGGTTTTTACACGTACCCCAATCCTTATAAACCGGGGAGCGATCCGAGGCATTGCTCGGCGAACGGACCGTGCGGGATCTGGTTCAAGAACCTGCATATTTTAAAACGGGGCATCAGCGAAGTGAGCATAAAAATATTCACCATGAACGCGTTTCCCATTTACAATACCCAATCTGCCGGGGTCCATATTCGTTTTCTGGTCGGCAACGCAGACCTGAAACCCGAATGGAAATGGGACACCCGGAACCAGCATGGCACCCTGGTGGCCTCGGGGCTTTATTTTTACGCTATTTACGACCCCAGCGGTGGCATGATCATGAAGGGGAAATTGATGATCGTGCGATAAATCCGCCTTCGCCATGGAATTTTTAGCATTGCGGGACCAGTAGTATAGGTTTCCCTTCTGGGAAACAAGCATTTCCTAGCCCGAGAAATGTTCGGATAATTTAATTAAAAACGTGCCGGTGTTCGTTGGGAATCTGTATCAATATAGTTGGGCCAATCGGCAAAACTCTGAAGCACAATTGGCCCATAAGTGATGTGAAGAAAACCTATTGCCATTTGCTATTATGGCAATCGCTTTTGGAGCTCCGTTACTTGACTGGTCCTTAGCTTTGGTGGTAGTTTGTTCAATCTGGTGTTGAGGATGGCTCTTGCCTGCATTTGCCCGCTTGGCGTTGACATTGTTGTTGCAACTTGTGTAGGAGGATAATCTTTAGACAACTCAAGGGAGGTAAGATCACAATTCTGTCCTCCAGGAAATACTGCACACTTGGGATCAGAGAACATACTTGTGAGTACTTGGCAAATGGAAATCGCGGCGGTAATCTCCAATTTAGTTGTGTCATTTAAATTCGTCATTTCGGTAATTCCGTTTAGGGCAGAAAGCAAAGAATTTATTGCGATCACGGTTTTCCTATTCGTATCATTGTTTGGATTGCCATTTTGGGATTTGCAATAGCCCTCCATTAAAGGCTTGAGAACATCATTCCAAGCCGTCGCCACCTTTGCATTCACTTGGGCAACACGTTCAATATCGGCTTTATTTTTGTCAAATTGATAAATATCGCTCAAAACGAGCTCATAGGCTGTTTTAAAAGTTATTGCAGTGTCTTCAACAGTAGAAAACGGTACTGGCCACGGGCAACCTGGAATCGAGACAACGATAGCACACAAAACGGCAAGCAATCCTAATTGTTTCATTCTAATATTGCACATAATTCTACACCTTTCTTGGTAAATTGTGAAGGTCTGGGGATACCTATCGAATATCAACTAGTTTTTTACTGCACCTCCTTCCACCATTCGGGGAGAAATTTCTTCCTTGATCCGAGCCGAAAAGGGCGCTGGGGCTGTTTACCATGAGAACATTAATATAACCCCAGCGACGCCGAACATAGCCGATCGCATTATACGGCTAAAGCCCTTTTTTCACGAAAAACCTCGCGACCCGCATGCCTTGACTATGCACCGTGCTGGTCGCGGGAGAATTAGGAAAACGGTAGAGTCGGGAAATTGACAAATTGACGACTATTTTAGTTATCCCGAACGCACCGGACGCTGAATCCGGTCTTAGAATTGGGGAAGCTACGGGATACAAACGCACCATCGAATTCCATGGAACGGTCCCACGAGTTCGAAGCACCGTAAGCCGTAGACGACCACCAATAACCGTAAAACCCAATGTTGCCGAAGGGACCAGCGCCGTTACGGTAACCGCCCGGAAGCGCCGAAAAGCCGCTTGAATTTGTAGAACTGGTATTTGGAGACGGCCAATATGTCGTACCTGTAGATTTCAGGGCCCCTCCCGCTGAATCTAAACCTCCATAGTATGTATTGTTCACATACATGGTGAGAACTGTCCATTCGGAATCCGTCGGTACGTGCCAGCCTGTCGGGGCAAGTTTTCCTATGCTGACGGCATACCAATTATATAATGCACCGTATGCATTTTTATTGCTTACTGAATCGTTATTATACCAGCAGTATGCTCCTGTCGTAAGACCACCCCACGTACTGCTGTTCGTGTCCAACGGTATCGGGGCGCCGTTGTTATATCTCCTGGTCTTCAGATTCTCCACCATCCATACTTGGGTCCCAATTTTAACCGTGTGATAAACATTTCCATCAATATCAACAACATTCGGCGTTGCCGTCACTACGTTGCTTAACCCAGATTCTCCTCCGGCATTCACCTCGGACACGGCAAACGCGTATTGCGTTCCATCAGTCAACCCAGTCACCTGCTTCGGAGAGGTTACGCTCGTCAGCTTTGTCCCGCTTATGGTAACCGTTGCACCTGTGGCGTAGTACAGGTTGTACGACGTCGCGCCGGCTACGGCCCCCCAACTCACCGTAGCGCTGCCGTCTCCCACGGTCACGGTTGCGATTGTCGGAGCAATTGGTGCCACTGGTGCTGGTATCCCCTTCACGCACCGGACGCTGAAACCGAACGCACTGTTGTCGACGACCCAGTAAAGGTCGCCCCCCGCCACATCGAGGTTATAGGTGTACGCGGAGGATGCACCACTCTCCGTAGCACTCCACCAATGACCGTTGTCGCCAATGCTTTTGAAATTACCAAGGTAATTACGGTAACCGCCCGGAAGGGCCGAAAAACCGCTTCTGTTGTTATTTGTCAAGTCGTTGCCGATTACCCCTGCTCCTGAAAATGTAGACCAATCCGTTTGCGCCGCCATAGCTTTTGCGATCTTGTTTCCCGTTGTTGTCCCATCCCAATTATATCCATTGGCGATTAAATAATTCTGTAAAGTATTCCACTCTGTCGTATCTGGAACATGCCAGCCTATCGGTGCAAGCTTCTTTGTGTCTACTGCGTACCAATTATAGAGAGCTCCAAACTTCTTAATACTATCTGCATTGGATATATTGTTGTAGTAACAATATCCAGGGATAGCACGCAAATCCCATGCGGCGCTGTCCGTCACCAAAGGTATCATAGTTCCATCGTTATATTTAGTGGTTTTCAGGTTCTCCACCATCCATACTTGGGTCCCGATGGTAACCGTGTGATAAACATTCCCATCAATATCAAAAATGTTCAGAGTTGCCGTATCAATGCCGCTCAATCCCGACTCTCCACCAGCATTTACCGCGCTTACGGCGAATGCATACTGCGTTCCATTGATTAATCCGGTCACCTGCTTCGGTGAAGTCACTCCCGTCAATTTAGTACCGCTTGTCATGTCAACGATGGTTCCGGCCTTATAGTAAAGGTTGTACGATGTCACGCCGGTTACGGCACTCCAGATTACCGTAGCGCTGCTGTTTCCAGTGGCAACACCGGAGATAACAGGGGCCGACGGGGCGGCAAGGGTCATCGTTATGTTCATAGCGCTTTCATACGTGGTTATTGGGACATTTTTCGCTATATAGCCTGTTTTTTCGAAAAGAAGAGTATCAACAAACGTCGCCAATTTTTTATTCAGCCTAATGGATTGGTTCATGGATCGATTTTGCCCTTGTTTTTCATTTACCGACAGAAATTTTAAAATCTTCTGACTGTTGCCGGAAGTAACTTTGATATAGTAAATTCCCGCGGATTTTTGAATTGACGGCAAAGTCACCCTATAGGTCCCCGGAGCAAGTTCCTGATCGATAATCGTCCCGATGGCGCGTCCCGCGGGCGAATATATTGCCGCCGTTATTTTTTCTTTTTGGGGTAAATTGAAAAGAAGAAAACCACTAAAGATACGAGGATTCATGGGTGTTGCGCCGATGGATTTGCCCGCGATAATGAATACCGGAGGACTTTTCAAAGAATATTTTCCGTCACTGCCGGTAGTATCCTTATATCCCAACGTTGCCAGACCGACAATCACGCCACTCAACGGCGAATCGCTGGCGGAATCAGTAACGATTCCGGTCAGGTTGACCGTTTGAGCAGATGGAGATACAACGCAGAACAGGATTATGACCCAAATCCATAATGAACGCATAACAACCTCCTAAGCCGATAAGGTCAAAAAAAATAATAATTTCCTTAAATACCATTTGCGACATTTTAATCTATGCCAAGCAACCACGAATACAAAGCACTGTTTACGGTAGCCGCCCACCTCGCCAGCGTGGCAAAAGCGGTGGGAGTCCTTAATAATATTCAATCCAGCTAAGGATACTTCCACCGGTATCCATTTCAATTTCATATAAGCAACCTGCTGGAACTATAAAAAAGTTGGTTCTGCTCCATTCCGAGTTTCCAGAAGTTGCTGATAAGAGCTGAGGGGTCGGTAGCCTCGTCCCGCCTTGGCTAAGTAGCCAGACATTAGTTGTTCCTGTATTTTTCGAAAAGGTTACAATAGCCACAAACATTGCATTCGCCATTTGATTTGTGTAAGCAGCCACATTTTTGGTGGTTCCAGCTTTTCCATCAGATAATGTAAAAGCGCGCTGGGATGTAACGTCATGTGATATTACTGAAAATGTACTCATTGTTTTGCCTCCTTTTAAAATGGTAATTTGTTGCTATTTATTGATTTCTTTCTATGATCCAACATATTAATGAACAATTGATAGCTCCTGCCTAATCGAAATGAACCTTTCATATTTTTGCTTTCCGAATTTTTAGTGAGAATTTAGAATAATCAGAGATGTAATGATAATAGCGGCACACATTCCAATAATTCCGCCATATAAGGCGCTCAAAACATTTTTCGATCGCGCTTTTCCGGTATATCCTTTTTATTATTTTAAAAATTCATTTTCGCAGTGAGTGATAAGTTTGGAATACAGCTTTGGTTCTTTGCAACCTGATTGTATTGATCGAAGGCATTAGATTGTAATGGCGGTGCATCGTTCCATGGTTTTATGGTAGCATCAGCAGACCCGGATGAGCAATTTTTTAGGATGTCAATTCCACCAGCAGTTAAGCCAGCACCACCAATTAATAGTACCAATATGTCAATCAAGCCTGTTTGGAGAGAAGGGACTGCAGGAAGCGATAAACATGTAACACCCACTAAAACACAAGTCCATCCGCCAATCACTGCAAATATGCTTGGTTTATTGATTTTGAATGTTACTATCGAAGGGCCATCAATCTTGGCATAATGGAGCCATTGCTCTTCTTGAAGATACAATAAGCTGCCTGATGGAACTAAAAGTGTACATGGAGGACTGATTTGGGAACTGATAGTTTGGCCTGTTTTTGAATATCTCATATTCTTGCTTCCATCAGCGGAAACAACCCTAACTGGGACATTGACAGTTTTTTGATCCGTCGTAATAACTTCAATTGGTACTGAAGGGTGTTTATTTTCGGGCGATTTATTTATGCCTTGGGAATTTGATTCGACCTTGGCGATTGAGCTGAGAGTTTCGTTTCCGTGAGTCAATGCGGGAGAAGTATTTATGCGTGGTGATTTATTATCCTCAGCAATGCACCTTCCATGGTCGCAAAGGGAATCGCCTTGACAGTCAACATCTCTTGTACAGGGCGGTTTTTGTTTTAAAGATTCCTGGCATTTTCCATTCACGCATACCCGGTCACCTTTGCAATCAATGTCTTTTGTGCATTGGGCAAAAGTTTGGCCGATGCATGTGAATGCTGCAAGAAGCAAAATTTGTCTATACATTTTTCCCATCCATATAAAGGTATTAATTGACATCCGAACCAGTTGTAGCAAGGTTTTCAAGCAAATTATTATTAACTTTTTGGACCATATTAGAACAGTACCTTCGTTTTATTATGCCTTTCTCAAATGTCCCAGTCGGCATGGGGCAGTTTCCTCTAAAAATCTATGGCGCCACATTAAGTGTAAGGTCGACCCCTCCCGAATTAAGTGAAATATCCGAGGCTGTAAAGTTTGTGCCATATTTCCAATATGAGTAAGAGTCACCTGTAAAGTTGCTGCCGTTTAGAAAGGCAACCACTTCCGTATTTGAATACAATGTATAATAACCCAAGTGAGCAGAGTTTGAGGCGGAAATATAACCGGTGCACTTGATCTGGGCGACTGTGCCCCAATTAACGGCCAAGATGACTGATGAAATCGAATTGTTTTTTATTACGGGTGCGAAGTAAGTGGTATTTCCAACTACATTGGTGATCGAATAGTTGTAATTACCTGTGGGATTTTGGACAGTAGGAAATGTGCTATCCATGGATTCTCCTTGCAAAACACCGCCCACTAGATCTCGATCCAACATCCAGCTAACCGTCATACTCGATTGGCTTGAAGAAACAGTATCTATTAACGTAGTAAAGGCAGGCACAGTCTTTAGGTAAACGGTGTTCACAGATATTAATATTGGGAGTATTAGATGGTTTGTGACTGTTATAGTCGTAGGAAGCACCACCTTAGTCACAATCACCGTCTTGGTCGCGCTTCCCGAGATAATGGTAATAGTTCCGGAGTAATCGCCGACCGCAGAGCTACTCGCGTTGGCCGTGACGGTAATAAGACTCCCGACGGCGGCAGTACTCCCGCTTAACGGCGATACCGAAAACCAATTCGCATTGGATGAAATGGTCCACGATAGAGTTCCCCCATCTGTATTGGTTATCGAAAAAGTTGCGCTATTGGAACTGGGTCCCAACAAAATCACCGTGGTTGAAACGGAAAGGACCGGAGTGACTGATATCGTAACGGCAATAACTTTACTTATGCCTCCGGCAGTAACAGTAATATTTCCCGTGTAAGTTCCTGCGGCAAGGCCGCTTCGGTTGGCCGTGACCGTAATATTACTCCCGAGAGTAGTAGTGCTCCCGCTTGCTGGCGATACTGTCAACCAACCCGTGTTGGAAGATATGGTCCATTGAAGCGAGCCCCCTCCCGCATTGGTAATCGAAAAGGTTGCGCTATTGGAATTCGATCCAATCGAAATCGAGGAACTGGACACTGCCAAGGCCGGCTTATTCTGAACGGTGACCGTAATTGTGGAGGGTGCCGACGTTATCCCGTTGTTATCGACCGCTACTACGGATACGGTTTGCTGTCCCGCCGTCGAAAATGCAGTATCGAAATCATCTGTAGCTGTTGTGGTAGTCGTACCGTTTCCGAAGGACCACTCATAGCTTCTAATCGAACCATTGTCAACCGATCCAGTCGCATGTAGATGTACCATATCGCCAACGAAAACGGTCGTGTCGTACATTGCCGAAATTGTCGGGGGATGATAATTTGTCCCTGTTATGTCGAAAGGACTATCCTGCTGGAAGCTTGTGCAATTTGCCAATGATAGAAGAGCCACAGCAAATGCGGCAAGGGTGATGGTTTTAAATCTTAATCGAATCACTTTCTTGAATTGAAAAAGGGCTATAATTTTCATTTTGGTGTTCCTTTCTTTCTGCAATGTTGCCGATTTAAAACGCAAAACTAATCGTAAAAGTGGCCAATAATACTCCAGTAGCAACATATAGAGCGTTTCGTGCCATTGTAGTTTCATTTACCTTATTATATTCGCTCGAATGGTCGCCCACGGTATTCAAAGCCCGGTAGTCGTTGTAGCGATCTTGCGCTGTTGAATTTTCTAAAAAACCACCCGCGAAAGCCAAAATTGCGGATCCTCCCGCGATATACCGGAATGTCCATCCTCTTACGGATTTCTGATGATCGATTTTCTTTTGTATTTCTGGTGTGTGCATGAGTTTTATGAGAATGCGGCTGGTTTTGCCCGATTCAAGGGATATCGGGCACGCAGTATCCATATAGGTATCGCAGGAAAGCTTTATCCAGTGGTTTCCAGGCATCATATCGGTTTGGCTATATGGCGTCGA
>Ga0182027_10014162_pt1 | contig 11061 bp, 15 predicted proteins | sample 712E1DmetaG_FD_121300 | JGI IMG/M metagenome (GOLD analysis project Ga0182027, IMG submission 121300) | Permafrost microbial communities from Stordalen Mire, Sweden - 712E1D metaG (Illumina Assembly) | ecosystem: Environmental > Terrestrial > Soil > Wetlands > Permafrost | place: Sweden...
CACAATAACCTGGAAGAACTCTCGCAAGCAGACACAATAATAAATAATTTTTCAGAAATCAATTATGATAAGCTGAATTATATTTTTGCTGCTTAAAACTTCACTAACAAATTTTATAAACAAACATTCCTATTCCTATTCTATGAAAGAAAAATCAACATTAGAAAGAGTATTGTTCTCAATATTCCTGTTTGCAACTTTAGGAGGATTGTATATAGTTGCAAATTCATATTTTCATCCAGTAACCCTTCCTACTACTCTAACCCATTTGACTCCTTGGCTAAGAGAAGACACCTTTGGAATAATGTGCTGGATAATTTCTTTCATAACTTTTACTTGGTGGAATATAATTAGAGATTAAGTCTCACCAGAGAAGCATTAATTATACTCTAAAACAATTCTTTTGTAAATATATTATAGAATTATTATGGGAGATAACTTAACTTTTCATATTAATAATATTTATAAATAAATAAATACTAATTATCTTATGAAAAGAGGGTCGAAGATTTTAGTATTTGTATTCTTAAGTTTTATACTTATTTCAGCTTCCATTGCTTTTGTCTCCGCAGGATTTTTTTCAAATATTTTTTCAAAACAAACAGGAGAGGTTGTAAATCCTACTCCGAGAAATTTCTCCTGCATAGATAGTGATGGAGGAAAAAATTATTATGCTAAAGGAACCATTACTGTAAATGGACAAAATGTTTTTGAAGATTATTGTTTCAATGATGTTTTTACTACAAATACTGAATTAGAAGAAGGAGTCTGTTATGATAGTGGGTGGGGAAAGTTATATTATCAATGTCCAAACGGCTGTTCAAATGGAGCCTGTGTGAATTCAACAGATATTTATTATCCTGCTCCATTTATTGTAAATGGAATTGTAGATGTTGCAATAATTTATGGTACACAACAGGGAGCTTCTGCTATGGAAATTGTTCAGGCAGGGAATATTCAGGATGATTTGAAGTCAAAGATGACAACAACATTAGGAAATACATTAGTTATAGATTCTCAATTAGATTCAGTAAAGACTAAGGGCTGGATTGTTGTTGGAACACCCTGTAGTAATTCTGCTGTATTTGCTTCTCTTGGATTGACATTGGCAACTTGTTCTTCCGGAGCCTCTAAACTTGGAATTGGTCCAGGACAATTCACTATTCAAAGCATAGTAGGTCAAAACGGAAACCCTATTCTTCTTGTTGTTGGATACACAGTAGGGGATGTCGTTAATGCTACAAAATATTTGCTATCTCACCAAGTCAAAACTTCCATTGGCTACAAATATATTTCCACAGCAACAAATAACCAAACAACTCCATGTACAGATACTGATGGAGGAATTAATGTAAATATTAGAGGTTATTGCAAAGATTCAAGAGGGACATTTTCAGATGGATGTTTAGCAGCAGACGGATCTGGACCAAGTTCAACAGGAGCATATGTTGATGAAGCATTTTGCATGACTGATGAGATGGTACAGTACTGCAAACAGTACAATAGTGCAGAGTATTGTGATAATCTTCCAAGGGAATGTTATTCTGCACCCATGCTTCCCCCTTCTTCCGCACCGGGTTTAGCCTGGAGTTATTTTCCACAAAAGAATGAATATTTTTGCAAGAACGGATGTTTAAATGGAGCATGTATCTCAGACAATCAAACAAACCAAACAACTACATGCACAGATAGCGATGGAGGAATTAATTATTATCTTAAGGGAACTTTAACTAATAGTGGATCTCAAACTAATTATCTCACTTTAACACATGATGATTTCTGTTGGTCTAATTCTTCAGGGCAATATGTTAATGAATTTTATTGTTCAAATGGATATCAAGCATCTAAATTATATCTTTGTCCAGATGGATGTTTAAATGGAGCATGTATTCAACCACAAAATCAAACAAACCGAACAAATACATGCACAGATAGCGATGGAGGAATTAATTATTATGTTAAAGGAGAAGCTGTTTCCAGTAATCAAAGCATTGAAGGAAGAATTGATTGTTGCAAGATGTCCTCAGATATGGGACCATGTGTAATTGAGGGTCCATACCTTCATGAAGCTACCTGTAATACCAGTGGTGTTCCTTCCTCAATTTTTTATGCCTGCCCTAACGGATGCAGAGATGGGGTTTGTCTTCCAGTTAATCAAACAAACACAACAAATCCAGTTTGCACAGATAGTGATGGAGGAAAAAATTATTTTAAGAAAGGGAATATTACTGTTAATGGCCAAAAGGTCTTTGAAGATTATTGTTTCAATGATGTTTTTACCACAAATACTGAATTAGAGGAAGGAGTATGTTATAATGAGTCTAATGCTGTTTGGGGAGAATTATATTATCAATGTCCAAATGGATGTTCAAATGGAGCCTGCCTTCCAGATAATCAGACAAATCAAACAGGGTGTACTATTGATTCTGATTGCGGTGAAAGAGGAGTTTGTCGTGAAGGAGTTTGCTATTTGACTCCTATAGTTACAATATACTGTCATACAAATGCTGATTGTGAAGCAGGATATCAGTGTTCTAATACGTCCTGTGTTCAGGTAAAACCAGCTAGACAAAATACTTCTATAAGTTGTGATTCTGGATGTGTCCTTAACAATAGATGTTATCCATTTGGCTATAGAAAATCAGGGCAGTATTGTTCAGAAAATTCTCAATTAACTGCACAGGTTGGAAATAATGAACCTTGCGAAAATAACTTTGAATGCAAGACAAATGCCTGCATTAATAATCAGTGTATAAACCAGGGATTATTCCAGAGATTCCTTAACTGGTTTAAAATTTTTAATAGAAGCAAAAAATGATTTTACTTTCCCAGTATCTTGTTCTTACACCAGTCTGTTCCAAAGCACTGAGTAAACATAGCAGACTTGGTTTTCATTGGAACTCTGTTAAGAATCATCCTGTTAAATCTTGAACTGTGAGTATCATAAGCCTGGACAATATTGTTTATCTGTCTGCAAGTTACTTTTATTGTAAAATCTTCCTTTGCACTGTCAACCTGTTTTACTTTCCCATCTGTTGTATCATAGACAAAGTATTCTGTATTTGTCTTGTCAATAACCAGTTTAACAGCATGATAATCTGATTTAGCTATAAAATCAAGGTATTGAGCATTTGAATTCAACTCATCTATCAAATTGCTTGTTCCTGCGCTTATTGCACTATAATCACACTCTTCCTTAAGCTCTACTTTGACCTTAGCATCCACTATCATTGCATTTAATGATAAAATCATTGTAATGCAAAGCAATAAGATAATTACTTTACTATTCATCCTCATATATCAAAGGAGTAAGGAGCCTTTTTAAGACTTATTGTGATGTTAATTGTCATATAGATAGCCTTATTTCCTTGGCTCAAAGAACATATTTGCCCTCATAATTGTCTGGTTTCTCTTCTCATCAACATGATCACATATATCTTCAAAATGTTCCATAGAAGTTATGTTTTCTAGAGTTTCAACAATAGGAGGATAATAAGCAAGTCCCTCAAGATCTTCATAATACCATCCTGCAAGGTGTTCTACATCTTTCTCATCATATTCTAAATTCCCAACTGCCTTTATCATGTCTGTAGCAGATTGAACGTATAATCTTCCTAAATTTCTTATATTATCCAAATAAGCTTTTGCTATAGGAGCGTCAACAAGTCTCTCCTTGTAAGAATCTTCTAGCATTTTTGCATAATTTGGCTTATCTTTGTAATGATTTTCAACGAATTGTTGAGGAAAGTAAGGGTATACTATCTGCCCTAAATCACCAAAGTTTCCACAGTGTTGTATCAAATCTTTTAGGAAAGTCTCATTTCTCTTTTGCCCGTGTTCCAAATCCCTAAACATTTCTTCTCTCCAATCTAAAAGGTGGTTTTGAAGTTCTTTAGGTGTGAATCTTATAGGCATTATTTTGTTTGTCATAGCTTTTATAGAAGATTAAAGTATTTAAATATTTCTATTTGTCACTATTATATAAAAGTAACATAATTACTGTTTTTAAAGGGCAGGTTATGCTTTACTTATCGCCTATTTTATACTTCAAATATAATAATCCTTAAAAATACATATTTTGTATTAATTCTATGATAGTAAACCCGGAGTTGTTTGTTATCCCAAACAAGGATAACTTCATACTCTATTTGCCATTAGAAAACAGGGCAGCTCTCCAAGTCACCCCTGGAGTTTTAAGTATTCTCAAAAATGCCTCTTCAATTACTAAAGAGAACATACAAGACGGACTTTTAAAAAAACTAGTGGATAAGAAAGTTCTTGTGGATGAAAATTACAAGGTAAAAGAATTTGGTAAAAAGCCTTCCACATACCTTCCTTCAAGAGGAGTTTTCTTACCCACAACAGACTGCAATCTAGGCTGCATATATTGCTATGCTTCTTCAGGAGAAAATTCGATAAATATGCCATTTGGAGTAGCCAAGTCAGGTATAGACTTTTTAGTAAAAAACGCAAAAGAGACAGGAGAAAAGTCCATAGGAGTAAGCTTCCATGGTGGTGGAGAACCTTTCATGAATTATCCTTTGATATTTGCCACAGTTGAATACTCCAAAGAAATAGCCAAAGCAAATAAACTCAAAGTAAACTTCTCTGTTGTTACAAATGGTGTTCTAAATGAAAATCAATTAAATTTCCTTGCAGACAACAGATTCAGATTAAACATCTCTTTGGATGGTCCAGAGGATATACAAGATCATCAAAGACCTCTAAGAAATGGAAAGTCTTCATTTGAATATGTAATGAAAACAGTAAAATTCATGGAAGAAAACAAACAGAATTATGGAATAAGGTCTACAATAACTAACTTTAATCTAAATAGACTTCCAGAAATGGTTGATTTTTTCAAAGAGAATACAACAATTAAAGACGTTCATTTTGAACCAGTATTTGAGTGTGGAAGATGTGAAAAGACAGAGACAAAGGAGCCAAATTCAAAAGAATTCCTTGAAAAAATACTTCAAGCAAAAGATTATGCTCTTACAAAAGGAATTGGAATATATTATTCTGGAGGAAGATTTGACTCTACAACAGAAAGATTTTGCGGTGCTGCAGGTTCAAACTTTATTCTAACGCCCTATGGAAATATAACAACATGTCTTGAAGTTTCTTCCCCCTCTGACCCAAGAGCAAGCATATTTCACATTGGAAATAAAGTCAATGGAGGATTTGAAATAAATAATGATAAATTAGAACTTCTAAGATCAAGAAAAGTTGGAAACATTTCTCATTGTACTGATTGTTTTTCAAAATACAATTGTGCAGGAGATTGTCTTGCCAAAGTTCTTGCAAGAGGGTCCCTCTTTGATACAAGTAATAATACAAGATGCGAAATAAATCAAGGAGTATTATTGTATGAAATAAATAAAAAGTTAGAAGAAGCTAAAAAATGACAAGAATCAATAAAATTCCTAAACTTAGATTAGAAGATACTGTTAAAATACCTGAAAGTACAATAGAATTATTCAAAGAAGTAACTTCAGAGAAAAGAATACTTAGAGAAATTATCCAAGAAAGTGAGTATAATAAATACTCTTTACTTCCACACGAGGTGCACTCTAAAAAAGATAATGCTTGTTCGGGTAATCCACTTGATATGTGCATGTGTGATAATTATACTCGTGATTACACTCAAAAATAATTTAATAATATATAAATAAAATGACAGACAACAAACCAAAATTTAGATTAGAGAATATAGCACTTTTACCAGTAGGCATATCCAATGTAATTAAAGAAATAATGGCAGAGATATCTTTCAATAATCAACTTCAACCAGTATTAGTTCATAATGGTGTTTGCATTCCATATATTGGTCCATGTGCAACTCAAACTGGTGAAGGTCTTAGTCATTACACATGTGATCCATTCTGTTCTTGCAATACAGAATGTGAATGTGATAATCACTGTAATTATTGCAAATGTGTGGATAACTGTAGATGTAATGATCACTGTGAATGTGAAAATTATGAAGGAACTGCTTGCCCAGATTATGGCTGTAGCTGTTTTATGAATTAAAATGACAGAACTTAACAAAATTCCCAAATTCAGACTAGAAAATATAACTTTTTTACCGGCAGGAATATCAAATGTAATTAAAGAAATAATTTCAGAACTCTCCCCACAAAATAATCAACTTCAGCCAGCACTTGCAGGAATGAAAGACAATTTTTGCATATGTCATAACGACTGTAAATCTGACTGTGGAAGTGACCAAGGTCCATGTCCAAACGATTGTTTTAAGGATTGCAATTGTGATTCATATGCACCTCCATGTAATTGTCAGTATGACTGTAGTTGTGATAGTTATTAATTAAAATGATAGGCAACAAACCAAAATTCAGACTAGAAAGTATTTCTCACATACCAGCAGGCATATCAAACGTAATAAAAGAAATAATTGCTGAAATAACTCAAGATACTAGACTTAAACCATCATTTGCTAGTATTAGGGAGAATTATTCCTGCAATCCTTATTGTTCATGTAACACACAATGTCGTGGTCATGATGAATGTAATTATTGCCCTTGTGTAAGCAATTGTGGTTGTGATCTTGACTGTAATACCCATAATGATGGTTGTGTTTGTGATAATTATACTGATTGTGATTGCAACTTAGATGAATGTGGTTGCCATACAAGATAATTAAAATGGAAAACAAAACCCCAAAATTTAGATTAGAGAATATAACACTTTTACCAGTAGGCATATCAAACGTAATAAAAGAAATAATTGCAGAAATATCCCACAATAATCAACTTAGACCAGCATTAGTCCATAATGATGTTTGTGTTCCATATACTGGCCAATGTGCTACTCAAAGCGGTCATGGTATTAATTACTGCAATTCCTTCTGCTCCTGTGATACAAAATGTAGCTGTGATGATCATTGCAATCATTGTGGGTGTGTAAGTTTTTGTGCATGCGAAGAGTTTGGAGGATGTGACTGTTATTCTAATTATGATACTCCTCCATGTCCATATGAATGTAATACCGACGTCTAATAATTATAATTTTTGTAAATTATTATATCCAATAGCTTGTTTCAATTATCAACTGGTCTATTACTAGGTGTATAGCAACTCCTATAATAAAGAATATTACACATCCAACTCCTGTCATAAAATTATACTTCTTTATTTTCTTGAATTTGTACAACCAGAACATTACAAGAAGGAAAATTAATGCTATAATAAACCAGGTAAAAGGAGAATGACTAAATACAGAGAGAGAATGAAATGCAGGATTAGTCATTATCACTCCTGGATCAAGAGAACCCTGTCTTATTCCAGCAATTCCAAAATCAGTTAAGTCAGGAATTAAATGTCCGAAGGCAAAAGCTAATCCATATCTATAATTCTTGAATATAAAAGTTCCAATTAGAAAACCCACAAGCGCAATGCCCAAATGTGTTAACAATCCTGCCATTATTAATATTTATTTTAGAAGCTATTTAAATCTTGTAGAAGTACAATCTTCTTCTAAATTAAAATATGAAATATTTATATTCTTTAGAATTCACTTAATAATATGCTTAGAATACTTAAGGCAAAGGAAGAAAATCTAAAAGACATTACCATTTTAAATAGACAATTTCATATAGACCTGCCTAATTTCTATTGGGATGATGAATCCTGGATTATTAAGGAGATTGAAAAAGGCAACTATTTTGTTTTAACTGAAAATAATGTTATTATAGGAGCTTTGGGAATAGAGAAAAGTGAAAAAGAATATAGTATTTCAACAATAGCAGTAAAAAAAGATATGCATGGGAAGAAATTAGGTAAAAAGCTCATTGATTACGCCAAAGGACTTGCAATAAAAAATAATATACCTCTTTTAACTGTCGAGTCTTTTTGTGAGTATAAATTGGAAGGTTTTTACACCAAATGCGGTTTCACACTTGAAAAGAAATTAGGAAAATACAAGTCTCACAATTACTATAAATTTTATATGAAATTATAATTTAACTAATCTTTTATTTCTTTCTAACAAAGAAGAACATTCCTAAAGCACCGAGAACAGTTGTAATTCCTGCAATCAATCCAAATTCAGGGACCATTGGAGGAATTTGTTCTGGTAATAAATAAGGATAACCATTATTTTCATGAGAGTTAATTGACCATATATTATTAAAATCCCAACCCACAAAAGTTGATTGTGTTTTCATTTCTGCTGTTGTCTTTCCTATTCCATCCGCGCTTGTAGACTGACCAGAAGTTTGAATATCCCAATAAGAACTTGTCACAGTGCCATAATTCCAACCAATTAATCCCCCTATACTTCCTCCAGTACCACTTACACTTCCAGTTGCATAAGAACTTGTTATTGTTCCAGAATTACTCCCAATTAATCCTCCTACAAAACTAGCACCACTTACACTTCCAGTTGCATAAGAATTTGTTACAGTTCCATGACTCTCATAACCAACTAATCCTCCTGTAGCATAACCACTGCTAGTTACATCTCCAGTTGAATAAGAATTTTCTATGGCTCCAGAATTTAAACCAACTAATCCTCCTGCATGAGATCCAGCGCTACCACTTACACTTCCAGTTGAATAAGAATTTGTTATAATACCAGAATTATAACTAACTAATCCCCCCACATCTCCGCTACCACTTACACTTCCAGTTGAATAAGAATTTGTTATAGTACCAAAATTATAACTAACTAATCCCCCAGTATCAGAATACTGAGAAGTACTACCAAGTATGTCAACATTTACTAATCCAACATTTTCTATTATACCAGAACTTATACCAAACAAGCCAACCTGATCCAAAGAAGGTCTGTTTATGAATAGTTTACTTATTATATGATTTTGTCCATCAAAAGTTCCTGTGAATGTACTGATAGGTAAAAATCCTGCTCCAGAATTCCATCCAGAAGTTGCTGAACAATCTATATCATTTATCAAAATATAATTTGCTGCTAAATTATTATTCATTTCTTGCAACTGATCACAATTAGTTATCTGATAAGGATTTCCAGAAGTTCCAGCTCCACTTCCGCTAAAAGCACTTACTGTACTGCTCAAAAATCCTAACATTAAAATTGTGATTAAACTAAGAATCATTGAACTGTATATTTTTTTCATTTTTGTGTGTTTTAAGGGTTTATTATTTGTTTTTGTTTATTTTTTTCTTACAATAAAAAACACCCCTAAAGCACCGAGAACAGTTGTAATTCCTGCAATAAGTCCAAACTCTGGAACTACTGAAGTTGGCTCTACTGAGAAATAAGGATAACCATTATTTTCATGAGAGTTAATTGACCATATATGAGTAAAATCCCAACCCACAAAAGTTGATTGTGTTTTCATTTCTGCTGTTGTCTTTCCTATTCCATCCGCGCTTGTAGACTGGCCAGAAGTTTGAGTATCCCAATAAGAACTTGTTACAGTACCATAATGTGTATGAAGCCAATCAATATAATTATTACCAATTAATCCTCCTACCATAGAAGAGCCAGTTACCCTTCCAGTTGCATAACAGTTTGTTATAGCTCCCATATTCTCCCCAACTAATCCTCCTACAGGATGATCACTAGCAGTTACACTGTCAGTTGCATAAGAATTTGTTATTGTCCCAAAATAACTCTGCCCAACTAATCCTCCTACATAATTATTACCAGTTACGCTTCCAGTTACATAAGAGTGTATTATGGCTCCAGAATATTCCATATAAGCAACTAATCCTCCTACCATATAATCACCAGTTATTTTAACATTTACTAATCCAACATTTTTTATTTCTGTACCAGTTGTTATTTTACCAAACAAACCAATATAGCTTCCAGATACAACAGAAGGTCTGTTTATGAACAAGTTAGTTATTATATGATTTTGTCCGTCAAAAAAAGTTCCTGTGAAGAGACTAATAGGAACAAATCCTGCTCCAGAATTCCAGGTAGAAGTAGCAGAACAATCTATATCATTTACCAAAATATAATTTGCTGCTAAATTATTATTCATTTCTTGCAACTGATCACAATTAGTTATTTGATAAGGATTTCCAGAAGAACCAGCTCCACTTCCGCTAAAAGCACTCACAGCTCCTAGCATAAAAATTACAGTTAAACCAAGAATCATTAAACTAAATTTTTTATTCATAAGTATCTTGCAGTCCAATTTGTTTAAAAGCATTATTGTCAATGATAAGTTATTTTTTTTCACTACTGACTTCATAGACAAAATGCCAATTTATTTTTTAAGCCACAGTAGGATTACAGATAACTAAATTATTTTACTATGACAACCACAATAGAATATATTCAATATTCATAAAGCTTTTAACTCTCTTCCTTCTCAAGTATTTTTGGAGAACATAAAAAATGAAATTCGCAGCTATCTTTGACATGGATGGAGTATTAATTGACCATAAAGATTTGTTCTTTAATGCTCAAGCCAATCTTCTCAAAGAGTATGGAATTCCCTGTGTGCCTAAAGATATTAAAAACTATTTAAAAAAACCTCTGGCCGACAATATACTTGACTGGAAAGATAAATATAATTTTCCAATGAAAGAAGAAACATACAGAGAATTGTATACTGCAGAAGAAGCCAGATTGCTCAGAATTAAAGGAGCTGATTCACATCTTGTTAATTTACTTGAAGAGCTTGGAAAAAATAATGTTCCCCTAGGAATAGGAACTTGTGCAGGAAAGCAGAGAGCAAAACTCATGTTAAAATGTGCAGGACTAATAAAATATTTCCCAGTTCTTGTTACTGAAGAAGATGTTCACAATCACAAACCTGCTTGTGATGTATTTCTTAAAGTAGCTAAGAAGATTGGCATGCCTCCAGAGAAATGTATTATATTTGAAGATTCTTCTAATGGTATTCTTGCAGGAAAGAATGCAAATATGAAAGTAATAGGATATTTGGGAAAATATAACTCTCTGCAAGACCTAAAAGGTTCCGATGTAATTATTGCAAGCTTCTTAGAAGTTAACCATAACAAATTGTCAAGAATGTTTGAATAGTATTCCCGCCCACACCAGAAGAATTTATATTTCATAGTAAAAGTATTATCTAATACAACA
>Ga0182027_10014163_pt1 | contig 11060 bp, 13 predicted proteins | sample 712E1DmetaG_FD_121300 | JGI IMG/M metagenome (GOLD analysis project Ga0182027, IMG submission 121300) | Permafrost microbial communities from Stordalen Mire, Sweden - 712E1D metaG (Illumina Assembly) | ecosystem: Environmental > Terrestrial > Soil > Wetlands > Permafrost | place: Sweden...
ACCGATGCAATGCGGATTGTTCAGAAGATCCCTACTGGGACGAGCACTACAACTGGGGGGAGTATCCGGAATCGGTGCCGTGCCCGAAGTGTGCCGGGCCCTCGCACCGGGTGATTCGGTTCAATACCGGGCTGAGTTTGGATGTGGATTGGCAGTCACGGACAGGCTTTGACGTAGGAGCCGGCCGGTACTTCTCAAACCGGAATGAGCGGCGGGAATGGATGAAACAAAGAGGAGTAGAGGAAGTGGGGGATTGTTCAGTTGAAACGCTGGTAGATGGGGCTCGAAAGAAGGCAACAGACGCTCGGAAGGAAAGATACGATGAGGCAATCCGAAATCATAATTGGCGCCAAGGCTATGGTTGGGAATCAGATTCCTGAAGAAGTCCAGGCTTGGGTGATGGAACGGGCTTGTGGAGATGTCTCGGAGCTTCGGGCTCTTGCTCGGGTCTTGCGAAAAGCCAGGGTTGATTCTGAAGCGGGATGTTGGAGCTTTGGATGTGGGCACCAACAGTATGGCCAGACGAATATCGAGGGGAAGACCCGGCTTGTTTCCAGGCTTGTGGGGGCTTTGGTGCTGGGGGGAGTAGGCCAGTACCAGGTATGTCATACGTGTGGCAATAAGCTGTGTATCAAGCCTGAGCATTTGAGCCTTCTACCCAAGAAGGGGCGGATCCGAAGGAACAAAGGGTTGGGGTGTGGGGCCCCTGGGCGGCCCCGGGTAAAGGCTTCAGTGTTTTCTAGGCTGATGGCTCGGGTAGTTCGAGACGAGGTAACAGGGTGCTGGAACTACCAGGGTGGCCAGACCAAGCGTGGGTATGGTAGACTACGGATAGAGGATCGATACGAGGGAGCCCATCGGGTGATGGCAGAGATGGTGTACGGGGATGTCGAGGGGTTCTTTGTTTGTCACAAGTGTGACAACCCCGCGTGTGTCAACCCTGTTCATCTGTTTGTAGGAACCCACATGGATAATGTAAGGGATTCAATGGCAAAGGGAAGACGACTTGAGGGGGAGAAGCATGGAGGGCATAAGCTAACTTTGCCTCAAGTGTTGGAAGTCCGGTCGAACTATTTCCGGAGGGTAAAAGGGATTCGACAAATGGCCAAGGAGTTGAAAGTGACTCAGGGCACCCTATACTGTGTAGTCCGGGGTAAGACTTGGAGGCATGTTTAGTGAACGCCATCGAGCCTCGGCTGGGGTTCTTCAACTCACCGACTTCGACGGTCGACCAGGATCCGAATTCCCGGATGCTGGCGTATCGGGACCCCCGAGTCGATATGATTTTGAAAATGTTCTCAGCCGCCAAGAAGGCCCGGGAGCCGTACGATAAAGACTGGAATTACTACCTGCGCCTTTTCCGAGGAATTCAGTGGGAAGATAAAATCCCGATTCAGGGCACCGACTGGAGATCCTATCTGGTCATCAACTATTTGATGGCGAACATCATGACCATCGAGGCGATCTTGATGGATAGCTCACCGAGGATCTCGGTCTCCGCCACTTCACCCTATCAGCAGCCGTATGCCATGGTGCTTCAGCACGGGCTTGACAGTCTGTGGGACCGTAACAAGTTGACTCGAACATTGATGCATGCCTCGCTCAACACCCGGATTTTTGGGGTGGGGTACATGAAGCAGGTCTGGGATTGGAACCTGTGCGACGGTGAGGGGGATGCCACGTCGTATTCGCTCCCCCCGGATACGGTCTACCCAGCCCCAGGGGCGACGGCGCCGGAGAACGCGGCGTACATTATCGAGAAGAAGCGGGTGACTCGGACATGGGTGCGGAAGTGGTGGCCCGACTTCCAGCCCATGATGACGACGGCGGGGGCCAGTGACGACAACAAGCAGGAGTCTGGGGACTATCGGCAGGGGTTCGATTCTAAGATTCCGTTCCGGTACAACTCGCCGGTGTCTGGGGATATACGGGTGGGGGATCAGACGGCGTTTCAATCTCCCCCGTACCGGACGATGCCGACCGAGTCCGAGTGGTACGACCACTTTGAAGTTTGGATGGACGACGATACTCCGGAACTGCAGCAGATCCCGGTGATGATGGGGGTTGACCCCATGGGCCAGCCGATCACTGAGATGCGGGAGTATGAGGTCCCGATGTACCCCCATGGGCGGCTGGTTCACATGGTGGGGGGCGTGATCGTTCACGACGACGCGGCGCCCTACCCGTTCAAGCCTTATGTCAAGATGGTGGATACTCCGATTCCGGACGAGTGGTTTGGGATGGGGTGCGTGGAGCTGGCGGAGGACTTGCAGCTCGAGCTGAACAAGCGCCGCTCTCAGATGACCGATCATGCCAACCTGATGATGAACATGGTGTGGCTGGTGGATCTCAACAGTGGCGTCAAGCCTACCATGTTGAACAACAAGCCGGGGTCGATCATCTGGAAGACTTCGGGTTCCGAGGTGCGGCGGCTGGAGCCTCCCAATATGCCGTCCGCCATGCCGGCCATGGCTCAGATGTCGGCCAGCGACATGCAGAATGTCCTGGGTGTAGGGTCGGCTCCAACTGGGGCGCCCCCGAAGGGGGCAAGGTCGGGCAATGCCATGGAGGCCGCACAGAACATTCAGACGATGCGTATTCGGTATCGGGGCCATGAGCTGGAGATGGGGACGGAGTCTCAGGGCCGGCAGATTGTTACACTGCTGCAGCTTTTCTACGTGACGCCTCGATGGGTTCAGATCATGGGCGATGCCAACCAGGTGTACTGGGTACCGTTTGATGGGAAGACGATCCGAGGGACGTGGGATATTCGCTGTGAGTCCTCAGCCACTGCCCCAATTTCAAAAGCAGCTCGGGCCCAGCAGGCTCCTGATTGGTTCCAGAAGAAGCTTATTGATCAGAGGGCGGCCCTGGAGATGATGGAGGTTCCGGGGTATGAGGAAACTCTGAAGCGGATGGGGGTCTGGGGTGGGCCAACCCCGACTCACTATGGAGGCTGGCCTGGAAACCCAGAGAATAAGTCACCGTCTGATCACACTGGGTATGCGACCTCTGTGAGGATGGCCCCGCCCCCTAGTATGGCGCCTGGGCCGGCACAGCCACAGCCCCAAGGAAAGGGGGGAGCCCCAGGTGGGGCACCTCAGATGCCGGGCTTTGGGCCAGGCTCTGGGAAAGGTGGAGGCAAGAGAAAATGATTCAACAAGAGGAGGAAACGTAATGGCAGCCGGAATGGATCCCCAGATGATGCAACAAGTTCTACAGATGTTACAGCAACAGCAGATGCAAGGAGGGGGGCCGGGTGGGCCGCCCATGCCTCAACCTCAGCAGAGTGGAGGTCCCCCGGGTATGCCTCCGGGCATGATGCCCCCTGGAATGCCCCCTGGCATGGGAGGTCCTCCTGGTATGGGAGGTCCTCCTGGCATGGGAATGCCCCCGGGTGCAATGATGGGTGGACTTCCCCCGGGCGCGATGCCGCCCCCGGGCATGCCTGGAGGCATGGGGGGATCGCCTATGGGCCAACCCCCCGGCGACCCGGTCACAACCGGAATCAGCATGGGTATTGACGTTCTTCAGCAGGTGTTGAAGGATATGGATCCTACGGATCCTAGAGCCAGTCGGCTGGCGGGTGCCATTCATGAGCTTGGGATCGTGGTGGCTGGAAAGCCCCTGGCGCCTGAGCGGCGGATGAGCCGGATGCCGGCCGAGCTGGAGGGTGGCCTGGAGGATCAGGGTCCGCCGATCAATCCAACCGGCGGAGGCCAGGCCCCGCCTATGTGATAGTTTTTCTGTCGTGGTTGTACACTTTGGGCCCCCAAATGGGGGCCTTTCTTTTTGTTTTCAAAATCAATATGCTATTTTCGGCAGGGGCTTGGGCATGGGTAACTTTGTTACTCATTGCCAACTCCCCAGATTCCCCATAGAATGGGGAACAGGAGGACTTTAATCTCATGCAGCTTGCTGACTATCAGACGGGTACCCCAATTTACAGTGGAGACCCTACGGCGGTGCCGAATGGGGATGGCACTGTTACGCCGATTTCGAACGCTCCTGGCGTCCCTGACGCTATCATGGCTCAGGGTGTTCAGCAGTACGTTCAAGGTGGCCAGGCCCCACAGGAGGGCCTGTCGAGTTTATTGGGGTATGCGCCAGTTGTAGGCGCCCCAGAGCCCCAGGGGTATACCCCAGGGCAGGCTCTCCCCGACATGGACCTGTCCAGTATTCTGGGATATGCGCCGGTGGCAGGTTCACCGATGCCGCAGACGGCTCCACAGCCCCAGAACTATGGGTATCAACCCCAGCATCAGCCTCAGCAGCAGCCTACTCCTTCCCCGTACGCCCCGGATCAGTTCATGCTCCGTGAGGCGGGGTACCTGGATGCGATGCGGCAGCTCAAGGCCGAGAACGAAGTTTTGAGAAATGTAGGGGGCGTGAGCCCATCAGGCATGCGCGAGAGCAATCTCGGTGGGGGTCTGGGGACTGCGCAAGCAAGTCCTCCGACCCAGACCTCCTCTGCCCCTACTTTTTCGGGAGCGGACCAAACCCAGGCCGTGGCCGAAGCCCTCGAGGCATTGGGTGTGGTCCCTGCCATGCAGGCTATTGCCAAGGAGCTCGAGGGGTTCAGGTCTCGTGAGAGCATGAACCTCATCAACCAGCAGATCGAGCGCCTGAAGCGGGCCTACGGGGAAGAGTTCGATCCCATTGCCATGGCGCAGTATGGTATCCAGAACGGCTTGACCGACATGGAGAAGGCGTTCTACCACTGGCGCGGGCGAAGAATGCCGGCCGGCCCGCCCGCTCAGCATCAAGGCTATGCTCCCGCCCCCCAGGTCATGGCGTATTCCGCCCCCGCGCCCCAGCCCCAGCAAGGTCAGTATCAGCCCCAACCTCAGCAGCCTCAGTATCAGCCCCAGCAGCCCCAACCTTATCAGGGGCAGGCTCTCCCTCGCCACATGATGGGGCCCGTAACCACGCCGGTGGCCCGACAGCCAGCCGGCCGTGGGCTCACTTCAGTTCCGAAAGATTACAACGAAGCTCAGAGTATCGCCAATAGGCTTATGGGCCTACCGGCGTAATCATCAGTAAAGGAGATACCCCCCCATGTCTTACGACGTGATCAGCAGCATCACCAACAATGTCTTCATTCCGGTGCTTGCGGACAACGTGTTCAAGAGCAATCCGTTGTTCATTCTGCTTCACCGCAAAATGAAGAAGCTGACGGGTGGTGGCAAGATCATCCAGCCGATCAACCTGAAGAAGTCAGTGACGGCGAAGTCGTACAGTGGGGCGGATCTACTGGATATTCAGTTCGAGCAGCTCATCCAGTCCGCAGAGTACGACTGGTGCCAATACGCCGAGACCCTGCCGTTCACGGGCCTGGACGATCTTCGGAACAGTGGCCCAGCCGGGGTCATCAACTTGATCCGGGCCAACGTGGAAATCTGTGAGATGTCGATGCGCGACAAGATGGGCGCGGACGTCTATGGTGACGGTACTGGGAACAACGGCAAGAACATCCTGGGCCTGGCCGCAGCCGTGGACGACGGGACCAATGTGGGGACGTATGGCATGATCAGCCGAACGCTGTTCACCAACTGGAAGGGCAACTACTCGGCCAATGCTGGGGTGGGGCGAGCGTTGACCCTGCCCCTGATGAACTCGATCTTCGAGTTGGCGGTTATCGACAACTCCCGTCCTGATCAGATTCTCACCACTCACGGGATGTTCGTGCGGTACCTCAACCTGCTGCAGCCTAACACGCGGTACATGAACACCGACATCTACAACATGGGATCGCCGACTTTGAACTACCAGGACCGGCCCATCGTGGTGGACGATCAGATCACCAGCACACCGCTCCACTACATGTGGATGCTCAATATGCGGTGGATGCAGCTCTATGTTCATGCCGAGCGGAACTTCCGCTTCGTGAACTTCCAGCAGCTCCCCCAGCAGGATGCCGCAGTGGGTAAGGTCTTGTGGGCTGGGCAGTTGGTGTGTGCTTCCCCCAGGCTCCAGACTCAGGCCCGGGACTTTGACCCGACTCTGACGGCGTAGTTTTCGGGCCCCTGTCCAGGGGGCAGGGGCCACATCCCAGAGCATAGGAGATTGATGATGCCAGTATATTCGACCGGAGACGACGCTGCCGAGCACATTCCCTGCCTGATGGAGGGTGGGAAGATCAAGTCGTGGTGCATTGATGATAATCAACCGAACTACGCCCTGGACACGGGCGCGGTGAACGCGTACGCGATCGCGTTGCCGGTGGCTATTTCAGGATACGACACTGGCTTGACCCTGAGGTTCAAGGTCGTAGCGGCCTCGAACAGCACCACGGCTACCATCGCTGTCAATGGGCTGGCCGCTAAGGCCATTCGCACGGCTGCGGGTGGGGCGCTGTCTGGTGGCGAGCTGGTCCAGGGGTCTGTGTACACGTTGACATACGACGGTACGGTCTTCCGAATGCAGTCCAGCGTCACGGGTGGAGCTAATCCCATGTCTGCTCTGGGCGATGTCACGGTGGGCGGTGCCGGCGGGGCGTTGGCCCGGATGGCTGCTCAGACTGCGGCCGTGAAGGAATTCATGACAGAGACCGGGACGGGGGCCGCAGGTGCTGCTCCTGCATGGTCTTTGATCGAAGGAACCGACCTGGCAGCGATCGCGGTTGGCACCAGTGCCGGCTCGGTCAATGCCTACACGGGCATCTTGGCTCCAGCCATCACGGCCTATGCCGTTGGCCTATACGTCTTCACGGCAGGGGCTGCCACGAATACTGGAGCTGCTACTCTGACTCTCAACTCACTGGCCTCCAAGGCGATTGTCACGAGAGACAATGCAGCTCTGGTTGGTGGCGAGATTGTCAACGGCAGCACCTACGTACTGTGGTATGACGGTACGTCCTTCCGGATTATCGGGGGCTTGGGTTTGATACGGTACGCTGCGGAACTCCCCCGGTATGTCACGGACACGGGAGCCCAGAATGCTTACGCTGGAACTTTGACTCCAGCCATTACGGCGTACCCTACGGGCTTGACTCTGGCCCTGACCATTGTGGCGGCAACCAACACTACGGCCGCGACCCTACAGCTCAACAGCATCGCCACCCCAAAGGCCATCGTCAACAACCTGGGGACTGCCCTGGCTGGTGGAGAGCTCGTGCAGAACAAGACGTACTGGCTGGTGTACGACGGTACGTCGTTCCGCATCCTGGGTGAGGCCAACCCGATGGGCGCGGCAGGCGACATGGCTTATGGTGGGACGGCCGGGAAGCCGACTCTTCTGTCGGCCAATGCCTCGGCCACGAAGATGTTCCTGCAAGAGACGTCTTCTGTCCCGTCCTGGGGAGCCCTCATCGACGCTGACCTTCCCTCGACCACTATCCAACATGCCCGTGTCCAGATGACTGCGGCTCAGGTCAATGGGATGTATGCCACGCCGTTGCAGATCATCGCGGCGCCCGGTGCCAACAAGATGATTCAGGTCCACTCGTTCAATCTGGGCCTGATCTATGGCTCTGCCGCATTTGCGAGTGGTGGTATTCCTGTCCTGCAGTATGACACGACGGTGAACGGCGCAGGGACGTCGGTAGGTGGTGGCGCTCTTCTGGCGGCGAACATCACGGCAGGCGCCAGCGCGAACACCAGACGTGTCGCTGGTGAGCGTGATACCACGGCCCTTACAGGCGTGGTGAACAAGAGTGTCTGCCTCAGCAACCAGACCGGCGCCTTCACCACCGGCACTGGGTGTGCCCTTGACGTCGACGTATTCTACAGCGTGATTGCGACGAACTGATGAGTGGGTTCGCGATGTTCATGGAGGATTCGAGAGGCCCTGAAAAGCCTCAGTTCCCCTATGAGTCCAGTGACATCACGGGGCCACACGACTCGTTCAACTGTGATAGTGAGCGCCGGTACGAGCGTAACATTGCAGACAATCCAGAAGCTGATCATTCCAACATCGGCCCGGGGCATTACATGACCCCCGTGACGTATGCTGGATCCCCGGACATTTACTGAAGGAGGTAGTTGTGATGACCGAGATGTTCTCGAACGTGAGTGGTGACGGCCCGATGGGTCTGTGGGATCCAGGCAAGGCCACGAGTCAGTTCCAGGGCGAGTACCAGACGGTGGGCGGCAGCACGGACGGGCATTTCCCGGGTGACGACTACCATGGGCCGGCGACGTCGAAGGACTATTTCAATATGGATGTTGGCGGATATGCCGGTGGTGTTTCCGACAGCGGCCAGACGATCTAAGGTTTCAAAAAACAACAACAGGAGGCCTCTCCCATGATCTTGTTTTCCGCCCCGTTTCAAACTCCGTTGACATACAACGGGAACCTGGACACAACTGCATCCATGATTCCCAAGCAGCCCGAGGATCAGATTGGCCTGGTCCGGTGGGAGTACGATTCGGTGTATGGGCTCCGAGGCTATCGGTTCTCGTACCTGAACGCTTCTTCCGCCAATGTGTACAACGGCACTTTGCTGGTGGTCGACTTCACCCAGAATACGTCCGCTGGATGGAACAAGGGGTATGTCGACACTCGTGTGGCGTCGGGGTATCGGAACATGCCAGCGGGCGTGGGCCAGGGTACTGCTCTTGCCGGGGCGACTCCCGTGGCGGGAGACCTCCTCCTGACCCCTGGAAATAAGGGCTGGGTTCAGTTCTATGGCTACCATCCTGCAGTGCTGGGTGACAGCTCTACCTGGGCAGCGGGTGCTCGGGCAGTCTGTGATGGCACGACCAACGTGCTGGCCACTCAGGTGGCGGCAGGCACACAGCTTACCTATACGCTTCTGGGTATGGTTCTGGCAGCAGTGAACAGCACCCCCACGTATTCTGTCAAGCTTATGCTGCAGATGTCCGTCTAACACTCGCCGCAGGGCGCCATCGTCGGAGGACTTGTACAATGACCCAGGTTCCGAGGGAACTTCAGGAGGCGGCGGAGACCAATGTCCAAGTGGTCAACGTCGGTGATCAGCATGTGATTGGGGAGTTCAACGGGTTTCGGTTGAGCTTCCCGCCTCAGTCTTACGACTCGGTCTCGTCGGAGAGATGTTGGCTGTGGTTTGGGGATCCGTCCCTTCGTGACATCACGAAGGAGTGGAACCGCGAAGTGCGGCGGCTCGAGCACCGATGGGGGCCGTCGACCTGGCCGTACATCGAGGCCGGCAATCTGTGCGTGATGGATTGGCTGGAGAAGTACGGCCGGGGTAAGGACTTCTACTACCCGAAGCGGGCCGACGTGGTGCCGGATCGTCGGGCCAAGCCGTTGACTCCCGAGATGCAGGCCTTGTTGGAAGCCGGGATGGGAGTCAGTAAAGAGGGTAGGACCGCGAAGCCTCTTCTGCCTGGACTGTTTGGGTTGACGAAGGTGGATACGGGGATACCCCTGGCCGCTCAACCAGCAATGCGAGAAGAGGAATCCGAGCCCCCCATGCTGGCGGCGGTTGGGGCCGTGGCGGTGGACATTCAGAAGTCCGCCACTGAAGAAGCCGAGATGATGGCCTTTCAAAAGGCGCAGTTTGCCAAGAAGAGGAATTCGGGTTGATGCCATCGCTCCTGTAGTGGGGGCGTGGCTTGAAACAAACGGTTAGACAGGGGCACCGGGGCAACCCGAGGCCTCAGAAAGGAAACGAAGCAACATGACTGAGCAGATTTTTGCTTGTGACAAGCGCGGCAAGCGCAAGTCCATGAAGCATTCTGGTCGGAAAGGTTAAGCTTCGTTTCATCGGTAGGCTCTGGCGTTCGCACCGAGCTAGCAAGAGGACGCCACTGTAGTCCGATGACGGAGCAGCCCGCGAGGGACTGAAGGGGACGGCGCGAGCTGTCCCCTTTGGTGGTTTGAAGGGAGGTCGACATGGCCCTACAGTTCGCACCCATAACCTTCAAGGATCTTCAGGTCAGCGCCCTGGGGAAGGCCCGTGCGTCCATGCGGGCCAATGCCTGGGGCTCGGCGGTAGCCAGGTGGTTGAACGAGGCCCACAAGATCATGGTGGCCAAAGGCGACGGGGTGCAGGACTATGCCGAGTTCGTGACGGTCAATGGGCAGAATCGGTACCCCCTACCCCCGGGCTGGATCTCGTTCTTCGAGGTCGAGTTCAATGGCATGCCGATACTCCCCATGCGGCTCAGCGAGATGGACCACTATTCGAACTGGACCAGTGCGGGAGCTCCACCGCCACCGCCACCGGAAAATAGCCCTGACTGGAACATCCAATACCAGCTCGGGACTACGGACGCCATCGATCGGTATGTGGTCTGGGGAGGGGAGATGGAGTTGGGGCCTCTCCCACCCTCGGGGGAGTACCCGGTCTCCATGTACTACTACCGGCAGGCCGGGATGATGGTGGAGGACGACGACGAGCCGGAGGTTCCCGATCAGTTCCGGCCGTACCTGACGTCTTATGCCGGGGCCTATATTGCCCTGGCCGACAAGGACAATCAAACGGCCCAGATGCTCATGCAGGACTTCCAGGGGGGCTGTCAATTATTCGAGCAGTACCAGACGTTTGGGGCGAGGGATAGTTACCCTCAGACTGACATGGTTGTCGATTATAGATAGATTGGAGAACTCATGGCAGTAAAGGCCAGCGCCGGATACTCCCCGTACCCCGTATTGAATTTCTCCGGGGGGATGGCCACACGGCCGGCGCAGGACTCTGAGTCGGAGCTTTTCCAGAACTGGGAGATTCTGCGGAACGGGCAGGCGATGTCCCGGTTGGGGGCGGCGAAACTGAACTCTTCCGCCATGCTGTCGACCGAGCCTCGAGGCATGAGTACGGGGGTGGCGGGGGCCGGGGCAGGGGCCACCTACCTGGTGGTGTGCAAGGCCGGTGCGACCTGGCATGCCATCGAGTTCGATCCCACCGAGTACGGCCAGTGGAGGGCACTGGCTCAGGGCGGAGGGGCCGCGTTCACCAGCGTGTCGACTCCGTATAATTCAGAGGCGTCCCCAATTCAGATTGAAACGATGTCGGCAGGGAAGCCAGCACTCTTCTGTGACAGCGGCGGGACAGTGACCTCGGGGTCGTACGATGGCAGTTAGAGCCAGCGCCAAGTATTCTCCCTACCCGATCGAGAACTTCGCCGGGGGCATGG
>Ga0182027_10014165_pt1 | contig 11059 bp, 9 predicted proteins | sample 712E1DmetaG_FD_121300 | JGI IMG/M metagenome (GOLD analysis project Ga0182027, IMG submission 121300) | Permafrost microbial communities from Stordalen Mire, Sweden - 712E1D metaG (Illumina Assembly) | ecosystem: Environmental > Terrestrial > Soil > Wetlands > Permafrost | place: Sweden...
CCACAAAAACATCAGGAGCTGACACCACTAATATTGGGATCCAGGTAGGAGTAAGTGGATCCCAGGAAGCAGGAACATATACAACCACTATTACATACGTAGCGACTCCTACTTATTAATGAAGTAATTACTTTTTGTTCCAAGTTGATATACAAGTAGTCTTTCCCTTAAAAAGCCCCTCTACAGTCATCCTAAAGCCAACTTTATCCCTGCAGCTGACGTAAATACAATTGCAATTGAACAAAAGCCATTATGGAAAATCAAAGTTCAAATATCAAATATAAAAACCTAAATTAAAGTTAAAAGTCTTTTATTTTTTAGCTTAGGTTTGATCTTTGCGCTTTGCGATTTGATTTAAAATAGATTTTCTGGCCATGACGATCCGGGATCGTCAGGCACCATCACGAATTTAAAATTCACAATTATCAACTTACAATGAATTTTCAATTAACCAAATATTAATTGTTTGAAAATTGAATAATTGGAATTTGAATGAAAATTGAGCTTTGAAAATTGGAAATTATATTATACGTTGTGGGGGTACTCTGCCGGAAATTCTTTGCGGATTTTTTCTTCGTTTGGATTCTTAAAGTGACTTTTTAGAAATAGCATAGTTTCTTTTGGATCCTGAGTGTTTACAAAAATACCAGTTCCAAGCTCAAAACCCCCCATTCTCTTTACTCTTGGAATTAACCTTAAGTACCAGTCTTTCCCCGGGTAAATATAAAAATTAAAGGAAAACTCATTGCTATGGCGGATTATCAAGACTTGAATTAGTCTTTGAATAACATAAGCAAAGTCTTTAATTTCATTGTCTGTTATCTCGCCAAAAGACTTATTCCTGTTTTTTGGCGCAACCCAAACTTCATCCGGCCATTCGGATGTATGCGGGCAAAAAAGGTAAAAATGATCCGTCTCTACCATCTCCTCCTTTTCAAGCAATTTATGACTTAAAGAATCAGTTTTATCAGATAATGAATCTACTTCTAGAGGATGAGGAGCAACCCCAACGTACGAATCGTTATCGAGTTTGGGGATTTGCATATCAACGCTATTTGGAACAACAACCAACTGTGTATGGGGATGCGGTAAACTTTCTCCGGCACGTAGTCCACGGTTATGAAAAATATAAACTTGACCCTTATTTTTTAATTCTTCATATCTTAACCTATATGTTTTTAGTATTAATTCCACCTGATTAAGGGGTAAAAGATCGAAGCTTCGGAAATGATTCGGTGAGTGAATTATTAATTCATGGACTGGTGCAAAAGGATACTTATTATGTAAAACCCTAACTTTCCAATCACTTTCGCAGCCAAAAATCTTTTTTGATTCTTCCCTACTTTCTGTTGGAATTCTGTATATTTCGTTTTCTGTTTCTTCTTTTCCGGGGCAAAAAGGACAAATCGGCTCGGCACCGTTTGAGACGTCAGGACGCTTTGCTCTTCTCGGAGCAGAAACAATCCATTTCTTAGTAATCGGATTTTGCAAAAACTGAAAATCCATAGCTCGCCCCTCGAAGTCCTGAACAAAGTTGAAGGACAAAGTGGGGGCAGTTCCCTTCTTTATTAATTATGTACTGAGAATTTACGAATGTCTAGTGGTTTTAATGACCTTATTATTCCGAAGATCTTCCGGCAATCATTTCTTTAAAAACAAGCAAGCTAAAAATTACTAGGGAAAATTGTCGTTTTATTCTCCATGGTTGAATTATTAGTCTAAAAAGCCATTCCAGCCCAATCTTCCTCATCCACTCTGGAGCCCTCTTTACCTTTCCGCTTATAAAGTCAAAAGATCCTCCAACACCTATCGCAACTTTTACCGGAAGTTTTTCTAAGTTTTCTGCAATCCAAAGCTCTTGTTTTGGAGACCCAAAGGCAACAAACAAAATATCAATAGTATTATGTATTTTGTATTTAGCATTTAGCCCTGATTTGTTGTTTTTTTCATCTTCTTGATATTTTTTCGCCCTCTCGAATCCGCTTTGTTCCCATTCCTCATTTACAAAGACAACCTTGAGTCCCGGATAGCACGAGACTAAGCACTCTGCCGCTTTCTCTGCTACGCCAGGTCCGGCACCTAGAAAGCCTATGGTTATAGGCTTTTCTGCAACCCTCTCGCAGATCTTTTTCATTAGGTCAACACCCGTTATCTTCTGTTTAAGCTGTTTACCCAGTAGTTGGCCTGCAATCATCACCCCTACTCCATCAGGCAAAGCTAATTTGGCTCCATTCAAGACTTTTTTATAGTTGGTGTTTTTGTTTGCAATTACTAAAAGTTCGGGGTTCGGGGTAACAACATAGTACTTTTCAGCACTTTTTTCTAGTCCTGTAATAATATACTCTAAGACTTCCTCTTCTGTTGCTAATGTAAACTCTATTCCCAGTAACTTTTTTTTGTTAAACATACATTTTTACTATAAGTTAAATCAGTTTTTTTCACAATTCCTAAAAAGTGTCACTTTGAACAACTTTTTTGTACAAAAACTGTGTCTATTTGTCAATCCTGCGAACCCGAATCTTTGATAGGTTTTTCGTAAAACGACAACCCAACACTATACATCCCCTGGTCTGTGAAAAATTTGTGAAAATTGATGAAATTCATAGTGAAGAAATTATGTTGATTTTTAATATAGGATAAAAATATCATTTTTCATTTATTACTTTTCATTTATCATTCAAGTCCGTTAATAACTTATAAATGGTCAATCGTAATTAATAAATAAAAGTTTTATTTTTTCGCAATGCTCCTTTTATAGAGTTCTATATTTTCTAATGCTACTCCTGTTCCCCTAACAACACATAGAAGCGGGTCTTCGGCAATATGACAAGGGACGCCTGTTATTTTTGTCATAAGCTTATCAAGATTTAATAATAGAGATGTTCCCCCCGCCATAATTACTCCTTTATCTATTATGTCACTTGCAAGTTCCGGAGGCGTTTGCTCTAAGACTCCCTTTACTCCATTTATTATATCGGAAAGAACCGGAAGTATGGCTTCGTTAATAGATGACTCTGTTAATTCTATGGACCTAGGTAGTCCCGATATACTATCTCTTCCTCTTATCTCCATCTTTTTCTCTTCGGTCTTTTTGTCATCCAAAAATGCATTTCCAATTGTAATTTTTATTTCTTCTGCAGTCCGCTCACCTATTAGAAGGTTAAATTTCTTCTTGCAGTAATTTGCAATTGCCTCATCAATCTTATTTCCTCCGACTCTAACCGAATTATGAACGACTACTCCCCCTAATGATATTACAGCGCACTCGGTTGAACCTCCTCCTATGTCAACAACCATATGCCCTGCCGCCTGAGCAATTGGGATTCTGGCTCCAATAGCCGCAGCTAACGGCTCCTCTATTAAATACGCTACTTTTGCGCCCGCAGCCATTGTTGCGTCCAAGACTGCTCTTCTCTCTACCTGGGTTACTCCCGATGGAATGCAAATCATAACTTCGGGTTTAAAAAAACGGGATTTACCCGCCGCTTTATCTATAAAATAAGAAAGCATTGCTTCCGTAATTGAATAATCTGCAATTACTCCATCTCTAAGAGGTCTCATTGCAACAATATTTCCGGGGGTTCTTCCTAGCATTTCTTTTGCTTCTCTTCCAACAGCCACAACCTTATTTTCTTCGGCAGTTACAGCCACTACGGTAGGCTCGTTTAAAACGATACCTTTGCCCGCCAGGTAAACAACAGTATTTGCGGTTCCAAGATCAATTCCAATTCTTTTATTTGTTCCAAACATAAATCTAATAAATCCGAAGTTCTAAATCCTAAATCCGAAACAAATTATAATTTTCCAAATTCAAATGTTTAAACTTTTGTTTTTTTGAATTTTAATATTGTTTAGAGTTTAGATATTAGTGTTTCGAGTTTTAGTTTGACTATGTCAAACTATCTGTTTAACGTATCAATTTAAAGGCTAGCCTCGAACAACTTTGATTATAGCCCCTTTTTTCCATTTGTTGCAAGAGCTATTATTACCGAGTATAATTCGAAATAGTGAAAAAGATAACTATTCCTATTGTTATTGTCCTTTTTCTCTTAATCGGAACCGTTACTGCCGTCTTATACGGCAAGGGTTACCGTTTTGGTTTTACAAATGGCAGGCCGGATCTTTCGGGAACAGGCCTTTTAGTTACAACAAGCACGCCTGATGGCGCTCAGGTTTTTGTTAACGGGCATTTAACAACTGCCACCAATAATACAATAAATCTTTCTCCGGGAACCTTTAATGTAGAAATAGTAAAACAAGGCTATTTCCCCTGGCAAAAAACCTTAGATATTAAAAATGAAGTCGTTACTAAGGCCGAAGCCACGCTTTTCCCCATTGCGCCAAAGCTTGAAAGTATTACAACAACAGGAGTGCAAAACCCTGTTTTAGATCAGAGCCAAACAAGAATTGCTTATTCGGTTTCCTCGCAATCGGCAACAACAAAAAACGGTGTCTATATTCTAGACATGAGTAATAGGCCTATTCTCACTTTGCAAGGAGCATCAACGCAAATAGCAACGGACGCTGTAAATGCCTTTTCCAAGTCTATTTTAGCCTGGTCACCTGACGGCTCACAACTAATGGCCACTATTTCCGCCGCTTCGGGATCCGAAACAACCTATCTTTTGGATCCAAAAACCCTAAATCAAACCCCAAGTGATGTAACGGAAACATTGTCTTCCGTAAATCCAATTTGGCAAAAACAACAAACCGAAAAAGATAAAGCTCAAATGGACGCTCTGCCTTCTAACTTAAAAACCGTAGTTGCCGATAATTTTAAGATATTGTCCTGGTCTTCCGATGAAACTAAAATTTTATATACGGCAAAAAGCACAACTTCTTTGCCAATTATTATTAGCCCGAGACTAATTGGTACAAATTCTACCCCCGAACAACGTGACCTTAAAAAAGATGCGGTTTACGTATATGACATTAAGGAAGACCGAAACTATCAAATCCTAGACTCTTTAACAGAAACCGAAAACCCTTTAACCTGGTTTCCTGATTCGATCCACTTAATCTACGTTCATAATCAAAAGATAGACATTATGGAATATGACGCAACAAATCAAACCACAATATATGCCGGACCTTTTGTAGATCATTATGTTTTTCCCTGGCCGGACGGATCAAAAATAGTCATTTTAACTAATCTTGGTAATCCAGCTATCTCTCCGAATCTATATACTATCGAGTTACAATAGGACTAAGACTTAAGGAACGAAGACATAAACTTAAAGCTTGATTTCCGTGGCTGATTTTTCTTGTTCTTCTCTTTTTCTTTCGTGCCAATAAGCGCGTGCTCTTAAAGAGAAAACGGTACCTGAATTCATCCAAGAGAACAATACTTCCGTGCTAATCAATTCCGGCATACCCATTGCTAACATTTTTCTTTCTCCGTAGTGCGCTTTTAACTCAGAATCCGATTGTACGATATCTTTTGCTAATTGTTTTGCGGCGCTTATTTCGTCCGGATGAAGAGCCACGGCTCTATGATGATCCTCAAGATCAGCTACTTCGGTTAATAATTTTTCTATACCACGCATTACCACTAATTTTTGTGGGAAGCTTTTAAGGATTATTTCTCCTTCTCTTAATTGCTCTGCTCCTGGTCTTACTTGATTTCTTCCAAAGGTTTCAGATGTTGACATAACAGGGATAATACTACCGAGAAAAATAAAAGTCAATAAGTATTGAAGCTACTGTCCAACAGGCTTAGCAAACACCAATAGGCGCTTCCAGGTTGTTCCTGGAGGCCAACAAGTCTGAAGTATTAAAGTTTCTTTATCTCCTTTTTGACTATTTACCAAATAAGACACGTCCGAAGCTGAAACAATTTTTGTATCGTAAACTACATAGTTGTAGCGTGTATTTTTAAAGAAAACTGTTACGTCATCCCCTATTGTTAAATCTTTTAAGAGATAAAACACTGCATTGTAACGACCAACATCCCAAAAACTATCTGTTGAATGAGCAAAAAGGTAAATATTGCCCTTCATCCCCGGAAAAACAGAGCCACTGGCATGAGCAACTCCTTGCTGTAAAAGAGGAAGATATTGCTGTTCATTAGAGGGATCAACGTTAGGTATTACTTTTGAACTTGCCCCAATTTTTGGTATCACAATACTAAACAGTGTATCTTTTGGGATCAATATTTGTTGAGTTGAACCTGTAAGTAAGGCACCCAAATCCCCTCCTGCCGAAACAGTTGTGCTTCCTGTAGATTTAGCAAAAACCGTTTTATTAATATTTGGGGCTGCAATCTCATAATGAATTCCACGAATTTTTATAATTTCAAATTGAGCTTGATAATAAAGTACGGGGCCAAAAGTTGCCAAAACACCAAAAATTGCCAAAAGAACCAAGAAATAACCAATTGTCCTAAGGACAAGAAATCTAATAATTTCTTTAGCTTTCATAACCTTGTATCCCCGAGAGGAATTGAACCCCCATCGTACCCTTAGGACGGGTCTGCTCTATCCGTTGAGCTACGGGGACATAAATGTATTTTACCTCTTAATTTACTTTTAAACAAATTTGCTTTGTTTTAGCTTCTCTGCTAGAATCCTGAATTCATGAGCCATGAAAAACCACAGTATGTTTCTGCTCCCGGACCGGATTTGGCAAAACCCTTTTGGCTAAATCATGGCCTAAGAAACACTTTCCTTTTCAAAGATGCTTTATCGAGAAGAGAAAAGAGAGATCTTTTAGCCGAGAGCGTTGAAAAACTTTCCTTGCTATTTTCTGAAAACGGAGTCCCCTTTCCTAAAAATCCTTACGCTAGAATCAGGTTTTTAAAGTTACTGCCTTTTTCCTTAGCTGCTAAACATTTTGGTTATGAGATATATGAATCTGGTTTTGCTTTGGCAGAAACAGGCTTTGGCTTTGTTGATATTTGGTCTGCCGAGTATAATGAAAAAAAATCTAATATTCCAAAAGAAAATTCGCTAAAAAGAATAGGCATTCATGAGCTCCTACATTGTTTAGAGATTACCAAATGGTGGAAAGAAAAAGACAAAAAAACAACAGAATACAGCCATCTAAACCGAATGGGTTTTGCAACCAGGAAACCTCAAAAAGAATCTTTTGGTCCCAATGCAAGCAGATCTATTGGCGGCAGAGAATTAAACGAAGGACTGGCTCAATATCTGTCTAGTTGGGCTATAGGAGATGAAATTAAAAATAAGACGGCCGAAGTAAGAGTAATCGAATATCTAGTAGACAAAATAGGCATTGGTCCTTTAGTCAAAGGGGCTTACTTGGAAAATGGGCTAAGAGCCTTAAATGAAAAAATGGCAGAGGTTTTTGGCAAAGGATCGCTTGGCGAAATGCTTTGTTGGATGGGACTTGAATATGTTAACAGCGAAAGAAAAATGGCAAAATCTAAAGAAAAAAAACCATTAGAAAAATATACTAAAACACTGGAGTATCTTGATTTAATGCGATCCTTAACGCAACAAAGGGCTATAATTCATGCCTTCAAAACTTCTTATCGGGATAAGATTGAGACAGTCATTTTTAATTAGGAGTAATATACAACAACCAGGGTTTCTCTCAGCAGCGCAAGTTTTTTGAAAACTTGACAATTCCCCAATTAATAATCTACTTTTAAATTAATACTATATATGTCTCAAGTGAATTTGTCTGTCCCTCATTCGCCTTGGCAAAGGATTAAAAGCTCCCGGAAAAAAATTTCCGTTATTGCACCTGTGCTCGTAATGCTTGTTTTAGTTTGGTTTGCAAATACATATTTTCAAGAACAGCAGCAGTATAAAAGCAAAGCTGCCGGAAACATCTTAAACGCTCAAAATTATGGCAGTGTGCAAGCGGCAGTAGACGCCGCCTCTCCGGGTGATAGTATTTATGTTCCTGCCGGTACTTGGGAAGGAACGGTCAACCTAAATGGCAGAAGCAATCTTACAATCTACGGCGATGGAGACACTTCCATCATCCAGGTGACCAAATCCACCAATACCATCTTTAATATTGGAGGTACAGGCAGCTCCAATATCGTTATTCATGATCTAAAGATAAAGGGTGCTCCCTTTAACTCTGATAACTACCAATGCGGTATCCAGATAAGCAAACTGGCTACCGGACACTTTTATAACATAAGATTTGAGTCGATAGGATACGCTGCTATCTGCGCAAACAACGGCGAGGGAGACTGGACCATAGACATAACAAACATTGAAGTTGACCATAACACAGTGGTTGGTCCGGTCGGCGAGCATGGATTTTATGTTGGACGCGGATGCCAGTATTGGAACCTGCATCACAATACTGTAGGCCAGTGCATCGGCTACAGTCAACCACCCCATGCTTTCTATATCCAGGATTCAAGTTATATTACTGTGCAATACAACAATGCTAATGACACCACAGCAAGCAACGGGTTCGCTTATAAGTTTGGCCAGGACATTTACCCGGAATCAGTAGGTAAATCGCATGACAATGTTTGTAATTACAACACAGGGAACAACAACTTTGGCGGAATCTGGGTTGTAGTAAGTAACAACTTTACTGCTCGTGGCAATGTTATAACAAATAACTACAACTCTGCCATTCAATTCTACGATGTTTCCAATACAGCCTATATCGATGGCAACGATATAAATCCCGGAATGTACGGGATGCAGTTTATATTTAATGGATTGTGGGGTGCCGGTCCCGGAAACCCGACAAATATTCATCTTACAAATAATAATTTACATGGCGGAGGTATCTGGGGCTGCCCAAATAATATATGTCCAGCCGGAATGATAGTTGAACAAACCAATAATTCCTGGCAACCGGGGTTCGTTCCGGTAACCCCCACTCCTGGCGTCTCCACCCCTACCCCTACCCCAGCAATAGGTAAAACTGCAACTATCCTAACCTCTCCATCCACTGGAACGTATGCCGTAGGACAAACATTCAATGTAGCCGTTAAGGTAGACGGAGGAGGACAGTCATTTAATGCTGCTTCTGCAACGGTGAGTGTTTCCAATAACCTACAGGTGCAAAGTCTAACTGTAACTCCAACGGTTTCAGGGGGATGTAATTTTGCCTGGGCAAACCAAAGCAATACTCCAACAGCATCAAGCCCTACTTTTTCAGGAGCAATCTTAGCAGGTTCATCTACCGGCTGTAATATTTATACCTTAACACTTAAAGCTTTGTCTGCGGGGACAGGAACTGTTACTCTTGTTAATGGTTCCGTAAAAAGCTATGCCGGAGCACAGGAAATCTTAAAAACATTAACCGGTGGCTCATATACTCTTTCTGCTGCTCCAACTCCAACTTCTGTTCCGACTGCAACACCGGTTCCAACAGCAACGCCAACACCTGTACCTCCTACTGCAACCCCAACTCCAAGACCAACATCAACTCCTACGCCTATTCCACCAACCGCAACACCTACACCAAGGCCAACTGCAACCCCAGCTCCTATTCCTCCTACTCCTATACCAACTTCAATAATCCTGGCTGCGCCAATAGTTAACAGTACCGCACCTGATACCTACTTAAGCTCAGTTAATCTTACCGGAGGTAGAACAAGTACCTTAACTTCAATTTATGTTAATAATTCCTCTGTAGGAGTTACCTATCCCGATTCGGCAAGCTGGGCATTAACGGTTAATCTTGCTGTCGGACCAAACACCTTTGTCATAAACGGAAAGAATTCAATGGGAACCACAAGTCAAAATACCACGGTTGTAATTAACAACCACATTCTGGGAGATATTAATGGAGACGGATACATTGAACTAACAGATCTTTCCATGTTTGGAACAGATTATGGAAAAACAAGTACACTAAACTATTCCCTCTCGGACATGAACGGAGATGGTGTAGTTGATCTGACAGATTTCTCAATTATTGCAGCTCATTACAATGGACAGTAAAATCTTAAAATCTTTATTTATATTTTTAGTTACAGGCTTTTTTGTGTTTTCATTTAATTCTAATGTAAATGCAGCCGATTCAGCTTCGATTTCCTTATTCCCCAATCAAGGAAATTTTAACGTTAATGACGTTTTTACGGTGGACGTTGTTGTTGACGGAGGCGGAATGCAATTTAACGCAGCCAAAGCAACCCTAAATCTTTCAAACAATGTTGCTATTCAGGATCTTACTCTTGGCGATTGTGGTTTTGCTTTTGTAAATACTCCAAGCGTTAAAAAGCCTTCCTTTACAGGTGTTTTATTAGGATCATCCTCCGGAAAATGCACTGTTTACAAATTAACCTTAAAAGCAACAAGTGAGGGAACTGCCAGCTTATCCCTTGTAGACGGCTCTATTAAGTCTTATAAAAGGTCTGAAGAAATTTTAAGTTCTCTTGGAACTGCCACATTTACAATTGACTCACCTTCTTCACAATCCACAGGACAACAAAACAACCCCCAGATAAATCAAACAAATCAAGTAGTCGCCCAACCAATAGAAACGCCACCAAGTCAAGCTGAACCAAGTTCCTATACGGTTGTTTTTACAATTAAGGATGAAAGCGGTACCCCTTTAGCAAATGCGACTACGGTTTTAACTCCACAAGCTTCCACGGGAGCTCCTATGCCAAATCAAACCGTCTTAAGTGAATCCGACGGAACGGTTAAATTTTACAATGTTCCAAAGGGCGTATATAAAGTAGAAACTACTTATAGAAATGCAAAAGTAGCTGATAACGTTCTTGCAATTAACGGGCCGACTCAGACCATAACTCTTGGAATTCAAGCTAAAAAAACTTTCAATTATCTTTGGCTTTTATTAATAATTCCATTTGTAGCCATTATAGCTTTAGTCGTTTATTTATTTACTAAAAAACGAAAGCCAGTAACTCACATTCATAACGTTTCTCAGTACTCCCCGACAAACCAATAAAGGTCTTATTTTAAATTCACTATTTTTAAACTATAATAGGCACACGGGGTGTAGTGAACCGGCCATCACGCTTCGTTCGGCCCGCCAGAGGCGAGGCAAGGACGAAGAGGCCAAATCGGAGACTAGTTCATCGGCAGAACGCTCGGTTCGGGACCGAGAGGTAGAGGGTTCAATTCCCTCGTCTCCGACAAGATTTGGC
>Ga0182027_10014166_pt1 | contig 11059 bp, 5 predicted proteins | sample 712E1DmetaG_FD_121300 | JGI IMG/M metagenome (GOLD analysis project Ga0182027, IMG submission 121300) | Permafrost microbial communities from Stordalen Mire, Sweden - 712E1D metaG (Illumina Assembly) | ecosystem: Environmental > Terrestrial > Soil > Wetlands > Permafrost | place: Sweden...
AGAAGATATTCTTAAATATATTGAAACCCGAAAAATATACTCTGATAATTTTGTTTCAAAATTACCTGAAACAAATATAGCATCAAATCAAGTTTCGGCATCAATTCAAGTACCGATAGAAATTTCAAAACCAACTATTATAATTAATTCTGGTGATGAAATAATTGAAATGGACCGTATGCGTAAGCTCATTGCTGAGCATATGTTAATGTCGAAACAGGTTTCACCTCACGTAACTGCAGTCCTTGAAGCAGATGTTACGAATTTGGTTTTATGGCGTGAGAAGAATAAAGTTGCTTTTGAAAAACGTGAGAATGTAAAGCTTACTTATATGCCGGTTTTTATTGATGCAGTGGCTAAAGCACTTAAAGACTTCCCGATGGTTAATTCATCTGTTGACGGAACTAAAATAATTCTTAAAAAAGCTATAAATATAGGTATTGCTGTTGCCCTGCCAACGGGAAACCTTATTGTTCCTGTATTAAAAAATGCTGACAAAAGAAATTTGCCTGGTTTGGCAGCTGATTTAAACAGACTTGCAGATAACGCGAGAAAAAATAAATTGAACCCTGATGATATACAAGGTGGAACATTTACTATAACAAATTTTGGGACCTTTCGAAATTTATTTGGCACACCAATAATTAATCAGCCACAGATAGCTATCTTAGCCACTGGTACAATTGAGAAAAAACCGGCAGTCCTCGAAACCCCGACAGGAGATGTTATTGCTATCCGTCATAAAATGTACCTGTCTCTTTCTTATGATCACAGGATTGTAGATGGCGCTTTAGGCGGTGCTTTCCTAAGAAGAATTGCAGATTATTTAGAAGATTGGGATTTAAATAAAAGCTTTTAAACATAAATCGAATAAACTAATTTTAGTCTGAAATATCATCGTCTTAATGAAATTTTTAGTAATGGAAATTGAAAAGGTATATAGCATATTAAAAACTGAAAAACCGGTACTCGAAAAATGGTATTACCTGATGGCGCTAGGAAGGGCACTCGATGACCGCGCCCCAAATTATTTAAAACAAGCTATTGGTTGGTCGTATCATGCGCCAGCTGCCGGCCATGATGCAATACAATTGGCATTGGGACAAATGTTCGATAGAAAAACCGATCATTTGTTTCCTTATTACCGCGATTTAGTTACTGCAATTTCAGCTGGGCTTACTGCTGAGGAAATAATTCTTAACGGGATATCGAAAGCTGCCGATGTTGCAGGCGGTGGCAGGCACATGTCAAACCATTTTGCCAAGCCTGCCTGGAATATTCACAATGTTTCATCTGCTACCGGAAACCATGCATTGCAAGCAACCGGAGTAGGCCGTGCAATGAAGAAATATAAGCATAAAGGTGTTGTTTTTTGCTCTCAGGGAGAATCTTCAGTTTCCGAAGGCTATGTTTACGAAGCTATAAACGGCGCTTCAAATGAAAAACTTCCTGTAGTATTTGTTATACAGGATAATGGCTATGGAATTTCTGTTCCAAAAAAAGACCAGACTGCAAATCGGAAAGTAGCAGAGAATTTTGTTGGTTTTAAAAACCTTGCGATACTTTATTGCAATGGAAAAGATGTTTTCGACTCAATGAATGTCATGTCGGAAGCCAGGAATATAGCTTTAATTGATGGACATCCGGTTATTGTTCATGCAAACTGTGTACGGATTCACTCACATTCCAACTCCGACCGCCACGAATTATACAGGGACGACTTCGAGTTGAATTACGTGCGCGAGTACGATCCATTGGCAAAATTTCGCAGGTTGTTAATCAGGTACAATCGATTATCTGAAAAAGAATTACTTGGAATTGAAGAAAAAGTCAAAGCCGAAGTAAAGGAAGCGCATAAAAAAGCGATGGCATCACCTGACCCAACTCCCGAATCAATTTTCAATTTTGTAATTGCCGAACCATTTCATAGTTCAAAATATCCTGAAGGTTTACACAATTTCGAAGGACAACCCAAAAAATATATTGAAGCGCTTAATGAAACGATAAGAGCAGAATTCAGGCTTAATCCCGATACTTTTCTTTGGGGACAGGATATTGCCAATAAAGATAAAGGCGGGATTTTTAATGTTTCAAAAGGTTTGCAAAAAGAATTTGGTAAAGAAAGAATTTTTAATGCCCCCATAGCTGAAGATTATATAATTGGAACAGCAAACGGAATGTCACGCTTCAATGATAAAATCAGAATAGTTGTAGAAGGCGCTGAATTTGCAGATTACTTCTGGCCTGCAATGGAGCAATTAGTAGATACTTCGCATGACTATTGGCGATCGAACGGCCAGTTTTCTCCAAATATTACAATTAGATTGGCTTCAGGTGGTTATATCGGAGGTGGATTGTACCATTCGCAGACTATCGAAGGAGTTTTAACAACTTTCCCTGGAATTAGGGTAGTCTATCCTTCTTTTGCAGATGATGCTGCAGGGTTGATGCGCACTTCTATTCGCTCGCGCGGAGTTACTATGTTCCTGGAGACAAAAGCATTGTATAATGCCCCTAAGGCTGCAACACCTGTCCCGGACGATTTTGAAGTGCCTTTTGGAAAAGCACGTATTCGTAGGCCTGGCAAAGATTTAAGTTTAATAACATACGGCAATACTACTATTATGTGTATCGAAGTCGCAGACCAGATTGCTAAAGAAAATGGAATTGAAATCGAAGTGCTCGATTTAAGATCGTTATCGCCATTAGATAAAGGTGCAATTTTTAAAACTGTAAAGAAAACCGGGAAAGTTTTAATTGTTCATGAAGACAAGGTATTTGGTGGTTTTGGTGGCGAAGTTGCTGCAACTATTTCTTCGGAAGTATTTGAATTTCTGGATGCTCCGGTTAAACGCATCGGTTCAACTTTTACTCCGGTCGGTTTTAACAGGATTCTCGAAAAAGCAATTTTGCCTGATAATGAAAAAATTTATAATGCTGCATTAGATTTAATCAAATATTGATAATAACTTACTTCATTTTGTTTTAAAATTAAAAGAATTATGAATAAAGTGGCATTGATTTATAGCTATAATACACAAAAGACATCTCAGGCAGCAAAAGAAATTAAAGAGATATTTGGGCAAGCAGAAATTGATGAAATCAATGCCGAAGAAATCAATGGCAAGAGATTTTTGGAATATAGTAATTTAATTATTGGAGTTCCTACCTGGTTCGACGGTGAATTGCCAAATTACTGGGATGAATTTGTTCCCGAACTTGAAACCCTCGATTTAAAAGGAAAGAAGATTGCTATATTTGGAAATGGCGACCAGCGGGATTATCCTGAAAATTTTGTTGATGCGATCGGGCTAATGGCAGAAATACTAGAATCAAGAGGTGCTTCAATAATTGGTAAAACTTCTGTTGAAGGTTATAAATTCGAGAAATCAAGGGCAGTCCATAATGGAGAATTTTCTGGCTTGGCTTTGGATTTTGAAAACCAGTCAGAATTAAATACGAAACGAATTAAAAACTGGGTTAGTTCTATTAGAAAATTATTTCAATAAATTTATTTATACAAATCCGACTCTTTTACCAATCCTTCTTTAACGACAGTTTCTTTAATGTTCGATTTGTCTACGGCAATTGGATCGAAGAGTAAAGTAGGTACATCAATTCTGTTATTGTTAATACTGGTTGTATTTTCTATTTTTTGATTTTTGACTAGTTTTACTGCAATCTCCAAAGCACTTTCAGCAAGAACTTTCAGAGGCTTAAAAATTGTCATGGTTTGTTTACCAGTAATAATATTTCGTAATGCCTGGGGTTCTGCATCCTGACCGGTAATTATTGTTTTTGAATAATCAATTCCCAATTCTTCACATGCCCTGTTTGAACCATACGATAATCCGTCATAAGAAGAAAGGATTACATCTGGCACATTATTGCTACTAAGTTTTAAATATTTTTTCATTTCATAATATGCATTCTCCGCTGTCCAATCTTCAACAAATATATCGTATACTATTTTTATTTTTCCCGATTGGACATTATTTCTGATCGCATCCAATTGTCCGTTTTTTACAAAAATAGCATTTCTGTCGGCTTTATCTCCGCCTAACAATAAGTAATTTCCTTCCGGCTTTAATCGTAATGCATATTCGGCCATGTATTTTCCGACATTGTAATTATTATGCGATATATAGAAATCCAAATCGCAGTTGTTAATTAACCTATCGTATGCAATAACCTTAACGCCCGAATTGTGTGCATCCCTGACAATTTCGGCAGCAGTATTGGTATTAACGGCCATAATTACCAATACATCAATCCCATCTTTGATCAGTTCCTGGGCCTGATTTCTTTGAAGTTTGTCATCGCTTTTTGCATCAGTAACCATAACTTCGCAATTCAGTTCAGCAGCTTTAGCCTTGAAAAATTGTGTTTCTATTGCCATCCTGGAAGCTGTTGTATATGGAAACATCAACCCGATTTTTAGATCTGCATGTTTTTTGCATGAAAACATGAAAATGCCCAGTACAATAATTATCAGCCAATTAATTTTAAGTTTTGACATATACATTATCTTTATATTTTAATCCAATAATAATAAATATATTTCAAAAGTGAACTGTTTCGGGTCAATATTGAAATAATTAATAAATTGCAAATACCCTAAACTTCATTTTTGATTAAAGATACTTTAAATATATCAGTAAAATAAGGTTGTAATTTTTTATCTTTTATTAATAAAGGAAGCATAAGTTTTCTATCTTCAAAGTATTAAATATTTGTTAAACACACAAACTACTTTGTCCTGATAATAAATACTGCTAATTTCGCCCTGCAACTTTAACAAGTTAATATTTTATTTTTAGTGATATTTAAAATAGTTAGATAAGAAAGTACTTTAAATTATAGGGTCGGAATAATTAGTTATCAACTATTTAAAACAAATTTATTATTTAGGTTTTTTATTAAAAATTTGAATTTGAAAAGATAAAATTTTAAGTGTCGGGAACAAAATTTTAATTGGTTTAATTTACATTTTTCAATGTATCTCAGTAGATTACGTAACTTTCTATTTTTTTTGACAGCAATAATTATCTTTCCCTGTTATTTGTACTCACAAAACATCGAATCCATAAAAATTACTGCAAATAATTCAAAAATGCCTTTAATTGGCTTTTTTCACGACATTGAATTAAAAAATCCGGTTAAATTTTATTTCAAAAATGGATGGTTCCTTGGTGATTCTATTAGTTTAAATTTTGATAATACACCATTGACCAGGGTATTGGACAGGATAACTGATGCAAAACCTTTTATTTATCAGGTTGTTCAGGGCAATATGATTGTTTTTATGCCAAAAGAAGATGTTGCAATGTTGTTGGGCCAAATGATTGATATGGACCAGGGTTTCGATTTAAATATTATTTCGGTTGGTAATCCCAACGAAGCGGGTAAATTTAAGAAAGTCGAACTTAAGGGAAAAGTTAAAGATGGAAAAACTGGCGATCCTTTAATAGGTGCAAACCTGCAAATTGAAAAAACAATACAGGGTTGTGTCAGCAGTGTATCAGGAAATTATTCTTTAATAGTTGCACCTGGAATTTACAGTTTAATTGTTACATGTATTGGTTATGAGAAGGCAATATATAAAGTTAAAATAATCAGTAATGGCAATCTTGATTTTGAACTTTTTGAAAAGTCATTGAAAATTGACGAAATTTCAATTTACGCCCAGCGTCCTGATAAAAATGTTAGGAGCAGTCAGATGAGCCTGGTTGAAATGGATGCAAAAAGTATAAAACAATTGCCATCGTTAACCGGTGAAAAAGATATACTTAAAAGTTTTACAATGATGCCAGGCGTAGTTTCGGTAGGAGAGTTCGGTTCCGGAATAAATGTACGTGGAGGTGGCGAAGATCAAAATCTCTATTTAATTGAAGGTGCTCCTATTTATAATACATCGCATGTATTTGGCCTTATGTCTGTAATTAATCCTGATGCGGTAAATAATGTCACATTATATAAAGGTCATATTCCGGCTAATTTTGGAGAACGGGTTTCTTCAGTTATGGATATTCAGGTAAAAGATAATAATTGCAAAGAATTAAAGGCTAAAGGAGGAATCGGTTTGTACGACAGCCGGCTAATGATTGAAGGACCAATAGGTAATGATAGCCTTACTTTTAAGATTGGTGGCAGGACCAGTTATTCTGATTGGCTTTTACAAAATGTGCCGGATTATTATTTGCAGAACAGCTCAGCATCATTTTACGATTTAAATGCTTTTTTGAATTGGAATTTAAAAAATGACAGGATCACTGTTTTTGCATACAACAGTAAGGATAAATTCAATTACGCACATCAACAGGCATATGAATATGGGAACATCCTGGGTTCGGTAAACTGGAATCATTTTTTTAATCAAAACTTAAGTTCTTTGTTAACGCTTGCTTATAGCCAATACGATGCATATCAGGACGATTTAACAACAATATTTGAAAAAAGCCGTGTTGCATCGCAAATCAAATATGTCTGTGGAAAGTACAATATAAAATATAATGGTATTAGCCATAATAGTATTGATGCCGGTTTACAGGTTATCCGTTACCAGGTGCAACCTGGTAAAGAAACGCCACTCGATTCAATTTCATTAATTCCGGTACAATCACTTTCATTACAAAGGGCTATTGAAGATGCATTTTATATTAACGATTTATTTGATATAAACGAACATTATTCAATCAATGCAGGATTACGCTATTCCGGTTATTACCTTTTAGGCCCTCAAACTGTACTGGATTATAACAAAGGTTATCCTCTATCACCTACCACAGTATCCGATTCGACAATTTATAAAAAAAATAAAATTGTTCAATCATACCACGGTATTGAACCACGATTGTCATTTAAAATTCAGTTCGATGAAAGAAATTCATTAAAACTTAGCTATAACAGGAACGAGCAATACATTTCATTGATTTCATATTCTTCAATATCTACACCGACTGATGTTTGGAAATTATCAGATTATTTTTTGAAGCCGATTATTTCAGATCAATTTGCAATAGGTTATTATAGGAACTTTAAGAATAATATTATAGAAACTTCGATAGAATTGTACTATAAAAAGCTTTCAAATTTGACTGAATATAAAAACGATGCGAATATTGAAATGAACGAGCATTTGGAAACTGAATTGATTAATGCTTCGGGGAAAAATTACGGAATAGAATTTTTACTTAAAAAGAACAAAGGGAAGTTGGATGGATGGATTAGTTATACATATTCCCGTTCATTGAAAAAAACTAACGGGTATTATCCTGAAGAGAAAATAAATGACAATTTGTATTATCCTTCTTCTTATGATAAACCAAATGATTTGACGATTGCCGGGACATATCACATTAACCGGAGATGGAGATTAGCTGGTAATTTTAATTATTCGACAGGCAGGCCTATAACGCTTCCAGAAATAAAATATTCAGTGCCGAATGATATGTATTCATTGTATAAAAATGTTTCAAATGAAATTATATATTATTCAGACAGGAACAAATACAGGCTTCCTGATTATCACCGTCTCGATATATCAATAAGTATGGACGAAAGCCTGAGAATAAAAAAGAAATGGAAAGGAAGCTGGACATTTTCTGTATTAAATGTATATGCCAGGAAAAATGCTTATTCAGTTTTTTATAAAAAAGAAACCCCTTCTGTGGCAAACAATTATGAAACATTTAGTTTATATGAAATGTATTTTATTGGCCAACCGCTGCCAACTCTAACATATAATTTTATATTTTAATAAATGAGGCCTGTTAAAGTCATATTACTGTTTGTTTGGTTCATATATATAATTATTTCCGGATGCCAGGAATTATATGACGGTGATAATATACAAAGTAGTCAAAAAATCCCGGTATTTCAGGGAGCCATTACCGATGATCCCGGACCGTACACGGTAACAATCTATTGGGCTACGGCTTATAATGCCTCTCTTCCAGCGCCTATAGGCAATGCCAGGGTATATATTTTAGATAATTTTGGAAACATTGAACTACTCAAACAAACATCAATCGGAACTTATGTAACAGCTGCAAATGGGATAAGAGGCATAACTGGCAGAAAATATACATTGCGTGTGCTGTTAAGTGATAAAAGCCTGTATGAATCTGTGTCTACCATGTTATATCCGAAAACTAATATTGATTCAATTTATTCTGAGATAGGATACACTGATATAGTTAATACTGAACAGGATGGTAGCATCGTTACAGAACATATTGACGGTTTAAATGTTTTTGTGGATGTTATTACCGATAAAAATAATACTGATTACTTTAAATTTGATTGCCTGTATTTTACACAAAATACACATTCTCTAATACCCAAAGGCCCTTCAAATGGTCCTCCGCCAATTATTTATTGCAGGAACCTTTCCATATCATCGGATATTTCACAAGTTGAATCAACCATCGCTGATGGCGACAAACAAATAATAAAAAAGAAGTCTTTGGCTTTTCTGCCATATTACGTTGACTTGAGTGGTACCAGTACAACAACCCCGGTTTTAAATGTTGGCTGGCTTGTATCTGCGACTTTATCTTCAATTTCGTCCGAAGCTTATAAATATTATTTTTCAATTTCAGAACAATTAAATGCCAGCGCACGCATGTTCGACCCAATACCATCGCAAATTAAGGGCAATATGCATTGCGTTACTGATTCTACACGTGTTGCATTAGGATTGTTCGAGGTGACTTCTCAAACAACCAGGAATATCGCATTCAGTTGGGCACCAGGTATGACAAAAATAAATAGAGTTAATGTTAATGAAATTGGCCCGTTAAATGATTCTTGTGATACCAATTTTACTCCCAGTTACTGGATAGACTTTGCGAAATAAAAAAATTGAATAAATTGATTAGCCTTATTACTACAATTATACAAAAAGTGAAGATTTATAAGAACATATCATTTATTAAAGTTTTTCTCAGTTTATTTTTTATTTTAAAAATAACCTCGGCTACCTTTTCACAAGATTATTTTTCGTTATTAAAGCAAAATGATTGCTTTATAAATAAAAATGAAAAAGTATTTGTCAAACTTGAAAAATCCGTTTTTTCTTCTGGTGAAAAATTAAAATATACTGCATTTGTCGTTAATGCATCATCTTTAAAAAATGATAAGCAAAGTAAAATCCTGTATTTTGAAATTTCATCTTTTAATGATAAAAGGGTAATGTTTTGGCGCGTAAACGTTAATTCCGGAACAGTTTCAGGTTCAATTACTTTGCCTGATACACTTTCATCTGGTATGTACACTTTTCGCGCTTTCACTAATTGGATGAGAAATAATTCATTATTGTTTTATTATTCTGAAAAAATTCTTATTACAAGACTTGCCGACAATGAATTTGTTTTTGCAAATCTTCCCTTACTTAATGACAGTATTACAAATGAAATTAGTTTTTACCCTGAAGGGAATAATCTGATTGAGGGAATTGAAACAAAAATTGGAATAAAAGTAAATTTTTCAGATACATCTTCAAATTCAATAACTGGGACAGTTAAAGATAAAAATGATAGTTCAATAGTTACATTCCGAACTAATGAATCAGGCATAGGCTTGTTCTCATTTAAACCGCTGGCAGGCAAATCATATCATGCAGAGGTAACAAAACAAAATGGCAATAAAATTTCTTACAAGCTTCCTAAACAAAAAAAATATGGCTATTCCCTGAATACAGAATTTTCTGAAGCATTATTGAAGATTAAAGCATTTTCAAACTCTGATGAAATATCAGGTAAAACAAACCTTAAATTATTTGTTCGTGCACATGGAAAGTTGGTATGTGATACAAGTATAAAGCTTATTGATGGCTCAGGTATTCTCAATATTAATTTAAATAGGCTTCCTGCCGGAATAAACCAAATTTTCCTTATTGATATTGACAATAACCCTGTATGTCATGAACTTGTATATATTCCTTTAAACCATGATCCACAAATAAAAGAAAGTACGAAAAAAACTTTGTTTGCGAAAGATGAGAAGGTAGAACTTTCGTTAGAAACTAAAAATGTTTCAAATTCTGATACGGTTCATCTTGTTGTTACTGTAAACCAAAAGTCTGTTGTTCAAAATATTGGGAAAAGACAGGATATCTATTCATATTTTACTTTTTATTCTGAAATAGCTAACCCGTTTGTAGCCGATACATTTAATACTCAAATTGCCAATAATATATTATTAACCGTCTTACCTATGCAATATCTTTGGAATGTAAATAAAAAAAGAAAAAATGAAGATTGTCCTTATTTATTAGAGAATAAAGGTTTCATTCTTTCAGGCAAAATAAAAAATCGGTTAAGCGAACAACCATTGCGCAATACAATTGTAACATGTGGTTTTACGGACAGCATAGTGGCACTAAAATATTGTTTAACCGATTCGAATGGAATGTTTTATTTTTTACTTGATCAGTTATATGACAATAAAGATTTGATATTGCAAATTACAGACACTAAATCGGCCAATAATGATATAATTTGGGAAATTGATAAGAAAAACAGACATTCTGAAATTTTTAACAAAAAAACAGTTTATTTTTCTAATATGGAATTGGGATTCCTTGAAAAATTCAGAAAAATAAGGTTGGTAAATGCAATTTTCCAGGATAGGTCGTCCAATGGCCAGGCAATAATAAATAAGAATAACTCTAAACAAAGACTGAATTTCTATGTAAAACCTGACTATACACAATTACCTTCTGATTACTCAGAATTAGTTGATTTTCATGATATCGTCGATAATATTTTACCTGGCGTAAAGTTTAAAAGCAAAGACAATAATTATTCGATCAATGTTTTGAATTCCGAATTAAGGGTTATGTATCCTCAGCAGGCTACTGTATTGTTAAATGGTGTCATATTTGACGATTTGGAATTTATATCAACGTTAAGTTCCAAAGAGATCAAACAAATAGATGTCATCCAGTCACAGATACTTTATGGCGATCTTACTTTTTATGGGTTAATATCTATTCGTACATATGATGGGAAAGTACCTGGAACTTATTTTAATAGTGAAAAAATACTTTATAAAA
>Ga0182027_10014168_pt1 | contig 11058 bp, 8 predicted proteins | sample 712E1DmetaG_FD_121300 | JGI IMG/M metagenome (GOLD analysis project Ga0182027, IMG submission 121300) | Permafrost microbial communities from Stordalen Mire, Sweden - 712E1D metaG (Illumina Assembly) | ecosystem: Environmental > Terrestrial > Soil > Wetlands > Permafrost | place: Sweden...
AGGCTGGCGAAACCGGCGCGGAACCCAACTGCAGCACCGCGCGTTGTGGACGGAACTGATCGAGCTGAACACGAGTCTTCCAATCCGATGGAAGTGGATCAAAGGTCACAACGGGCATCGCGAACAGAGCCGCACCGACGAGCTGGCGTATCAAGCCGCACGCTCTCTCTGGGTGCAACAGAAGTTAGCGGCCTAATGCCGGCGAAGAACTCAGGACGTTCAAGAAGGAGAAACACAGATGGCATCGATTGCGGAAGAAAGCTCGCTGTTTGAAATTGACGTGGAGCTCGACGGACTCCTCGAAGAGATCGAAGGGCAGGTTGAGTCAGAAGGTCAGGCAGCGGAAGACCTGGTTGCCCGGTTCCAGCAATTCTGTGAGGCGCACAGCGAGAAGGTCGACCGGATCGGCCGCTTCGTACGAATCATGGAGGCTCGCGAGCAGTATTGCCGGAGCGAGTCCACGCGGCTTGCGGACCGAGCGCGGGCCGCTGCCGGCAAGGTGGCGCGAACCAAGAATATGGTTCTTTACTACCTGCTGAGCCGGGACCTTAAGAAAATCGAAGGCTATCAGTTCGCGTTGCGTGCTCAGAAGAACAGCCAGGATTCGGTGCGAATCAACGACGAGTCAGCGCTTCCGAAGTCGTACTTCAAGATTGACGCACGGATCGACGGGGTCCTGTGGGAAACGGTGCTCGCGTTGCTGCCCGAAGAGCTTGCGAAGAGCTTGGAGTCGTCGATTCAGGAAACCAAGCCGGACACGGATGCAATCAAGGCGGCAGCGCTGCGCCAAGAGCAAGTGCCCGGCACGGAAGTGCGCAGGGGATGGCATCTTAGGGTTGTGTAAGACTTCATCGACCTCTTGATTGCGCCCGCTTGCGGATTCCTATCGTCGCGCTGACACATCAAAAACACGCCGCCAGGTGTCCAGATCTGACGTGAGAGAATTGCAGGAAACAAAGCCGCCTTCATGGACTGCAGGATCACGGCAACACTGAAAATGCCAACAAGTGTCTTACGAAGAGCCGCTCGATCATGCCCATGCTAGAACGTTCCATCGGTCCTCCAACTAATTACAGGTCGATGATGTCTACCTGCTCGCCAAGCGATTCAAGTGCAAGATCCACGACAAAGCGGTGGTGCGTGAAGAGGATGGGCTGAAGGTACGCGCCTATTTCTGCGAGAGCAAGAAGACCGGCGCGCGTGCTAGGCTCGTCGAATGTGGTGAAGATGTCGTCCCCAATGAATGGAATAGGCTCGCTCTTGTGGGCGTAATCGTCAAGGTATGCCAAGCGAAGAGCGAGGTAGAGTTGATCGCGCTGCCCTTCGCTCATGCCATCAATGTTGACTGTCTCGCCTGTGGTGCGAACACCGACCAACTGAGGCTTGTCGTCGTTGTCAGGATCGAACTCTTGGTCAATGTGCGTGAAGGCTCCGCTGGTGAGGCTTTGAAAGAGAATCCCGGCAGAGTGCATTAGCGGAGCTGACTGTGCAGTCCGATGTTTGTCGATGACGCAATTCAGCATAGTGGCACTCAATTTAAGCGTGAGGTACTCGCGGGCTGCCGCGTCAAGCTCGACCTCTGCACACTTCATTTGCTGGAGTGCAACCTCGGCGCCGGAACCAAGTTCTGCGTTTGAGAGGGCTTTCTCCGCCGCTGACTTTTCGGCATAGACCCTATTAATTTCTGCGTCCTGAGCTTCGAACCCCTCAGCGAGTTGCTGACTTGCTATTTGGGCAGTCTCGGAGTCAAATCCCGCAAGATCGGCGCGAATCTGATCTTCGGAAGATCCGTCCGATTGCGCGAGCAACGTCGAACGCGAGGCCGCGATCCTGCTTCGAATAGAAGCAGCGCGTTCGAGGCGCTCAAGCGTGAGGGAGGGATCACCTGTTAGTGCAAGCTCTGTCATTCGGGAAAGGACCAGCTTTGTGTCGCGCTCGGCATCAGCTACGGCGACTTCAAGATTGCGCGACTCTGTTTGGACCTGTTCTTCTGCAGCTTTGTAAAGTAGCTGCTGACCTGCCTGGTGTTCCAATATTTTGCCGAGCTGGCGCGCTTGATCAACGGGAGGAAGCAGCTGTAGGTCAGGTGCGATCAGTCGAGTAAGGCGAGTGACCTCCTGCTCGAATTCGCGTATATCGCGATCCATGCCGTTGACTCGCTTCCTGTCTGACTCAAGTGCGATTCGGCGAGCAGGAAGGTTGCGCCACACCTTGACTGCGGCATCAACAGCAGCCGTGCTTGCCTTGGCCTCGAAGCCGAGTGCTGCTACAGCTATCTTCCAAGAGTCGGACCAGGCCCTCTCCTTCGCGGTAAGTGCCCCAAGCTTTGACTCAAACCGTTCTACCTGCTTGGAGGCATCGGCCTCCAGGCGAATGGTGACCGCGTTATCATTCCAGGTTTTGGCGAGATGCTTCAAGTGATTGTCGAGGAGATTGAGAAGGCTTTCGGTTGGAAGTTCGGCTGTATGACTAAGTGCAAGCTCATTCGCGAGGCTATCGAGCGCCGTTCTTGAGGCCGCTATTCTAGGTTCGAGTGACGCCAGCTCGGCCTCGTCAGCGACAAGCGGCTCGCGCTGATCCAAGAGAAGCTTTACAGCACTCATCCACGTTGTCATCTCGCTTGGGGTCGCGGGGGATGCCGTGACCAGCACCCAGATAGTCGGCCATTCGGTGCTTGCTTGTTGGAATTCCAAAGCAGTCTGGCGCTGTTGTTCTTGGATCTTCAAAAGCTTCTGCCGATTGTCTTCGAGGGTCTTTTGCTCGGCGCTATACTGTGCCACACGATCTGCGTCACGAGTGGAATCATCCGCCAGCCGATCAGCTTCAACAATGCGGGCCTCGTAGAGCTCAACTACGGCGGGCCGGCTGTCGGCGGGAAAGCTTGAGTCGCCGCCGAGGATCACCGGCTTTAGTTGGAGCCAACTCTGCTCTCGTTTTTGCCGAGCCTCTGCAATGCGCTCCGCCGAGGCAATTGGTTCCCCAGATTGAAATGCGGCAACATGCTCCTGTGCCTGCTCGATGGTTAAATCGAGCGCGGTGGCCTCTTGCTCCAACTGGCGTCGCTTGTCTTCCAATTCTGCGAATCGCTCTCCTATCCGACTCAAACTCTCCGACGATGGAAGCGAGACGCTGGCAAGATGATTTAAATCGAGTACAGGCGGCAACAAACGCGCGGCATGCTCGTTGAGCTTGCGGCGAGTTGCGGCGATACCGCGAGCAAGAGTACGTTCCCGGTCGAGAAGCGCTCGATCTGAGGCAATGGCATCGAATCTGGCTCGCCACGCTGCGGGATCATGCAGTGGGACGGCGCTCTGGCCGGACTTCAGGTCTTCGAGCTTCTGTTCACCGTCGGTTATAGATCTCTCGATCCCTGTTCGTTCGCGGGCGAGGTCCTTACCCTGCTCGATCAAATCTTCCAGTTCCGCAAGCGCAGCGTCGGTGGGTTGAGCAGATTCGAGTCGGTCCTCTGCTATGCCGACGCGCGCGGCCATCTGGTTGATCTCGTTTTGCTTTACTTCAGCCTCTGAGTCAACTCGAGCGCGATCGCGTTTGGCGCTCTGATACTTACCAATATTCGTTTGAAGCGCCTGTACCGAGGGCTGGTGAGCAAGGATAGCTGAATCAACCTCTATGCGGCCGAGTGTGCCTTTTGAGCGTTCAAGTGCATCGGTCACGGAATCACGCTTCAGGCGAGATTCCTCCGAAGTCTCAATCGATTCTCGCAGGCGGCTAATAGCCTGCTCGGAAAGCTCTGGAAGGTCATTAAAGGCTAAAAGCTGGTCCCGCTCAAGATCAAGGCTGCGGAGTTGAGGCGCTATGGTGCGCAGACGAGTCATGCGAGCGTGTTCGATGCCGTCAGCCTTACGCGTCTTCTGCATGGAATCTAGGCGGGAAGTGAGAGTTTCGATTTCCTTGCGCATCGCTTCGAGGGTGTCGGCGCGCAGTGTAAGCCTACGAATCTCTGCACGCGCTTTGGAATAGGCATCGGCAGCCTGATCGAATCGGCGTTTATCGGAGCCGCGACCGGGCCTGAATATCTTCGCAGCGTCCTCATCCAATAGACGGCGCAGGCGCGTGATGCCAGAGAGGCCGGAGGCAGCAGCGTAAAGGCTTGCGCCGACTTCGCCTTCGCTATCGAGCATCTCTCTGGCGCCTGCGCGAAGCTGTTCGCTGTTGAGTCCGAAGGCGTGCGAAAATACAGCACGAGTGAGACCGCCGAGAAATGGGTGGAGTGCGCTGTCGTCGAGAGAGCTTCCGGCAGGAGTGAAGAGAACACTCTTATTTCCCTTGCGTCGTTTGAATGCAAGAGTGAATAGATTCCGGTCCTGAAGCGTAGCGCCCAGGCGCATTGTCTTGCCTTCATGGAGAAACGAGTAGCGAGTCTGAGCCTCAATGCCGAAGAAAAGGTCTGTAATCCCTGCGAGCGCGCAACTCTTGCCTGTCGCGTTGCGGCCATGAATGACATGTAATCGGGCGGCGGGGTTGAAGAGTAGAGTTCGGTCCGTGAAGGGGCCGTACCGCTCAAACTCCAGGGAGAGAATGCGCATCTAGGATTTCCCCCCATCGTCTGCACCGGAGCGCTCTAGCAAGAGTTCGCGTGCGTCAGCAATCAGATTCTCAACGTTAAACTCACCAAAGATCGTCACCTCAGATGCACCAGCAGGAAGTTTGCGTACGATTTCTGCTGCAAGCTGCTTGGCCTCGATCTCCAGATCACCTGCAGAGACGATACTGTCGAGGGTGGAGCGAAGATCGAATGCGTCGCCGGAATTTCTCGCATGCGCTTGAATCTGAACTCGCTCGGTGGTCTCGATCCTCAACTGTTCAAGCCATATCTCCTGGCCAAAGTGCTGTAGGGTTGATTGAAGTTCGTCCCGGAGATCTTCTTTACTGGAATGCAGCGTGACATGAAGGTCCGTACTGCCTTGGAGGCGAATACGGACAAGCAGGAGGCGGGATTCGCAGTCTGCCTCCGCATCGATCACGAGTGGCTGAAAGATCTCTCCGAGGCGATCATAAATCTCTCTGAACTGAGTCATTCCATGCAAATCGATGGCGAGGTCAAACCAGCGTGCGCGGTCCACGATAATTCGCTCGACAGTAACCTCGTCTCCATCAACCCTGACCAATAGCGCACCCTTCGCTCCGCACTCATGTATCCCTCGTCCCTGGAGATTGCCCGGAAAAATGACATGGGGATCAGAATGGAGCTGTTCATACGCATGAATATGGCCAAGCGCCCAGTATTGGTAGCCCTTGCTGACCAGATCGTCGAGAGAACATGGCGCGTAAGAGTCGTGGCCGGGGCGACCATCGCATGAGGTGTGCAGCACTCCGATGTTGAACAGGCCGGGCCGCGCTGGAGGGTAGGAGGAAGCGTAGTTTTCTGGCACTGCACGGTCCGGAAAGCTGCGACCGTGAAGAGCAACCTTCAACTCATCAAGTAGAACAGTTTCTGCTGATCGAGAGGAGAACTCGAAGACTCCTTCAGGCAATCTGACGCTCTTGGTAACGACAGATGCCGCGTCATGGTTGCCACGGATTGTGTAAACTCGGATACCCTCACGGATCAGACGCGAGACTTGGCGATTGAAGAACAGGCCGATGGACGTGTCCCGCCACTCGCCATCGTATATATCGCCGGCAACGATGACGAAAGCGACCTGATGAGCAATGGCCTGGTCGACGAGCGCGGCAAAGGCATCGCGACTAGCCGCAGCCAAGCGTGGCGCTAGCTCCGGCTCCCTGGCGGTGATGCCCACCAGAGGGCTGCCGAGATGAAGGTCGGCGGCATGAATAAAGCTGAAGGCCATAGCTCTTTCTCCGTAATGCTCGGGCTGCTGCGATGCAAGATGCCCGTGTCATGCGTTGCTTACCGACTTGGGTCACTCCCTCTAAACTCTCATTCGCTTTGCAACGTTTCCTAAACTGACAAATAGCGACTAATGTTCAATCGAAAAGTCCGTGGTCCCCATGCGAGGCTTTCTTACCAGAAGGGCTCATATTGATCGGCTCGATAATTGCACCGACTCCATTTTCGCCATTGGGCCCTAAATCTTCGTCGTCCGTCCAAACGGGGATGGCGAGAACTTGATACGTCCCGGCGAAACGCCCAAGATCAAGCCAACATTCACCGTCGCACGGTTGGCCTGTAGACGCCGCCATAAAGAGAGGCCCATGATTCTCAATCGACTTGTCAGGCGGAAGGTAGGCTCCGGCCTGTAGGAGCCTTTGACTAGGAATTGAATAATCGAGGCGCAGTCTTTTGGATTGGAGAGCCAGGTCGGCCGGGTCGATACCGAACAGACTTGTTTGTTTCAGGTTTCCAATGGTTTGCTTTTGGGTCGGCTTCAACTTCCACGAGAAAAATACTGCTGCCAGCGAGCGCTCATGGCTCTCAGCAAACCGGCGTAAGGTTGCCTCCCGGGACGCGACATACTTCTTTGCCAGCTCAACTAAGCCGGCCGCGGAGGATACCTTCGTTGCATCCTCGATGAACCACGGTCCCGGCAAGATCAACTCCGATGCGCCGACGTCACATAGCATTTCCAGCAGATCGTCGGGGTTATTCCGGCTTCGAAAGCGGGCGTCAGTCCGGCACCATGTTTTAGCTTGATAGTTTGGGAAAAATGTGTGGCTTATTTCGTGTGCAGTACTGAATCGAATTCGCGTTTCGGGCCGATCAGGATTGACACGGATGGAGACGCGGCCATCTCCGATCGGGACTAGTTCCGCATCTTTGCTGTGCGCCGGTCTCTCATCGCTTCGAGCGATCCCGAGAAAACTGGCAAGTGCGTCAGTATCAATTGGGCCGGTTGGCACACCGAATATTGCCAAATAGCGTGCTATCGCGTCGCACGCCATAATTCGAATTGCAGCATACGGATCCGCAGCGCCCGTCGAACGGACGATTTCGGCAATAAGCGCTTCTGTTGTGAACGCATTCGTCACCGGGCGCGCTTTCGGGCATCTATCGTGTCCAGAGCCAAATAGAGCTGATGCCATTCGTCAGGAGATCTGGGCTGTCCGCCGCGGAACCTCATCATCGCTAGATCGTGCAGATCTTGATCGCTAAGGGGAGTGCCCAACAACGCCATTCGCTCCTGAAAGTCCGTAAGTGACTTCGGTATCTCCACCGCCCGATCCTGCACCTGGGTCGTGGCGAGTTCGAGCAAATCCGCAATTGTGACAGAGAGTGCCTTCGCAATTTGCAGCAATACAGAAGCCGAGGGTTTCTTCTCTCCGGCCGTGTCTCTTTCAAGTTCCCAAAGGTAAGTCTTTGATACATCGGCCTTGGCAGCAAGGTCATCCAGGGACAGTCCCTCTTTCTCTCGAAACCTGCGAAGTTGTTCTGCCAGTGCCATTTATGTCGATTCCCGCTCCAATTTGAAGATTACGTCCTACCAAGAGTAACGCAATTCGTTCGTTATAGCGATCAATTTCCGCCGTTATAGTTGACGAACTCGATAACGAATGATAAGTTCGCTATAACGAACTATCTTTTGCGCAATTTCGGGGGTACCAGAATGACGATGCGGGCGCCTTGGACACTGTTGGGTAACACCAGCAATGCAGCCGGGCCAGACGACGGAGCGGCTGAGGTTAAACGCCACATCTCGATTTCGACCCAATGCATGCTCTGGGGAAAGTCGGCAGGGCGCTGTGAATTTGCCGGCTGCAACAAGCCACTCTGGAAATCCTCCGTCACTCAGGAATCCGTAAACGTCGCCCAAAAGGCTCACATTTACTCGTTCAGCGCGCGGGGATCGCGGGGCAACGAGGGGATTCCCAAGGATGAACTCAACGACATCAGCAACCTCATGCTCGTCTGCCACGAGTGCCACCAGAAGCTGGACGGACCGCATGGCAGCATCTGCTACCCAGCGACCCTTCTCAGAATCATGAAAAACGAGCATGAGGAGCGGGCTGAACGCGTCACCGGAATCGCTGAGAGCAAAAAAAGCCAAATCTTGCTCTACGGCGCGAACATTGGGGACCATAGTTCGCCGCTAAATTACCGGGAAGCGGCACCGGCATTGTTCCCCAACCGGTATCCAGCCTCGGACGCTCCTATTGAGCTCAGCACGGTCAACAGCTCGTTTTCCGACCGTGACCCAGAATTCTGGAGAATTGAAACCGAAAATCTGCGAAGAAAGTTTGAAACGCGAGTGAGAGAGCGCCTGGCTGTTGGGGAGGTCGATCACCTTTCGGTGTTTTCGCTTGCTCCACAGCCGCTTCTAATTCTGCTCGGAACTTTGCTTGGTGATATCGTTCCGTCGGACGTGTACCAGCGGCACCGGGAACCACCAACATGGAAGTGGCCAAGGGATGTTGCCACACAAGAATTTGAACTCAAAGAGCCGGTCTCTGCGTCAGGAACGCCAGCTCTGGTTTTGGCGTCGAGCGCAACAGTCGTTGAAGAACGGATTACATCTCTCCTCGGGCGGGATGCGAGCCTTTGGATGGTGACTTTGCCAACCCCTCACAATGACGCGATGAAGTCACGAGAACAGCTCTCCCAACTGCGTTCACTGCTGCGATTTGTCTTTGATCGAATTAAGGCAACACACGGCCAATCCGCGGTTTTGCATGTATTTCCGGCTGCCGCAATCTCAGCTGCCGTAGAGTTCGGACGAGTGCGCATGCCCAAGGCCGACATGCCTTGGTTGATTTATGACCAAGTGAACGCTCGTGGCGGGTTCATTCCCGCAATTTCAATTCCCGAAGGAGCAAGACAATGACCAACCTCTTGATGACGAAGCTGCTCGATACGATCGTGGATAGTTTGGATATTCCAAAGTCTTATTACCAGAAAGCCGTCGACCGGCACCGCTCCCTTGGGGAGTGGCTTTGTCGCACTGAGTCTCGCCTTGCCACCTTCCAGCCCAACGTCTCGTCACAAGGGTCCTTTCGATACGGCACGGTCGTTCGACCGCTTCTTGCAGGTGGCGAGTATGACCTCGATAACGTGACCACGCTTGAAATACCCAAGACCGCAATGACCCAGAAGCAGCTCAAGCACCTCTACGGCGATGAGGTTAAGGAATATGCAAAGTCCCATGGAATGCTCGAACCGGTTGAGGAGAAGAATCGCTGCTGGCGCTTGCATTACTCAGACGAAACCACTTTCCACCTTGATACTCTGCCATGCATTGCCGAGGAGCGCGATGTTGTCCAGGCGATCACTTCTCACGGAGTTTCACCAAAGCTGGCAAGCATGGCTGTCGCAATTACAGATAAGCGACATCCTGAGTACGAGCAAATCACCCGGAATCTGTTTAGCAGTAACCCACGCGGGTTTGCGACGTGGTTTGAAGACCGCGCGCGTCCGTGGGCGATTGCGCAAATGCGTCGCCTGGTAGAGCAGAGACTCTACGCTTCTGTCGAAGCCGTTCCCCTGTATGAATGGAAGACTCCGCTCCAGCGAAGTATTCAGCTCCTGAAGCGCCATCGTGATGTGATGTTCCGGGACAATCCGAGCGTTGGCCCGATATCAATGATCATCACAAATCTGGCCTCCCATGCTTACGCCGGCGAACCCGATATTCTTTCGGCGCTGACCAACATCTTGGATAAGATGCCCCAGTTTGTTAGAACGAGCAGGCCGCGAGTGCCAAATCCAGCGAACCCAGTGGAGGACTACGCCGATAAATGGACGAAAAACCCAGCACTCGAATCCAATTTCTGGGCGTGGCATGCACAGGCAAGATCGGACATCGCTAAGTTGCCGACAATTCTGAGCGGCAACGACCTGTTCTCAGAAGTTCGCCGCACGTTCCGCGTGGAATTGACTGAAGATGAACTGAGGCAGTTTGATGCGCGCAACACTCGACCAGCACCAGTGATCATCAGAACAGCTCCTGTCTTGTCCATTCCATCAGCTCCGCGGCCATGGGGTCATAATGACTGAGTCTCTTCGCCGGCAGTTCGAAAACTGGCGCATTGAGGAGTTACTTTGTAAGTACCCCGGGCTGCGACTGCGTCCGGTAACTGCGAGTCAAGTGAAAGTCGCGGGTGTCCTCGTGTTCTCTGCGGAAGCGCCGGGTAAGGAGCTCATCGAAGACGAATACGAAATCGAGATTGCAATTCCTGAGCGGTTTCCCAAATGGATCCCTACTGTTCGTGAAACACGAGGTAGAATCCCGCCGAACTTCCACAAGCTTGACGACGGATCTCTATGCCTGGGTTCTCCGACTCGCCTTCTCCTAATGCTGTCGGAATCGCCCTCGATTTTAGCGTTCGTGGAGCGATGTATCGTCCCCTACTTATACGGCTATTCGTACTACATGAAACATGGCACGATGCCCTTCGGTGAACTATCGCACCGGCAACAAGGAATCCATGAAGATCTGGCCGCTATCTTTGGGATCGAGCAAGTCGAAGCTGCTCGCGGGTTTGTTCGCCTAGCATCTATGAAAAAGCGCCGGGCAAATAGGCGACCATGTCCTTGCGGAAGTAATCGACGGCTTGGCAAATGCCATCGATTGCGGGTAAACGATCTTCGATCCCGTCTTGGTCGCTACTGGTTCGCAGCACTGTACAGGAACCTCTCTTAAATCCAGAATGCCCGCCATACTCTACATTTGAGACCGGAGATTCTGATCAGTTTTCTCCGAGCAAGGCTCAGAGTAAACCGAGGTCAGTAGGGCGCTGTTTTTATCAGTACTTGCTCGGCGCTTACCCGCAAAATGCTGCGAAATAAGCCGAAAGGCCGCAAATCGCGGAAAATAGATCGCCTTTGTCGTGGCTCAGAACTTGGGACATTCCCATGGCTCCGAAAAGCTTCAACACTGTGCCATCAGATCGTCGATGTTCCGAGCGGTGACAAATTCAGCCGGGTTCTCGCCGATGGCCAGCGCGTTGAAATGAGCCTTCCCGCATTCGATCTTGGCCCACTCCCGATCTCGCAAGTCGTCCTTGAAAAGGCCGCTCTTGGTCTCGACAACGAAGTACAGCCGCTCCACTCCGCCCTTCTCTACCAGCACTGCCCAGTCCGGATTGTAGGTTCCGAGCGGCGTCGGAACCTTGAACCAGCCGGGGAGCTTGGCATAGACCTTC
>Ga0182027_10014169_pt1 | contig 11057 bp, 6 predicted proteins | sample 712E1DmetaG_FD_121300 | JGI IMG/M metagenome (GOLD analysis project Ga0182027, IMG submission 121300) | Permafrost microbial communities from Stordalen Mire, Sweden - 712E1D metaG (Illumina Assembly) | ecosystem: Environmental > Terrestrial > Soil > Wetlands > Permafrost | place: Sweden...
ATCCATTTACAATCTTAACATAGACTTCCGACCGTTCGAAACAGGCGGAAAGTTGGTTGCAGAGCGGGCCGCCTGGATGAGGATTTCTATTCGCCTGGGCAGCCCCTGTTGCAGGCGTGAAGTTAGACTGACGGTCGAGTTCCGCAAACGCCATACCGCGCGGCCCTTCACCTTACTTCTCACATGCGGAGGTCCGGCCACCCATGGCCTCCGGCAGAGAGCAGCATTGCCCTTTCCTTTCAATTGCATACCGGGTAACATGGCTGGAAGCTGGCGGCTTTTCATCCACATTCAAGGTAAGGAAGCGGTATTCCCAAAATGACCTCATCCGCTACGCGGGTCGGCTGCCGTCGGTACCTTCTGGCACCTATGGGGGCCAGGATCCAAGCCCATTGAGCGAAATTCAGCCCCCCACTACATTCACATAAAAGGGGAGAAGCCCGGGCTATCTGAAGATTCCCGTATGTCCCAGGGAGTACCGGCCGGGTTGGGGGTAGACGCACAGTCCGTGGGGGCCTTTTCCCACTTTGATGCGGGCCAGCAGACTGCCGTTTGCGGTATCAATGGCATAGACTTCCGCGTTATAGCGGCCCGACAGCCACAGGACCTTGCCATCGGCGGATACTCCACCCATATCGGGGCTGCCTCCTCCGGGAAGCCTCCACGTCGTCAGCACGCGGCGTTCGGCAAAGCCAATCAGGGAGATACTTCCCTCCCCCCGGTTGGAAACATAAAGCACCCGTGAATCGCGGCTGGTGTAAAGTCCGTGCGCGCCCTTGCCGGTGGGAATGAAGCCGAGAACTGTTGGCCCGTCACCGTCGACTTCGTATACTCCATTGGCATCCATATCCGCCACGTAGAAGATCTTTCCGTCGGGAGAAAGTTTGACGTCCTGCGGCATCCCCTGGCGCGGCAGCTTCACCGTTCCCATCACCGTTTGCTTCGCCACATCAACCTTCACCAGCGTCCCGGAGAATTCGCAACTGGCAATCAGGTAGCTCCCATTCGCGGCAAAGTCCATGTGATCGACTCCCCGGCAGGGGAGGGGAAGCGCGTGTGTAAGCTTCATCGTCCGAGGATCGAGAAAGTCGAGCTGCCGCTTGGTTTCCGCCACCACAATGGCGTATTTGCCGTCCGGCGTGTAGTACATGTTATACGGATCCACAACATGGATGGTTGCGCCCTTCCTGCCTGTGGCAGGATCGATTCTGGTTTCACTGTCGCCCAGGTCATTCAGCACCCACAAAGTCTTCAAATCATACGAGGGTGTCACGTGCTGGGGTTGGCGGCCCACGGCAAAGTGGCCAATAATCTTGTAGGTGGCGGGATCGATGACGACCACGGTGTTGCTGCCACTGTTGGGCACGTAGATGCGAGCGGGGAACCTCTTCAGCACGGGGCTCAGATTGCCGGGCCGGTCAGCCGCGTAGATGTCATGAGGATCGAGCACCGCAGGCATTCCTGGTAAGGATGCGCTTAAATCATTCCCAGACGACGCGCCTCGCCCCGCTGCGCTTATGGTCCTTAATCCCTGCACCGTCAGTACCGCGATGGCACATATAAAAAGTGCCCAAGGAATGCTTGCCCGCTTCATATCGTATCGCCACCCCACGCGCGAGATTGGAGGACTCCGCTGAGAGTAACTGGAGAGCAAAACTTGCAAATGTGTCAAAACGACGGACGCCCTGAACCCATTAGCAGTTTACTCAAAAACCCTGCGCGTGGGGAAAAAGAAGATTCAGAGCACGGGTGGAAAAATCGAGATGATCGCAGAAGCCTTAATCATTGGCGGCGGCTGGTAACCACCCCGGCGCTCGGCGCGCCACCCCTCCTGAATCAGGAGGAGGGTTCTTTAAGGGCTCCCCTCCTCAGATGAGGAGGGGTTGGTCTGAAACGAGTGGTGCAGACTAACCATTAAATTCCGTCACTGCCTCGATCATGGCGTGGATATTGGCCCCGGGCATGCCGGGGCTTACCCCGCCGCCCAGAGAAAGAATCAACCCTTCCCTGCTCGTATTTTGTAAAAGGTTCAACGTTGCCGCTTTAACTTCCTTGGGAGTGCCGCGCACGCCAATCTCCAGCGGAGAGACGTTCCCCATTAAGCAGATTTTTCCTGCCGTCCTCTTGCGAACCTCGTTGATCTCCAGCTTGTGAGTCCAATTCAGAACGTCGAAACCCGCGTCAGGCAAGTCTTCCAGGAAGGGATCGATCCGGGCGTCGTTGTGATACACCTTCACCCACGATGACGGAAAACTGGAAAAGACCTTTTGCAGGTAGGGATGGGCGAACTCCTGGTAATGCTTGCGGGAGAGAAAACCCACGATATCATCGAGGACAAGAATTCCTTCGACGCTATCGCCTATTGCCCCGGCCTGGGCCTTGAGCCACGCGATGGCAACGTTCGTGGTGTAGGCGAGGAGTTTGTGCACACCGGCGGGGTTATCGCTAATATCCATCATGAACGGGGTCAGGCCACGCAAGAAGACTGCCAGCGCCAGGGGACCGCGCGCGGCAACCATGGGGATGGTGTAACCTGCACCGGTGATACGGCGCTTCTGCACCCGGCACTGACGGAGTGCCACCGGCATCAAGCCGTCCACCTGGGGGTCAACTTCCGCCAGTTGATCCATATCTTCCAAACGAAATAACATCGGCGATTCGGATGGGGTTTGATCTGCCGGGAATCGCACCTTCCCCCCCATGGCGGAGGGCTCAATTGCCATGCCATATTCCACCCACCATGATGGGACCACGGTGACTTCCGGAAATTCCTCGACGATGCGTAGGTTGGATTGAAACCAGACTTCCTGGTCGAAGTAATAATCAATATGCTTCATGCCCAGATATCCCGGTATCCAGGGACTGTCGATAATCAATGAAATCGGCACGCGATCAGTTTTCTGAAATTTTGCCGCTGCCTTGAATTGTTGCCATTGTTCCGCCCGCATTGTTTAGTCCTCGTTCCACCCTTCGTCAGATATCCGCACTTTCGGCAATCCCAAGGGCGAGGTTAGCCTCTCCCGCCGTTCAGTTCAAGAGGGAATTGGGGGCGATGTAAGCGTGCCCTGCCGGCGGCCGTCGGCTGATTCGCGATGGGTGATTGGCGATTTCCGAAGTCAGCAAATGGGTTCATGTTCTCACCTGCCACTGCCGATAGCCGATGCGGGGAAGTGTGTCACGCCTGGCGATTGGCCGTCGGCGCTGTCCATCCTTCCGCGTTTGGATTTTGCATTTTCTTGTCACTCATCACTCGTTGCTTTCCCTTGTTCTTAGTGACTTCGGATTTCGGACATCAGACTGTGTTTCTCGTCACTCGCCACTTGTCCCTTGTCACTTCTATTTTCAATAACACCCTTTCTTTTCATCAACATCATGGAAAGGATAGCTTAACTCCTTTGTTTTCATGAATATCATGGAAAGGCAAAAAGCAGACATTTTTTCTACATTTGTTTTCAACAACTTAACGCAGCCTACTCTCATTTTTTGCCCCTTTTTTTTCCATGACTCTGTCCACCGCAGGATCAGCTAACTATTTTATTGTCAATAATATAGATATTTGGAAGATTTTCGCGATTCATTGCTAACCCCTTTTGTTTCTGATACATCTTGGAAAGCCGTGCCCCCATTTTTCTCCCTGGATCCCATATTTCAAGCTAACTATTGTTATTTGAATGAGATAAAGCGTTCAGACATCTTTACTCTAAACAAGCAACTCCTTTTGTTTCTTGTATATCTTGGAAAGCCGCTGTTTCTTCTAAACCTTCCATCTAATGTTCATAGCTTTTCATGCTTGGATTCGCGGCCACTTTTTTCTCTGTCATTTCTGGTTTTTTGACGAGTGAAAACCTCCGTGGATGGTGGGCAGCGGCTTGGGGTCACTCAGCGCGCTGGAGTCAGGGGGTCAGCATGGCTGCCTACTGCCTACTGTTTTATGGATCGCGCCACCCCTTTGAATAGGTCCGCGGTCTTGCCTATCAGCCAGTCTGAACTGGCCTCGGAATCTAGCATATCATGACGCTTGAGCTAGTCAACATGAAATTACCGGATGCGTTTACACCTATAAATTAAGACAAGACGTCAGGCATTCATTCTGCCGGAAGGGGGAAATCTTTTGGGAGAGCGTCTCATGATGCGACATCGTTCCCACGCACCAGCAAAAGTAGCGCGTGATCGGTGATTTATTGTAGGGGCGGTTCGCGAACCCGGCCTGTCCAAGTTACTGGGGATTACAAAATAGAGTGACAGCTTACTTGCGTAGCGCCGCCGTCCCGGCAGCGCCCGTGAGCCGGCAGGATGCCAGCGCTACGTCCACCGGCCAGCAGGATGCTGGCTTTACGCTCACGGGTCGGCAGGATGCCGGCGCTACAGCCGTGGGACGACAAAAGGCTGGCGCTGTTGGGGGCACGCACTTGCGTCGTTTACCTAAATGAATTCGTCTATTGGTCCAGCATGAGTTCGACGATGGCCCTTCGGCCAGCGTAAGCCCGACCTCGTCCCTCGTCCATCAGGGGGCGAGGGACGCAATTTCACCTTACGTGCCGGGCAGGTGGGGTAGGACGCGCTTACTACTGCAAGGTGAAGCATTTCTGCACACCCTGCGGCGGCGCGGCAGTTCATTCGTTGCCGGATCAAGCGTAATTTGGACAAGCTTGGGGCTTTTCTAGTCCCCAGTTAGGCCGCGATTGAGTGGCCCCTCGTCGTAGCGCGGGCAGCCTGCCCCGATCCATCGGGGTCCCGCCCGTTGTGATGCTGTAAAGAAATAAACAATCTCACGCCAAGGCGCCAAGATCGCAAAGAGTAAATGCCTTGTTTCCTCTGTGCCTCTGCGGCTTTGCGGCTTTGCGCCTTTGCGTGAAATTTTCTCGAATTTCCAGGGAATATTTCGCAGCTTATTTCCCGGGAGCGTCCCGCTCCGGTTTCTCGCCGGCAGGAGTGCCCGCGCCCCAACGGGTGATATCGGCAAGTCGGTTCTTAATGCAGGGAAGGTTGGCGTTCGCCGGGTCTGGGGCGGCGCATGATGAAGGGCAAGGGGGCAAGGCACGCGATGATGACGGCCATAATCCAAAAGCTGCTTACAAAGCTGAGCGTGTTCGCCTGCGCCTGCACGGTTTGATAGGCAAGGGCCAGAGCCTTTTGACCCGCGGTCGCGGCATCAAAGCCCTGCGACTGGAAGACCCCTTTCAATCCGTTCACCCACTGCTCAAAGTTCGGGTCGCCATGGCTGGTGTGACCCGCAAAGTTCACCTGGTGAACCTGATTCTGCCGGGCCAGGAACACCGTGAGCAGCGAAGTTCCAATGCTGCCGCCGAGGTTGCGGGCAAAATTGGAGAGCCCGGAAACCTGGTTGTTCTTCTCTCGTGGCACGCCCACATAATTGAGCGTACTGATGGGAATGAAGATGAGCGGCATGCACAAAACCTGCTCCACCCGCAGCAGAGCGATGGTGTGAAAGTCGATTTGCAGATTAATGATCGTAAGCCGGTAAAGCGTGTAGGCGGTTCCGAGGAAGCCGATGGAGATCAAGAGTCGCGGGTCGATTTTTGTTGAGGTGAGCCAGCCTCCGATGGGCATCATCAGCATCAGTGCCACTCCCCCCATAGACAAAGCCATGCCGGCCTGCTGCGCCGTATATCCCAGACTGCTTTGCAGGAATTCCGGGATAAGGACGGTGGAACCAAACAGGACCATGCCCAGGATGAAGGAAAAGAAAACGGCGGTGCCAAAATTTCTGTTCCGAAGCAGGCGCACATCAACAATGGGATCTTTCGCGTACCACTCCCAAAGGAAAAACGCGACCAGCGCGGGAACCGCGATGCTGAACATCGTCGTGATCAGAGATGAGGAGAACCAGTTTTCCTCCTGGCCTTTATCCAGGACATACTGCAGGCAAGCGACTCCCATGACGATGAGGCCCAGGCCGACATAATCGTTCTTGACCCCCGCGCGCACTTCCTGCTTGATCCAGGGCGGGTCTTCCACCAGGCGCGACGTCAGGAACAGCGAGAGCGCGCCGATGGGAATATTGATGAAGAAGATCCAGTGCCAGCTAAAGTTATCGGTAATCCAACCGCCCAGAGTGGGGCCAATCGCCGGCGCCACGACCACCGCCATGCCGTACAGTGCGAACGCCATGCCCCGCTTCTCCGGAGTAAAGGTGTCCGCCAGGATGGCTTGCTCGGAGGGTTGCAGCCCGCCGCCTCCGGCTCCCTGCAAAATGCGGGCGATAATCAGAATCGGCAGGCTCGGAGCGATGCCGCACAGAAACGAGCAGATCGTGAACAAGGCAACGCAGCCCATATAGAAGCGCTTGCGGCCGAAAATCGTCGAGAGCCATCCCGATATGGGCAGCACGATGGCGCTCGACACCAGGTAGCTGGTTAGAACCCAGGTGGCCTCTTCGTAGGTAGCGCCCACCGATCCGGCAATGTGCGGCAGCGCGACATTGGCAATGGAGGAATCGAGCACTTCCATGAAAGTCGCCAGGGTAACGGTGGCGGCAATCACATACGGATTGTGTGCCGGGCGCCAGTCATCACGTGTCGGCAGATTCTCTGCCATGAGTTACCTTTGGATTCGCACTTCGGGCTCGACGGACATCCCCGCGCGCAGGAGTTCAAGGCCGGGTTGGTTGGGCTTAAAGCGGAGCCGGACGGGAATGCGCTGGACCACCTTCACATAATTTCCGGTGGCGTTTTCCGGCGGCAGTACGCTGGCGATGGCTCCCGTCCCGCCGCCGATTGTTTCCACATAGCCGTCGAAATCGCGGCGCAGGGCGTCGACGTGGATGCGGGCCGATTCTCCGTGGCGCAGTCCCGAGAGTTGAGTTTCCTTGAAATTGGCCGTCACCCAAATGTCCCCGGTGGCGGCGATGGTAAGCAATTGCTGTCCGGACGAAACGTGGGCTCCCACCTCGGCCGAGCGTTTCATCACAATTCCGTCTATCGGGGCCGCGATTTTCGTGTATGCCAGCTTCAGCTTTGCCTGCTCGACCTGCGCCTCGACACCTTGCGAGTTGGCCTCCTGCGAGTGGAGCGCCGCCTCTCGAATATCGATAAGGTGGCTGGCGGTGCTGCGGTACTGGTAAAGCTGGTTCGTTGCCTCTTGTACCTGGGCGCGCCTCTGCTCCACCACGCGCCCGCCGGACTCGGCATTGGCGCGGCTGGCCGCCACGGTTGCCGCGCGCGACTTCGCCTCAGCTTCCACCTGGTCATACTCCTGTTGCGAAACCTCTTCGTTCGCGATCAGGATCTTGTAACGAGCCAGGTCAGCCTGGGCTCTGGCGTTGTTGGCTTCCGCCTCGGTAAGTTTGGCAACCGCCGAATCGCGGTCGTGCTCGGCGGCCGCCAGCACCGCTTGCGCGCTGTCTACGCCCGCTTCCGCGCTGGAGACACTGACGCCGCTTTCCACCCGCGTTATCGGGATATTCGGCTGCTGAATCAGAACCTGGCTGCGCGCCTGGCTGAGACCGGCCAACACCTGATCGAGCGCAACCTCATTGTCGCGCGGATCGAGATCCACCAGCGGCTCGCCCGTCCGGACGAATTGGTTGTTTTCGACGTAGACCTTGAGGATGGTTCCATCAATGCGGGGACTGACGGCCCCCAGATGCATCTCCACGAAGGCGTCATCGGTGGATTCAAACTGGCGGCCGTGAAGCCACAGGAGAGTGGCCCCAATGCCGATCACGGCCAGAACAGCGAAGAAAATGGTAAACGCGCGCCGGCGGCCGCTCGCCTCCGGTGGATTCTGTCCCGGTTCGCTGTGCGCAACCTTTTCGTTAACGTCCCCGGCCGCCGGATTTTCCTTGCTGCTCATGGATGTGTTCCTTTTAGTAAGTCGGGCATGGTGATTTCTGCATCGCCCACCGCGCGCGCCAGGCTGATCCGGGCCAGGTCAAACGAAAGCAGGCTCGACACGTAATCGCTCTCGGCCGCCGCCACCTGCTCCTGCGCCTGCACAACTTCCACCGTGGTGCCGACGCCCAACCGGAAGCGGTCGCGCGCCTCCCGCAGCGTTTCCGCCGCATAAGTGCGATTGCTTTCCGAAAGTTCCCTTTGACCCGACGCAGTTTCGAGTTCGATCAAAGCAGTCCTGACGTCCTGCTCCACTCGCTCGCGCTCATCCGCCAGTTCCGCCCGACGCTGCCGGAGCGCTGCTTCCGCCTGCAGGATGTCACCCCGCGTGCGCCCGCCCGTCCAAATCGGAACGTTCACCGCGCCCGTGACGCTGAACACACCGTGCGTGTGCGCGGGATCCGGGCCCGATACGCCATAGTCGCCATTGAAGCTAATGGAGGGTAGTCGCTCGTCGTGCGCCGCCCGCAGCGCGCGTTCGGCCGCCCGTACCTGGGCGGTAGCGGCCTGCAAGTCGAGTCGATTCTGAAAGGCCTGGGCAATCGACGCCCCCGCCTCGGGAATTCCGGCGCCGCCCGCGGTAAGGGGTTCGGACAAGGTGACCTCGCGATCCAGCGGCAGGCCGATGGCCCGAGCCAGAGCTAGTTTCTGCTTGCGCCAGTCGGATGCCAAAGCGTTCAAACGCTGCTTCTGCGTCTGTAATTCCACCAGGGTGCGCATGACGTCGATGCGCGCGTTGGTGCCCGCGGTCTTGCGAACCTGCGCCTGGTCGTAAACCGCCTGGGCGCCGGCCACCTGCGCCCGTTGCGATTCAATGCGAGCCGCCGTGGCCACATTCTGCAAGTAACCGCCCGCCACCGCCAGAACCACCAGTTCCCGCGCGTCCTTTGCCGACAGGCGCGAGGCGGCCTCCAGTTCTTTACTCGCCTTCCAATTCTGGCGCGCCACTGGATCGAGAATGGATTGGCTCAACTGACCTTGCAATTGGGAATAGCCGAAAGGCCCCACGACGGATGGGATCGAGACCCCGAGGCCGGGAGGAAGGTTGAATTTGAAACCGTAAGCTGCCAGGTTGACCTGGTTTTCCGATTGCGAGGCGTTGGCCGAAATGTTGGGCAGAAGCGCGCTGAGTATCTGAATCCTCTGCGACCGTGCCGTGGCGCTGGAATTCTCCGCGCTGATCACGCCGAGATTGGCCGCAAGGCCCCGCCGCACCGCATCCACCAGAGTCAGCGTAACGGGCCCGGTAGGACCATTCGTGTCGGGCACGCTGCCCTGCAAGTTGCCGCTGATCTGCATGCCTGTGCTGACAGTGCTGGTCCCGGCCGCCGACGCGCTCTGTTCCACGGTAACCGAACCGGCGGGACTGCTGGCGCCGCTCAGCGGAAGCGCCAGGGGCCGGGTGGTGGGCGCGGGGGGAGGCGCAACCTGCGCCCAGCCTGCGGAAGAACACCAGAAGAGCAGGGCAAAAGTGAGTAAGCACCCCCCGGTAAAGCCGGCGGCTTTACGATAGCGTATTGCATCCCTCTCCAAGGGGAGAGGGTGGCGGCCATGCGCCGCTGGGTGAGGGGTCTTTCCCTCGTTTCCCAAACCCGCGGTGGTGCTTATTCCCGGTGCCACCCAAGTCTTGCCGGCTCCCCGCCAGAGCCGGGGGCTCTCCTGGCACAGCAGCAAGCGCTCGTGGGGTAATTTTGCCATGCCCGGAATTGTATACGTACATGTATGTATTCAGCAACAAGAATCTATGATACACTCGGAGGTACCATGAGCGAACCATCCCTGGCGGGTCCCATCCGTATTGAAGGCCGGCGGCGAACGGCCGGCGGAAATCCTCCCAACAAGCACCAGCAAAGGACCGAAGAAACCCGGCGTGTGCTGCTCGAGTCGGCGCGAAGGATATTTGCCCGCGATGGCTTCCAGGCCTGCCGCATAGAGGACATTGCCGCGGCGGCCGGCCACACGCGCGGGGCTTTCTACGCCAATTTTGATACCAAGGAAGATATATTCTTTGCCCTGCTGTATGAGGAAGCAGAGAAGCATTCGCGCCAGATCCGCGCCGCGGTGAGCGGCTGCAACACCGTGACACAGCGATTGGCCGCCCTGCGCGAACACTACGTGCAAGGCATGGCCGGCCAGACCTGGGTGATGCTCCAATTGGAATTCAAGTTGTTCGCCGTGCGCCACCCGAAATTGCGCCCTCGCTTGGCCGCCGCCCACCGCCGCATCAAAGCTTCCATGAAACTGGACGACGTTGAGAAACTGCTTGGAATAGATCACAAGGTGGGCAACGAGGGTATGCGTGCCGTGCTGGAAGGGCTCTTCACCGGATTATTCCTGCAACAGGCCTTCGACCCCGAACGCCTTTCCGAGCAGCAGGCGGCGGATTACCTGGGCGCGCTGTTTGACTTCCTCCTGCAACCAGCAACGTTGAAGGGCTGACTCAGGCGATGGCCCGCCAATTGAGGGTATAGACCGCAATGGAGCGACACCACAATTAATGACATGGGGCAACTCGCAAACGGACCTGTTGACCGTTGATGAGACCCATGCGAGTTCGTACCGGCGGTTCCCGAAGCGCCCATGGCCGTCTCATTTTGCCTCGTGCAAAAATACTTATGGCGTCGCGGGCAAAAATGCGTTACTAACACATGCTGGCATTTCTTTCGCACCCGTGGCTTTCCTAATTCTTCCTTTATCCACGGTATCCGAATAATTAGCAGGAGGCTTTTGATTTGAACAGTCGACAGAGGGTTAAGTGCGCAATCAACTTTAATAATCCCGACCGGGTCCCCATTTCTCATGCCGTTTTACCGGCAGCGCAGATTAAGTACGGCAAGGGTCTGGACGAAATTCTGACGGAATTCCGCGAAGATTTGGGCTGGGACTACATGCAGGACCTGCCGCTGGCGGATTTTCCCGCCGTTTATAAGAAGGGCAAAAACACTGACGATTTCGGCACCGTATGGTTTTCCGAATGGCTGGGGGTGTGCGGCATCCCCGTCGAATGGCCCATCAGCAATTTGGACCGCTACGAGGAATACAAGTGGCCGGAGGTTTTCGCTGCCGGTCCGCCCACCGGAAGGCTTTATAGCGGCCACATGATGGGGTTTGATGATCGCTGGTACGCCCGCGGCGCGTGGGTCACCTACTTTGAACAACTGCAGCAGTTGCGTGGCATGGAAAACTTCATGATGGACATCGCCA
>Ga0182027_10014170_pt1 | contig 11057 bp, 7 predicted proteins | sample 712E1DmetaG_FD_121300 | JGI IMG/M metagenome (GOLD analysis project Ga0182027, IMG submission 121300) | Permafrost microbial communities from Stordalen Mire, Sweden - 712E1D metaG (Illumina Assembly) | ecosystem: Environmental > Terrestrial > Soil > Wetlands > Permafrost | place: Sweden...
AGGGCACGACTTCAGTCGTGCCGGAAGAAGCTGAAAAAAGAAAATGGGGCTTTAGCCTCGGCGAAATTGCACCCAACCCCCGCAGCACAAAAGCTGAGAGCTGAGAGCTGAAGGCTGAAGGCTGAAGGCTAGAAGCTAGAAGCTAGAAGCTAGAAGCTGAAAACAATCAACTCTCCAAGGAACGCTGGCCACCATGAACTTCTACGCCATCCGCCACCTCACGCGCTTCCGCTACTCGCATCCCATCAGCGAGAGCATCATGGAGACGCGCATGAACCCGCGCTCCGACTCCAGTCAGCACTGCCTCAATTTTTCGCTCTCCGTCAGCCCGCGCTGCCGCGTCTTCACCTATCGCGACCACCAGGGCAACAACGTGCAACACTTCGACATTCCCGGAGAGCACAACCAACTCGTCATCGTCGCCGAGTCCATCGTCGAACAGCAGCCCCTGCCTGACGTGCCCAGTTTTCTCGCCCCCGACGCCTGGGGCGCTCTCGACGACCTCATCGAGTCCGGCGACTACTGGGAGATGCTTCTGCCCTCCACCTTCGCCATCGAAACCCCCGCCGTCACGCTGCTGGCCAGGCAAATGGACGTCGCCCGCCGCGACGATCCACTCATGCTCGTGCAGGAGCTCAACACGCGGCTCTTCGAATACTTCGACTACGTACCCAGCCACACCCGAGTCGACTCACCCATCGACGAAGCCATCGTCAGCGGCAAGGGCGTATGCCAGGATTTCGCGCACACCATGATCGCCCTGCTCCGCCACGTCCGCATTCCCGCCCGCTACGTCTCCGGCTATCTCTACCGCAGTCGCGAAGACCACGACCGCTCCACGCCCGACGCCACCCACGCCTGGGTCGAGGCGCTTATGCCGCATCTCGGCTGGGTCGGCTTCGATCCCACCAACAACCTCGTCGCCCATCACCGCCATATCCGCACCGCCGTTGGCCGCGACTACGCCGACGTCCCTCCCACTCACGGCGTCTTCCGCGGCCGCACCGACAGCGAACTCTACGTAGCCGTCCAGGTCGAAGCCAGCGAAACCGCGCCAGCTCTGGACCGCAAGCTCCCCATCCCCGAAGACTGGAGCGTCTTAGTCGAGCGCGCCCAGCAGCCCCCCGAGCCCAGCAGCCCCTTCATCGACCTCCAACAAATGCAGCAGCAACAGCAGCAGCAGCAAGTATCCTCCTGCACAGCCGGATACTTTATGGTTGGTGGCCTCTCAAAGGTGCCTGTGTAGAAGCGCTCCATGCCGGCAGCAGCCAGTCCTCCCGCGCTGTAGGCGCAGTGTAGATTAGCCCCGCGCTTCAGCGTGGGGTTGGCAAATCAGGCAATTCATCCGGAGTCCCGTAGGGACGGCGCTCATGCGCTGCGCCCTTCTAACACCTTTGAGAGAAGAAGGTAAAATCACAAACCGGGAGCGAATCCCGTATATGTCAAACTTCTACTGCCGCCCCGGCAATGCCGCGGGTCTCCCAATCAAATAGCGACAGCCCGAACGAGCATCCTGTCTCTGACAGTTCAAATCAAAATTGCTTGTCAAGCCGAAACTGACTGTCAAGCTGAACTCCCCCGAGAGGCGGTCATCCTGAGCGAAGCGCTTTTCAGCGGAGCCGAAGGACCTGCTTTTGCTTTTCGTGTCTTCGCGATGGCGCGGATTCATTCGCGCCACCGTTTCATCCCTCCCCAAAAACGTTTGTCATCCTGAGCGAAGATTGGCGCGTACTTTGCGCCAATCGCAGTCGAAGGATCTGCGGTTCCGGTGTCCGATTGATACCGCAAACTTCTGACTCACCACGCACATTCCCTGCCACAAGCCGACTTCCGAGGGCCGATCTGCTGTCAACGAGTGACTCGGGGATTTTGCAACAAGTGATGGAAATCGCAAGGGCCGAGCCAGGCTACGCACTTAAGATCGTCTGGACAATTTATGGCCTGATACCCTTGTCAATCATCAGTTGCGCGTAGCGTTCATCGTAGAGTTCTTTTGCCTCGAAGAATGGCATCAACGCGTTCCATACTCGATGTATCCGGGCGTTTATGTTCGCATCGGTAAAACGAAAATATGCCTGCAGCTCTGTAACTATACAGAGCATGATTATGGCGGCGCGAGCCATATGCATACTCATCAAACGGAGATGTATATCATCCATCTTTGGATGCAACTCGCGCGGTATTGCGTCGCGTGTGTAAAAGGACACCGAGTCTAGCAATCCCTCGAACCCTCCATGAGCCATGGCCGAGTATTCGCGCCACATACCGTAGGTAAAGGTCTTAAGGAATGTCTGGTGAGGCGACAATATGCCACCAGGCCCTTTGTCGCTTATATATCCTCCCATCGTTTGCCACGGTTTCTGCGCCTGAACGTCCTGTACTGTCAGGTTGTATTGGCGAAGAGCTAGGTCGAGCTTTTGGCGTTTTTCCACGAAGGAAGCATCCCACTCAGGCTGGCCGCCATATCGTGTCTCATCTTCCTGTAAATCTCTTATTTCCTTTTTGAATCCGCTTTTGCAGAAAGCAGCACCGTTAACAGAAGGATTTTCGAGAATCAAGGTTACGTTGTATAGGCTGTCGATTAGGGACCGAATCAGCGGTGCTGTGACAAACGTATAGGCGGGGTTCCAAGTGCAGTCGTTTTCGCGGCGCTCGTCTGCATTGATATAAAACAACAGATTGCAGGTATACATTGCTTGCCGAATCATCGTAAACATGGTTGGGCCGACGTAAGGGGGGGCTGACAATAACCCAGGAGCCTCTCGATACATCTTTTGTGCCATCGTTTCAGCCAAATCCCTCAACGGTTGTTGGATTGTCTCGAAATTGACTCTTACGACTGTGTCTTGACCTTGATCGGACATATAACAATGCCCCCGTTGAACTTCATAGCAAAAGAGATTGTAAAATGGATAACCTAGTCAGAAATAAGCAGGTGGCTCACCCATTAGTTCCCCAAAACCGTGGGTGCCCCCATCCTTTCCGATTTTTCTACGGAAAGGGTGGGACAGCATGACCTCAATCTCGCAGTCTTCCGAGTCTTTACGTCCCTGGTCCCTCAGTCCCTGTTTTTCCCCTTTTGCCGATAATTACCCTCCACACGCGCATAATCGACATATACAGCCCAATCAACTCGACTTCGAGGCCGAAAAAGCAGCCGACCCCCTCCCCCCCTCCCTGTCAATTGCACCAATTACAGGGCACACGTTTTTTAAATAGCCTGGAATCAATAACCTGCAAGGACGCCTAGTTGCCGAAGTAGTAAACAAGGGTACGTTTTTCAGCGTTTTTCGTGCGAAAAATTGGGCAAAAAGCACCCCTCAAGGCCGGTTTAGCCCCGATTTTGGCAAGATTTTGCGCTGCCTGTGTCTGGACTTTTTCAGCCCGCCGTCTGCACCTCGGCCGCGATCTTCTTCAGCTCGGGCAGCACTTTGCCCAACGCGACTGGCGCCGCATCCTTGAGGCCCAAGGCGAAGTACACATCGCGATAAAGCCGGTACAACCGTTCATACACGGCGGCAGCCTTTGCATCCGGCTCGACCGTCCGCAGCGGCAAGCACACCGCCGCCTGCGCCTCTTCAATCGTCTTATAAGCCCCCGCTGCCAGCAGCGCAAAAATCCCCGACCCCAGACTCGTCGGAATCCCCACAGGCACCAGCACCGGCTTGTTCAGCACAATCGCGTACACCTTGTTCAGCACTTCGCTCTTCTGCGGAATCCCGCCCGCATTGATCACGCGATCGATGCGCACGCCGTGCTCGGCCATCCGCTCCAGAATGATCCGCGTATGAAACGCCGTTCCCTCAATCGCCGCGAACAACTCATCCTGCGCAGTGTGCACCAGGTTCCATCCCAGCGTCACCCCGCCCAGTTCCGGATTCACCAGCACCGTGCGATCGCCATTGTCCCAGCTCAGGCGCAGCAGTCCGGTCTGCCCGGCCTTGTACGCTTCCAACCCTTCTGACAATGCGGCTACAGTGGTCGCGGCGCGCTTCGCGATGGCTTCGAAGATATCGCCGGTCGCGGAAAGCCCAGCCTCGATGCCAATAAAGTTCGGATGAATGCTTCCCGGCACCACGCCGCAGACGCCAGGAATCAGTTGCGCTTTCTCTGCCATCGCCATAATGCACGTGGACGTGCCGACCACATTCACCGCGTCGCCCTCGCGGATGTTTGAGCCGATCGCATCCCAGTGTGCGTCGAACGCGCCTACCGGAATCGGAATCCCGGCCTTCAGTCCCAGCTCTTCGGCCCACTTCGGCGAGAGATGCCCGGCCAGGTGGTCGCTGGTCAGATACTCGCCGCCAAGCTTGGCGCGCACTCCTGCGAACAGTGGGTCGACGGCCACCAGAAACTCCTCCGGCGGCAGCCCGCCCCACTTCGGATTCCACATCCACTTGTGGCCCATGGCGCAGATGCCGCGCTTCAGTTCGCTCACTGTCGCGATGCCGGCCAGCGTAGCGGCCACCATGTCGCAATGCTCAAGAACAGTGACCATCCGCGCGCGCTTGTCAGGGTTGTGGCGAAGCCAGTGCAGCAGCTTTGAGAAGCCCCACTCGTGCGAGTACACCCCGCCGCACCACTCAATCCCTTCGAACTTCAGTTCGTGCGCCTTCTTCGTAATCTCATCGGCCTCGGCAAAGGCCCGGTGATCGCACCAGAGGTAGTAATCGTCCAGCGGTTCGAATCCTTCGCCCACTGGAACGATGCTTGAGCCGGTTGTGTCCAAAGCAATCGCTGCTACCGCACCGCCATCAATGCCGGTGCTCTTCAATACTTCCCGTGTCGCGGACGCAAGCGCAGCCATATGGTCTGCGTGCGATTGGGTCGCGAAGTTCGGGTCCTCGCGGCGCCTGTGCAGCGGATAAGAGGCCGATGCCGTCCCGATCGGGCCTTTCTTGCTATCCACAAGGGTTACGCGAACACTCAGTGTGCCAAAGTCTACGCCGGCCACGATCGTCATGGTAATGCCACCTCCGGTAAACGCTTTCTTGCTCGCAAACCAGACTACAACATTCCTCTGCCGCGCGCCCTGATGCCCGTCACAATTCCTGCCTCACACCCCCGCTAGAATCCCCTGCACGATCTCGGCGTTCTCCTTCACCTGGTCCTTATCCCTCAGGGCGCGGGAGCGGTTGCTATAGAATTCTTAATGGAATTCATCGGCGCGTAACAGTCGACCTCAAAAAAACTATTGGCAGGGCGGACCTTCTGAATCAGAACCCGGTGGGTGGGGGTTTCTCTCGTCCCCGTCCCCGCTGGCCCTTTAGAGGCCTGGAAAGGAAAGACCTTGAAATACGCCGGATTACTCGTGATGCCAGCCGGATTCTTTCTCACGATTGCCGCACTTGTGCTATTCGCCGAACCGATGGAGAGATCGGTCTTTGTGGTCTGCGGTCTCGCTGTCGAAGTCCTCGGCCTGGGAGTTGCTGTTCGCGGCCACATGCTGGCGCGGGGAGAGAGCCGCCCATGAACCCGAACCTTCCTGTTGCCGTTATGCCGGATTCCGTTTTCGCGCTTACGCTTGCGCTGCTGCTGCTGGCCCCGCTGGCTATCGCAGGCGTGGCCCTGATCAACACCGGACTTGGCCGCTCGCGATCGGCCGCGCAGTCGCTGTTGGGCTGCCTGGCGATTGTCGCCATTTCCGCAGTTGTGTTTGCACTTGTGGGCTCGGCCTTTGCCGGCTCTCTGCCGGGCGGAACAGGCCACAGCTTCCACCTGGCCGGAAAGGCGTGGAACTGGCTGGGCGAGGGCCCGCTGCTGCTGAGCGGCCTGGGCACTGCGCCGGCAAAATCTCAGCTCGGACTGATTTTCGAGTTTCTCGCTGTCGCTCTTGCCGCTCTGCTTCCCTGGGGCTCGGGAGCCGATCGCCTGCGCCTCGCCGCCGGATGCGCAACGGCCGCGGTGCTGGCGGCCTTCGTGTTTCCGCTGGCCGCCCATTGGATCTGGGGCGGCGGATGGCTTGGCCAATTGGGCGTAAACTTTTCGCTGGGCTCGGGCTTTCTTGACGCAGGCGGTGCGGGCACGGTCCATCTGCTTGGCGGCTTGAGCGCGATGGCTGTCCTATGGATTGCGGGACCCCGACGCGGCAAGTTTCCCAAGGAAGGTTTTTCAACTGCCATGCCAGGGCACAATGCCGTTTATGTGCTCTTTGGCTGCCTTATAAGCCTGGTGGGTTGGATTGCGTTTAACGTGGCCGGTGCGATCCTCTGGCTGAATGCGCCGCTTATCGCGCTGCCGCTGACCGTCATCAACACGCTGCTCACCGCATCCACGGCTCTCGCGGCCACCTTCACCGTGACCCGCATCCGGTTCGGCAAACCCGACGCCAGCCTATGCGCGAACGGATGGATGGCCGGGCTGGTGGCCTCAAGTGCGTGTGCGGCGATCGTGACGCCAATCGTGGCGCTCTTTGTGGGACTGATCGCCGGCATCGCCACGCCGATGCTGGTTGAGTTGTTCGAGCTTGCACTCACGGTCGACGACCCCTCGGGCGCGGTTTCAGTCCACGCCGCTGCCGGATTGTGGGGACTGCTGGCCGCGGGAATGTTCTCGCACCAGCCAGGCCAGTTCGTCGCTCAACTTGTGGGCGTGGCGGCGCTTCTCGGCGTATTTCTGCCGCTGATCTATCTGCTCTTCTGGCTGCTGAATCGCGTAGTGCCCTTTAGAGTGGACCCCGACGGCGAGCGTATCGGCATGGACCTGCATGAGCTTGGGGGCGGTGCATATCCCGAGTTTGTGATTCACCGGGACGATTCGTATCGGTGAAGGAGCGGCGCGGAAGCTCCTGAACTAAGCTCGTGTGGGATTTTGCCTAAAATCCGAGTTGATCCGCCAGCTTTTTGAGCAAGAGAGGGGCTCTCGCGGGCCGGATTTCTTGAGACATGGAGAGCCTGTTGACCGGGCAGTAACTGCCGAGTTGGCGACGATCCAGGAACTACCGGAGCCTGGGGCGTTTTTCAGGAGCGTGCTGTCCCAGGTCCCCAAAAGCGAGGGACCTGGGGCACCCAGATTCTTGTGTGGGGAGGTGGGCCACCCGCCCCTTGTGATTGTCCGGCTGCCATGACAAAACGGTAGCATAATTGTCCTATATTTAATGGGACACGGATCGGAGACCACAATGGCGATAGCTGATAATCCTATCGAGGTGCGCCTGAAACAATTGAAAGAAGGACTGGACTCTGACGTCGAGCACGATTTGAGCGGTGCCACCATAGCTGGCATCCTCTCCCTCATCCCGGGCATTGGTTCTGCCATCCAAAGCCTGGTCGATGGGAAGGCGCGCCGGAATGTTGAACAGCGCTGGATTCAACTCTTCGCCGATCTCAAAACTTACCTTGAAGAGATCCGGGATTCGATTCCAGACGAAAACTACTACGGCTCGGAGGAATTCCAGACGCTTCTCACGCTCGCCTACGAACAGCTATTGACGACGCATGACCGCGAAAAACTCAGGATGCTTGCAGCTGCGCTCGCGAACAGCGGGAGCGCGCCATTTCAGGCCGACGACAAGGAACTGATGATTCGCGCTCTTCGCAGTCTCAGCCCAAGCGACATTAAGAATCTCGATCACGAATACCTCAAGAACTGGGTTCCTTTAACAAAGCGCATCGACTATGGGGCGGATGTGTTGGGCAGCCTGTCTCGTCTTGCCAGCTCCGGACTGGTTATCGAGAAATTCCTGAGACCGAACCCGAATGCGAGCGACGAGCAGCGATTGAGGTCCCTACTCGATTCTCCTCCTTGGCGAGCTTTTCAGCTCTCCCCCTTCGGGGAGCGCTTTTTAACATTCATAGCCAGCCCAGGACCAGGGCAGAGAAGCTCACTTGATGCATAATCGCCAAGTATCGAACCGAGCGCCGGAAAGCCAGGTTCCGGCGTTCCGGGCTAATAACCGCCGAACCGGAAGTGACTCCCAGGCAACTTCAAAGTTGGCAACCACGCGCCCGCAAATGGTATAGGCTGCGAGACATAGTGCGCGAGAGACGCGGTTCTTGTCCCCTGCGGCGGACGAGACCGGGGCCGCCCAAACCATTCCTGTGATCCAAGACTGAGCCAGCATGGCATTGAATAAAGGAGGGACCACACATGCAAGAAGGCGGAACGGTAATCGTTGATGCGTATCGCAAGGCTGCCAGTGAGGACGCCGGCAGTATTAACTACCGCGGATTGAGAATCCACGCACTGAATGGGCTCCACGAATTTGTCGGCGACCTCGCCGAGCGCGCCCTTGCGACCGGTTCCAATGTTCTGGACCTGGCCGCCGGTTCAGGCGCCTTGTGCTTGCGGCTCAAGGACCTGGGGTTGAACCCCACCGCGTGCGATCTCGTGGGGGAGAATTTCCGCCTGCATGACAGTGTCCCCTTCATCGCAGCCAACCTGAACCAGGACTTCCCTGCCGAGTTTTTCGGCCGCTTCGACGGCATCACCGCCACCGAGATCGTCGAGCACCTCGAAAACCCGCGCCATTTTCTTCGGCAGTGCTTTTCTGCCCTGAAACCAGGAGGTTCCCTCATCCTGACCACTCCCAATGTGGACAGTGCGCTTTCTCGGGCCATGTTGATCAGGTTTGGCGCCTTCTACTGGTTTAGCCAGGATAATTATCGGGATGACGGCCACATCACACCGTTGCCGCGGATGCTGTTGCAAAATGCGATGGCGGAAGCAGGGTTCAATATCCTGGAAGTGACTTCAGTCGGTGAGTGGGAAGGAGGCTTCTGGTCGTGCTTGAAGTTACATGTTTTTGCCGCTCTACTCCGGGCGGTGGACCGCTGCGATACGCTGCAAAACGAAATCCTTGTGGTGCTGGCGCGCAAGCCAAACTGAGTGATGCTTGCGACCTTGGAGAGTAACGATTTCGGCATACGGTAATCGCAACTACTTCGCCCCGATCAGCCGGATACGCGCGGTAAACGCCCGCCCCTGGAACTCGCTGAAGGTTCCGAATTGCGGCGAGTCCACCACGTTGTTCACGATGGCGGGATTGCCGCTGCCGGTTGCGTTTTCCATCACGCCGCGCAATCCGAAGTAAGCACCGCGGAAGTGAAACCGCCATTCCAACCCAGGGCTGAAATTGACGTAGTCCGGATAGCGTTGCGACCCGGCGGCGCCCACGACCTGCCAGTTGGCGTTCACGGCTGTGTAGGGGAAGCCGGTGTGCCAGTCGAGCAGGTAGACGAAGTCCCAGCTCTTCTTGAGTATTGGCAGCGGCAGAGGCAGCCAGCCCCAGGAGATGGTGCGGTTGGGCGTGTCCCAGGCAAGCGGCGCGCTCTGCTGGGGACCGAGCAGCGAGAGCGTGGGCGTGTAGTTGATGGCCGCATCGGTGTGGGCCGAAGAGCGCATGTACGACCCGAACAGCGCATAGCCGTTCGCAAAAAGCCGCTTGGCGTCGAACTCGACTGAGTAGTAGCGATCCTGACGTTGGTTGGTGAGCAGATAATTTCCCGAGAGCGCGGCAGGTCCGCTTTGATTCACATACGTGAACACGTTGGACATGCGTTTCTCAAGGAAGTTGGCTCCGGCAAAGATTTGGCCTGGCAGCCTGCGCTCGACGCCCAGGCTCCAGTTGATGGCACGCGCCTGGTGGAGTGAACCGTAATTTGCGGTGAAACTCGTCAGCTGTGCCGGGCCTGTGGGCGTGACGCCATCGGCTGCGTAGTAGGTGTCGTAGCGGATGCCTGCGAGCGCGCGCACCAGGTATTCAAGCTGCGTGTGCTCGTAGTAGAGCCCGACGCCGGCTGAGAGCTTGGTTGTGGCTTCACTGCCGGGCGGCGAGTAGACCGCGGCAATGCGCGGAGAAACGAGCGGGCGCCGGATAATCTCATCCCAATCGAAGCGCACGCCGGGCTCGACCAGCAGTCCCTTGCGCGGCTGCCAGCGGTCCTGAACGTAAGCGCCAACTTCCATGTTGTGAACCGGGAAGGACGTGATCCTGGGAAAGGTGCTTTGGCGCAGAAGCGTTCCATCTTCACGCAGATAGTTCACGGGCGCGCGCACAACCTTCTCGTCGTAGCCGAGATGGTCCGTGTCGGCGCCGAACTTGATATCGTGCTGCCCGGCCCAGCGCCTTGGAGGCAGAAACAATGCCGCAGTTCCTTCCACGCGCTCCGACCGCCCGGAAAGATTCTCAAAATAGCTGCCCGAGGGTAGTTCCGGGGTGAGCTTGTAGGGGATTCTCCCGTGCGGCTCGTATCCGTCGCGAACCCGAATGGCAGCAACGCCCAGATCAAGCAAGCTGCCGCCGGCGAAGCTCGTCTTGTTGCGCAGATAAGGCATCCACGAGATCGTGTCGCGCTTGGTGGTACTAATCTGAGGCGTGAGGGATGAGATGCCGTCGTAGCGGGAATGATAGTCGTTGAAAAGCAGGCCGCCGGTGAGAATGTTGGTGGGGGTCGGGTTAGTCTGAATTTTCAGGAGATTGCTGCCGCGGCTGAGCGAGTTCGTATCGGCGTTGGCGGGCAGTTCCGCTATATATATGTTGTCGTATTCCACCTCGAGGCCGTCGTAGAACCATGCCCGGTCGCGCATCACAGGACCTGAAAAGGTGAAGCGGGGCACGAACTTGTCAAAGCGGAGGCCGTTGAGGCTGCGAAACGATGGAACGAAGTTGGTGGCGTTGAAGCGGAACTTGTTGTCGCCCATCCCGGTGTAGAGGGCGATAACTCCGCCCGTGGACCGGCCGAACTCCACCGGGTAACGGGTGGTCTGAGCGTCGATGGTGCGCACCGCATCGGAGCTGACCCTCATGCCGAGGACACCGTTGACCGGGGAGCGAATATCGAAGCCGTCGATCTGATCCAGCGTCTCCCACGCCTCCGATCCGGCCACGTGAACCTGTTCGTTCGCATCCAGCACCACGCCGGGATTGAAGGGCAGAAGAAAGCGGATATCGCGCGAGGTCTGGTAGGGAATGTTGACGATCTCCGGCGTGTTCATGGTGATCTGGTCGGAGGTCTTTTCGGGGTCGATGCCCTGAACCGATGCGGTAACATTCACCTGCTCCTGCACGATTTGCTCGTGAGTCAGAACGATCTTGACGCTGTTCTGGCTCGGATCGA
>Ga0182027_10014171_pt1 | contig 11057 bp, 10 predicted proteins | sample 712E1DmetaG_FD_121300 | JGI IMG/M metagenome (GOLD analysis project Ga0182027, IMG submission 121300) | Permafrost microbial communities from Stordalen Mire, Sweden - 712E1D metaG (Illumina Assembly) | ecosystem: Environmental > Terrestrial > Soil > Wetlands > Permafrost | place: Sweden...
CCGCACCCGTGATGGACGTGTGATGCACGAAAACGTCCTGCCCGGAATCCTGGGCGATAAAGCCAAACCCTTTTTTGTTGTCGAACCACTTGACTTTGCCACTGGCCATAATTAACTCCTGACATTTCGAGGCCCGCCCCAAGGTAAAAAAGACACGACCGAAATTCAGTCATGCCAAAATTACTTTTCAAAAACGCTCATGCCTCAATTAGGAGGCCATCTTAATACCCGTTATGTCAAAGTCAAGCGCTAGTTTCAGGCGGGTTATAAACAGGTTGCGCACAGGTTACCGACATCACCCGCCGGGTGCCTACACCTGCAACGCCTGATTCAAAAGTTGCGGCAGATAATTCGCGATGGTGGTCTCGCCGACCACCAGCGTCGCACCGGCTTTTTGCGCGGCGGCCTGCAACTCCGCCGCCTGTTCGCCGGCAAACGCAATAATGGGAATGTGTTGGGTGGCGGCATCCGCTTTCAACGCGGCAATGGCGCGGCAAACGTCATCGTGCTTCGATTCCAGGTCCACGACCGCCAGCATGGGGCCTTCGCTTTGTGCACCGCGCAGAAGGGCCGGCAGATCGTTGACGGCCTGAACGCGGTAATTCAGGTCTTGCAGCCGGTTCACCAACTGGCTGCCCGGCAGCAATTTTTCGTAGAAAACGAGCGCAAGCGGTTGCGTCATGCAAACAACGTGGAGTGTAAACGAAGAAATTGCAAAACTGTTTTTGCGGGATGTGGTTTTACATCTTTTTTACAAACCTTTGACCCGCCCATGACAACTTCCGGGAGCCATCGGGCACAGTGACGGTATGAAAAAAACACTGCTTGCTCTTGGTCTGGCGACCGGTCTGGCTGTTCCGCTGTTCGCCGGAGAAACCCTGCATTTGAACCTGGTTCCGGACCGCGATGTCCTGTTGAAGGGCCGGCCGCAGGAGGTCGTTGTGAAAATTGACCTCAATGCGATTGCCGACCGGCAAAAGCACCGGCGCACCCCGCTCAACCTCGCCGTCGTTTTGGACAAGTCCGGTTCGATGACCGGCGCCAAGCTGGAGAAAACGAAACAGGCCGCCCTGCAACTGGTGGATCGCCTCGCGCCCAACGATGTTTTTTCCCTGGTCATTTTCAGTGACGAAGCGCGAGTGCTGGTGCCGGCGCAGAAAGTTGAAGACAAGGAGGCGCTCAAAGAAAAAATCGAAAGTATCGAGGCTGGCGGCAGCACGGCGCTCTATGCCGGCGTCAAAACCGGCGCCCGGCAGCTCCAGGAATACTTCTCCTCAAAACGCATCAATCGCGTCATCCTGCTTTCCGATGGTCTCGCCAACGTCGGTCCGAGTTCCACGCGCGACCTGCGCCGCCTTGGCAGTGACCTCGCCGAAAAAGGCATCTCCGTCACCACCATCGGCGTCGGCGACGATTACAATGAGGATTTGATGGCTGGTCTGGCGGAGGCCAGCGACGCCAATTATTATTACGTCCAGGACACGGAAAAATTGCCGGAGATTTTCGCGAAGGAACTGGGCGAACTGCTCACGGTCGCCGCCCGGGAAATCCGCATTGAAATCACCTGTCCGGACGGGGTAAGGCCGCTTGGCTTCATCGGTCGCAGCGAGAAGTTTGAAAACCAGAAGGCCTCGGTGAATTTGAGCCAGTTTACCCTGGGACAGGGCCGTTATCTATTCCTGCGCTGCCTGGTGACCCGGCCCGAACCCGAAGTCGCGCGCGTCAAGGTCAGCTACACGGACGAACTCGACAACGGCAGCGAACAATCCACCACCGGTGTGGTGAAAATCCGTTACACGGACGAACAAACAGTCGCCGACCGGTCCATCAATGCCGCCGTTAATGCGGAAAAAGTGCTGGTGCTTACCGCCGAGGCCAAGGACAAAGCCATTGCCGAGGCGGATGCGGGAAATTACCAGCAGGCTGCCGCGACACTCGCCGCGCAAAACAGAGTGCTCAACGAAGCCTACGCGAATGCGCCGGCTGCCGTTCAGGTCCAAATCCGGGCGGAAACCAATAACCTGGACGACTGCAGCGGCCAACTCGTGAACGGCCAATACGACGGCGCTTTACGCAAATCCTTGCAGTCACAATCCTATAACACCCGCAACTCGAAATGAGTCTGCCCACAACCCATTCGATACCATGAAAACCCGATTCCTGTTCATCTTGGCCGTGGCTCTGCTGCCGTTTACTTCTGCTGTTTCGCAGGTGCTGACACCACCACCGCAAATCAACGTGTCCGGTTCCGCCGAGGTCAAGGTGGCGCCGGACGAAATTCACCTCAGCGTCGGGGTGGAGACGCGGGATGAAAATCTTGACGTGGCCCGGCGGCAGAATGACGAACGGATTGCCCGTGCGCTCGCCTTTCTCAAGGACGGCGGCGTGAAGGACAAGGACGTTCAAACGGACTTCATCAGCGTTGAACCGGACTACAATTACAATTCGTCCCATGTCAAACCGGTGGCGTATATTGTCCGGAAATCCATCGAAATCCGGGTGACCGCCATCACCAATTTCGAAGGCATCGTGACGGGCCTCCTGGCCAACGGCGTGAACTACGTTCATGGCATTGACTTCCGGACCTCGCAGTTGCGGAAGTATCGCGATCAGGCCCGCGAACTGGCGATCAAAGCCGCGAAGGAAAAAGCCGACGCCATGGCCTCGGCGCTGGGCGTGAAACGCGGGAAGGTTTATAACATCAACGTGAACGACTGGAGCGGCGGATGGGGCGGTTATGGCGGCCGTTGGGGGGCGCAGTGGGGAGGGTTCAACGGCCAGGTTAATAACGTCCAAAATCTCGGCGCCTTGTCGGACATGGCCGGCGCGGACACCGCTGCGGAAACGTTCTCCGTCGGCGAGATCAGCGTGTCCGCCACCGTCAACGTGTCATTTTTGATCGAGTGAAGCGGCCAAGGGTGGCGGATTCTGGAAGCGCTGGCAGGCCAGAATGAGCTTGGTTATGAACGCGGACTTGGGACATTTCCCGAAGAAACCATGAAATCCAAAGTCATCCTCTGGCTCGCGCTCGGGTTGAGCGGCGGTTGGTTTGGTGGACTTCAAACCAAGGCCAGCGTCATCGTTCCAGTTGTGGCCGCCCCGGAAATGCGCGAATGTCGGGAAGCGACAATCAAGGACCTGGGACTTTGGGACGATGCGTTGAGGTTTGAACATCTGGACTTTATCCTGATCCGAAGGCAGGACGCTTTGTTCTCCTATTCGCTAGTCACGGGCGATTTGAAAAAAATCCACTCCGCGCCAAACATGAGTGATTCCCGTCTGGTTGACGGGATGACGTGGGGGAAACATCAATGGGTTTTTTGCCAGAGCGAGACGGTCACGCCGTTTGCCGTTGACCTCTCAAACGGAAAAAACATCAACTTCGAGATTCCTGGTGTGAAAACGCCCGGCAGATACGGCCCGGCCATCCCTGCCATTATCAATGCCGGATTTGGACCCGAAACCATTATTACAATCACGGGCGATGACGCTGCTGGCTGGCCGAGAGTTGGAAATGGAAACGATCCACTTTATTATTGGATGAACTTGGAATCCGGCAAAGTGATGAGGTTCCCGACTGGGTGGGACCTGAATTACTTTTCCGCCGATCAAAGGAGAGCGGTGTTTGAAAATATTTCAACCAACTCCATGATGTATCGCCCGTGGGTAACGGTGAACATGGTGACTGGTGAAGAGGTGGATGAATTGCCAGACCAGACCAAAGGTTTGTGGTCGCAGCCAATTTACGGTTATTGGCAGGTTGGCATTAATCCATGGGATTGCCACGATTACCGCCGACATGTTTGGGAGCTTCGCAGTCCCCGAACCCCGATGAAACTCCTGCATGACCAGCCGGCAAGGGGGCACATTGATGACAAATTCGCGGGGCTGTCCGTCAATGGCGCTGACTATCCGCTGAACGTCCCAGGAATTGGCCGCGGCCTGTGCAGCGACGCGAGGACGGAGGGAAATCTGGCCATTTTTGCAATTGAGTTTGAAGGACGCGCAGGAAGCTCGCTTTGGGCGACTCGTCTCAATCGGCGCGAACCGCCATGGTTGCTGGCGACGAACTGTTCTTTCGAGATGTTGGGCGGCCAACGTTGTGCGCTGCTGGTTCATAATCAATTTCCGGCGGCGGCGCCGGAGGCTTTCGTCTATGATGTCGAATCAAACGCCGCCTGGAACGTTCTTGACGGTGTTCCCTTGCGGTCGGAAATCATGGCGCGCGTCGGCGGCGCGGACAGGCATGAAACGGCTGGCGGGATGGTGGCTTCCGGCGCGGGACCGATGGTGGCATTTCGTTTGTTTCCCGGATTTGGTTCGGAGCGTTATGCAGCGGAGGTGCTTTGCCTGTGCTCCACGGCAAATATTGTGACGGACAATATGATTCCACCTCCGGTGCAGCGGATGACGGTATTGCTGACCGCTCAAGGCTGTCGCTATCAAATCAATCTTCCGTCGGCCATACGTGACTCTGACTCGTTACTGAACGACTCATGGTTGCACAATTCCGGGAAGCTGATTGTCTGCCAGTATGAGAACACTTCAGGGAACCGGGGGCAATTGCATCTTTATGTGGCCGATTTGCGCGCAAACCAAAAATAACCGGAAAGGTTGCAAAACCATGAACCCCAAACTCCTCCTCTGCCTCGCGCTCGTTTTGAGCGGCAATTGCGGTGCGCAAACGGAACCGCCCGCCTATAAGTCATCTGACTCGCCGCTGGCGGACGTTGTCGCCGGCAACACCGGATTTGCGGTCGATCTGTATGGCAAACTGCGGACGCGTGAAGGCAACGTGTGTTTTTCGCCCTACAGCATCTCAACAGCGCTGGCCATGACTTACGGCGGGGCGCGGGGCGAGACGGAGAAACAGATGGCGCAGACGCTGCACTTCAATCTGCCGGCGGACAAACTGCATCCAGCTTTTGCCGCGTTGGAGGCGAGCCTCAATGCGGTACAACAGAAAGGCCAGGTCAAACTTGCCGTGGCCAACTCGCTCTGGCCGCAAAAGGGCTTTAAGTTTCTGCCGGACTATCTCGCCTTGTGCCGAAAGTGTTACGGCACATCCATCAAACCGGTTGATTATCTGGAGCACACCGAAGCCGCGCGCAAAACAATTAATGATTGGGTCACGAGCAAGACCAACCGAAAAATTGTCGAGCTGCTGAAACCGGGAGTGCTCAATAACAGCAATGTGCTCGTGCTGGTCAACGCCATTTACTTCAAGGGCAACTGGGACAGTCAGTTTGAGGCTAGATATACAAAGGACGAACTGTTTCACGTGTCGTCAGAAAAGACCGTAACCACACCTCTGATGCGGCAGACCCATGATTTCCGCTACGCTGAATTTTCCGATAAACAAATACTCGAACTTCCGTACGTTGGAGGCGATCTTTCAATGCTGGTGCTGTTGCCGCGCCAGGCGGATGGCCTCGGCAATCTCGAAGCTGAATTGACGGTGCAAAACCTGGCCGCCTGGGTCGCAAAACTGCAAAGTCAGAAAGTGGCTGTATCCCTGCCGAAGTTCAAGATAACCTCAGAGTTCTCGTTAAAAGAAACGCTGGCGGCTTTGGGAATGTCCGATGCATTCATTTACGGTCGGGCTGACTTCTCGGGCATGGATGGCCGGGATGATTTATTTATCAGTGCCGTTGCCCACAAGGCATTTGTCGAGATCAACGAGGAAGGCACGGAAGCAGTCGCCGCCACAGCGGTAATGATGGGGGCAGGTGCAGCGCCGCCCCGGATGTCCGTCTTTCGCGCCGATCATCCGTTTCTGTTCCTCATTCGCGACAATCGCAGCGGGAGCATCCTATTTCTAGGTTGCGTCATGGATCCAACCCAATGAAAAGAAAGCAAATCACAAATTCGTAGCCAGCCATGAAACCCAAACTCATCTTCTGCCTCGCGCTCGTTTTGAGCTTCATGCTTGCCGGTTGTACCACCCCTTCCGACCGGCCATTGGATGTTCGGGCAGCGCTGCTCGATTCGGCCAGGAAAAGCGAACCGGATTTCCCGGATGGCCGGAATCTTGTGCTGACGCATTTCTCACACCTCGGGCAACTTGTAACTTCGCGCGATGATATTATCTACGTTGCGGACCAGCATTCTGTGACTGCCGATGCATTGGCGCCCCACGGCCAGCACTTCATTGTCTTCTTTGACGAAAAATTTCGATTCCTCGGCAAGATCGGCTATCGCCGTAGTTACCCGCTTTGGTGCGATGGAAGCAAACTCTACCTGTGGGGAGTCCTGGACAAGACGTTCTCCGACAGTGACCTTGATCGTCAGCTCGAAAAATTTCCGCCAGGGAACGTCATTGACGCTGCCGATGGATTCAAGAATCTCAAAACTTACCAAGCGAAAGTCTATGGCAGCTCCGGCGGCCTGGAAGATAAATGAACCGGAAAGAACACAACTGCTGCCATGAAACAAACCATGAACTCCAAACTCCTCCTCGGCCTCGCGCTCGTTTTGAGCGGTGGTTTGTTGGCACATGCGCACGGTGTTCGTTCATGGAGCGATGCTGAATTGATGAAGGCGGCAGATTTGGTTGTCGTCGCGACCCCGCTTGTCGCCAAAGATTTGGATGAAACCAACTCGTTGGGCTGGTCTCAATCAGAATCGTTCCGGCCAAGATTTCGTGGGGTTGAAACGGCCTTCAAGGTTTATGATGTCCTCAAAGGCATGCCCGCGAACGACCGGATTGTCTTGCACCATTATCGCAACGAAATCGAATGGGGCAGTCCGGCCAACGGCCCGGGTTTTGTCACCTTTACGCAGGGCAGCACGAACAAGCTGGTGCTGTATTTGGTCAAGGATGGCGCCGACCGATATGCCCCGATTGCCGGGCAGGTTGATTCGTATTTGTCCATCCGACCGCTGCCGACTGATCCGACTGATCGTTTTTTCCTATTTCACATGCCAATCCTGCCGCCCATTGCAGAGGCTGATCCCTCCATTCGCAACCCGGTTTCAGCCCGCGTTCCCACTCGATTAAAAGTTGAAAGGACGGATGATACACTTTCCGTGGAAATTGACACGAATTCGTATGTATCCACAAACCTTATGGTGGGGACGAATATGGTGACTGGCTCCGACAGTTGGCTGTATGTTTATCCAATTGGCGGCTCTCGGCCTTCACAAGCACAGGTCGAAACCGTGGGTGGCACGGATTGTTTACTGGCAGGCATTTGGCACAAAACGGATCGCAATGGCATTCCGGTGGTGGGGAAAAAATATGTGGTGGAGGCAGATTTTATCATTTTTGAAACAGACATTCCCTCGCAACACATGTGGATGCCTTGGGGTAGTAAAAACTATCAGGTTCTCTGGCGGCGCACTTTGAAGCAGATTGTTGAATGAATATGAACCCCAAACTCCTCCTCTGCCTCGCGTTCGTTTTGAGCGGCTATTGCGATGCGGCCATCGTTTATCCCAAAGCCCCGGACGGGGGGCAACAGCTCGTACACGAATTCGTGGGCCCGCTCCTTCGGGGACATCCTGACGCCGGAGTGTCGGTCCGGGGTCTGCAAATTGAAGATCTGATCATAGCCGATCCCAGCCGATGGTATGGCGCTGGAGCGACGGATCTGGCTTCGGGGCGCATGCTTTCCGCGGCGAAATCCAGTTCCTGGCGGTATCCGCTTATCTATGGAACCAATGCCGTGGGGGTGGCGCAATTGATTGCCGACGAGAAAACCGGGAAAGCGCTGAAATGTATTGCTCTTGACCAAGGCGATAATTCCAGGGAGGCGCTACGAACAGCGGAACAATTGCCACAAATCAAAAAACAGGATTATGAACTTCGTTATTTGGATGTTCCGGCTGTTCTATTCCAGGCAATCTGGCTTCACGGGAAATCAGATGACATCATCATTCCATTCCCTGACAAATGGAAACGATGGAACTGTCAGCCCTATTCCGAGCGCCAGATAATCAAGCTGCTGAAGCCGGAGGCAAAGAAGAAGTTGAATGAACCCAAACTCTTCGATTAGCCATGAAACCTAAAATCCTCCTCTGCCTCGCGCTCGTTTTAAGCGGCGGTTTGTTTGTATCCACAGTGATCTTCGCAGTGGAGCCGGAAGAATTCAGCGCAGACCAAATCCATGAAATATGGCCGGAGCTTTGGAAACAAGGCGCTCGGGAAGTGAAGGAACCCGCAGTTGACCCGCTTTCCGAACAGCAGGTCATCAAGGAGATGGCGTGCGAATGGACCATGATGTCCAGATCGGACAAACTTCTCATTTCTGTGGAAACCAACCGGCAGGTCGCCATCAGCGGGATCAAGGACGGAAAAGCTTGGGAAAAAAGCGGCCAGTGGAAAGTGATTTCCGACAAATTGGTTTTGTTCCTAAAGGAAGACGACCTGCCCGGCTTTGTTTTCCGCAAAGAAGGTAAAACCTACATTTTTGACCCGTGGGCCGACACTATGATGTCGGAAATAACGCGCGAGAACCCTTCAGCCGTGCCGTTGAAGGCTGGCGCTCCTGACCGGCAGCTTCAATTGCAATCCGTTAATCCGGTGAACGGGAAAATTTCCAAAACAAACATTTTGGCCATCTTGGATTCCGTGGATAGAAGTTTGCTCAATAAAGATGCCGCCGCAGTTGTCGCCAATTTTGCGAGCAACGCTGTAATCACGGCTACCATTGTTGAAGGGACACGGACGAACATGAACAAAGACGATACGAGCAGTTATCGCCGCAGTTTGGAAGCCGGTTTTCGGAGTTTCAGCGACTACAAATTTGCACGCAAAGACGTCGCGATTCAAATTGCCGCCGATGGCCGGACGGCGACCAGTTCATCCGTGCTGACTGAAACATTTCGCTTTGACGGCAAAATAAAACATGCCGTCACAAAAGAATCCGCTACCTTTGGAATGATTGAAGGAAAAGTTTTACTCACCGCCATGAATTCGGAGGTGACGATAAAATGAAAAAAGTCGCGCTGGTTTTTGTGCTGGCGGTCCTCCTGCCGAGCCTGGTGCTCGCGTGGCTGGCGGTGCGCTCGTTGCGCGACCAGCAGTTCCTGCTCGAACGCCAGCAATCGCTGCTTTGCCAGCGCGTGACTGACGCACTCACGCAGAATATTTCCGATTATCTGGCGCAGCAGCAACAGGCGTTCGGTGCGCAGGTCGAAGAACTCGCCGCCGGCAAGGATGCCCGCGCGCTGGCCGTTCAATTTGACAGTGAACTGCGCCAACGCTGGCCGCTGGCCGAGGTCGGTTTTTGCGTCACGTTGACGGGAAAAATCCTCTCGCCTTCGCCGAATGCGCGTGCCGAAGCCCGGACGTTTTACACGGACAACAGCGGTTTTCTCGGAAATCGCGAGACGGTTGAGGTCTATGGCAATGCCAATGCCGACAGAAACGTCACCTTGAACTTCGCCCGTAATACGGCCAATCAACCGGCTGCGCTTGACGGTTTGCCTGGCAGCGGTGCCAGCCAAAAACAGGCGCAACAAACGCTGGCGTTCTCCGCTCCCGCCGCCCGGGCCCCGCAGGAGCAGGTCGCATCCGGCAAAATGGCAGCCGCGCCCAGTCCCGCTGCCCAGATGCCAAAACAAAAAGACGAGGCTGGCAGCTTTTCCAGCCAACTGGGCGCGGCCAGCCAGTCGCCGGTTCAATCCCTCAATTACAAGGCGGCGCAAACCCGCAAAGTCAGCCCGCAAAGCAGTTTTTACCAGCAGCAGCTTGGTGACCGGGCCAGGACCGATACCGTCGCTGCCGAAGAACCGCAAAACAACTTGTCCAAGGTGGTCCCCGCCGAGGCGGAATTCGGCCAGCTCATCGGCAGCGGCACGGACGGGATGCTCGCGCGGTTTCTCCAGAACAAACTCCGGCTCATGTTCTGGCACCGGCTCGTTTCCGAACCCGACCTGATCTTCGGCGCGCAACTGAATCTGGACCGGGTCGTGGACGGCTTGCGTGGTTTGGTGCAGGCCGGACCGGAATTGAGCGATGAAATCTGCCTGGCGGTTCTCGACGACAACGCCAAACCCGTCGCCTTGTCCCAAGCCGGTTTTTCGGCGAACTGGAAGCGGCCGCTGGTCGCCACCGAAATCGGTGACGCGCTGCCGCATTGGGAGGTGGCCGCCTATTTGATCAATCCGGCACGGCTCGCTCAAACGGCGAACACCGCCAAACTCATGCTTGGCCTACTTATCGCCGTGCTGGTTCTCGCCATCGGCGTCGGAAGCTGGCTCATCGTCCGCAGCCTGAATTCCGAACTGAAACTGGCGCGGCAAAAAACCGATTTCGTCGGCAACGTATCACACGAACTCAAAACTCCGTTGACCTCCATTCGCATGTTCTCCGAACTGCTCGCCGAGGGCCGCGTTGCCGACCAGACCAAACAGCGTTCCTACCTGAACATCATCACCGCCGAGGCCGCGCGCCTCACCCGGCTCATCAACAACGTGCTCGATTTCTCGCGCATGGAACGCGGCGAGAAGAAATACAACTTCCAACCGTGCGACCTCGTCGAGGTGGTCCGCGCCGCCGCCCAAACGTTCCGTCCACATCTGGAAACCGGCGGATTCAAGTTCGATTGCGTGCTGCCGAACACCGCCGTTCCGGTGTGCGGCGACGCCGATGCCTTGTCGCAAATCATCGTCAATCTCCTGTCGAACGCAGAAAAGTATTCGAACGGGGGAAAGGAAATCACACTGGAGTTGGCCCGCCGCGAATCGCCATTGCCGCACGCGGAGGTCAAGGTGCTCGACCGCGGTTCGGGCGTGCCGCGCGGCAGCGAGGAGAAAGTCTTCGAGAAATTTTACCGGGCGCACGATTCGTTGAGCAGCGGTGTCCAAGGCTCGGGACTGGGACTGACCATTGCGCGGCAAATCGCACGCGCGCACGGCGGCGACGTGGTCTATGAGCCGCGCGAAGGCGGCGGAAGCTGCTTTATCTTGCGTCTGCCTTTGAAACCCATTGAAACCACGGATGGACGGGCAAGTGTCATTAGTTGTTGGTCAGTGGAAGTGTCAAAATCGAGGTGTCAATAGTTCTAGGTCAGGTCGGATGAAACTGTTTTTCTGGAAACACATATTTAATC
>Ga0182027_10014172_pt1 | contig 11056 bp, 7 predicted proteins | sample 712E1DmetaG_FD_121300 | JGI IMG/M metagenome (GOLD analysis project Ga0182027, IMG submission 121300) | Permafrost microbial communities from Stordalen Mire, Sweden - 712E1D metaG (Illumina Assembly) | ecosystem: Environmental > Terrestrial > Soil > Wetlands > Permafrost | place: Sweden...
GACAGAATCGAGATAAAGTGGCCCTCAGGTAAACTACAGGTGTTGGAGAACATAAAACCTAACCAGATACTTACTGTTAAAGAACCATAAATCAACCTTTTCATGAATAGAATTAGCGCGACTATAAATTTTTCTTTCCTGATAACGATTAGCTTTTCATGTATCCTGTTTTCTTCCTGCATAAAAAAGTCTACAGATGGCATGATAATTTTTACACAGTTAAATGGAAAAGAACGTGGGATTAATATTGAAAAGGGTAATTTCCCCCAAACACGTATTGTTGCCGTTGAAAATTCTAAGAGTATGGAGAAGGTGCTTACAGCTGATTTTTATTCAGCCAGGTCACCTGAGATCTCTTTTGATGGGAAATTTATGTTGTTTACTGCTCAAAAAAAGCAAAATGATCAGTGGCAGATATGGGAAATAAACCTTGAGAATTTAAAAACGAGGCAGGTTATCTCTTCAAAGGAAAATTGTATCGATCCGGCATATTTACCGGGTGGACGTTTTGTATTTACAAGGTTCTCATCAACTGATACCCTTAATACCGGACATTCCCTGTTTACATGCAACCTGACAGGTTCCGATATCAGACAAATTACTTTTAATCCTCATTCCTGGTCAGGTTCAGTAGTTTTAAATGACGGACGTATTTTAACACTCAGCCAGGCGCTGTTTCCTATTAAGAAAGAACCTGAATTTAAGGTTCTTCGCCCTGATGGAACAAAGGCTGATCTCTTTTATCAAGCCCCGGATGGGAACTTATTATCGGGTCGCGGACGGGAAACAACAAATGGCAAAATAGTATTTATTGAATCAGATAAAAACAACCATGAACTGGGGAGTGTGATTTCAATAAGTTATAATCGTCCATTACATACAAGGGTTAATTTGACTTCTGCAATTAGTGGCAGTTTTAAAAATGTCTTCCCCTTACCATCAGGCAAATTACTGGTTTCGTACCGGAAATCGGAAGATGACAGGTATGCTCTTTTTGAATTTGATCCTGAAAGAAGGGTTCTTGGCCAGGCTATTTATGACAATAAGGATTTTGATGTTTTAGAAGCTGTTGAAGTGGTAAAACATGTAAGACCCAAAAAACTGCCAAGCGAGGTGGATATGGGCGTCAAATCAGGATTATTAATGTGTCAGGATATTAATGTTTTTGATATTCATCCGACAGGGAAATTAAAAGCATCTATAATAAAGGTGATTGGGAAAGACTCAACCCTTGGTATAGTACAGGTAGCAGAGGATGGTTCTTTTTATCTGAAAGTAATTGCTGATACTCCATTCAAAATTCAGACTATTGACGGGAAAGGTAATGTTTTGGATGGCCCCTGTGACTGGATTTGGTTACGTCCCAATGAGAGGAGAGGATGCGTTGGCTGTCACGAAGATCCTGAGATGGTGCCGGAGAACAAGGTTCCTGTGGCAGTTAGAAAATCGCCGGTTATTATACCGATGCATATAACTAAAGTTGTTGAGAAAAAAGTTTCATTGGAATAGATATGAAGAGATTATTAATGATTTTAGGATTTCTTTTGGTTCTGGGGTTGTTTATTTGCTTTCCTGGACAAAAAATGGCCAGGGAACATGTCAAATCTAAGACTGCAGTTGAGGACCATCCGCTTCTTTGTACTTCCTGTCATATTTCTACAACAAAGAACAAGTTTATCTCAAAGCTGATAAATGCAGATTATTTCTCTCCTTTTAATATGGCGATCTCTAAAAATGGCGACAGATTGTATGTTATTGCCCAGGAAGCTAATTCATTACTGGTAGTTGACCCTGAAAAACAAAAAGTACTAAATAAAATAAAGGTTGGAACGTACCCTCACAGCGTTGTGCTTGATGGTCCGGGGAAAAAGGCCTATGTAAGTAACCAATGGTCCGATAATGTTTCGGTTATTGACCTTGAAACATCAAAAGTGGTAGATACTCTGAAAACAGGAAATGGCCCTGCAGGACTCTCTTTAAGCGCTGACGGCCAATTTCTTTATATCGTCAACTCTTTTTCATCAGATATTTCTGTAGTTGATCTTAAAACCAGGGAAGAACGAAGAAGGTTTACAGCCGGAAATAATCCGACAGGTGCACAACTATCTCCTGACGGGAAGTCATTATATGTGACAAGCAGACGTGGTCTTATAGCACCATACGGGGATACTCTAAAAAGTGAGCTTACTATTTTGGATGAGACTACGCAAAGAATAGTTGAACGCAGGAATATTGAATCGGCCTACATGATGGAGAATGTTGCCTTTACCCCAACCGGTGATCTGGCAATAATGACCCTTATCAGACCAAAAAACCTGCTTCCCTCTATTCAGGTGGAAAAGGGATGGATGATGACTTATGGAATAGCAATAATTGAACAAAAAGAAAATGGAAGGGTTATTCAGCTTTTGATAGATGAACCAAACGCATATTATTCCGACCCGTTCGATATTGTAATTACACCAGACGGTAAAAAAGCCTTTATATCGAGCTCAGCGGTCAATATAGTATCTGTTGTTAATATTGATTCAATCCGGGCACTAATAACTGGTGCAACTCCTGAAATGCTAATTAACTGGTCAAATAATTTGGGAGTCAGTAGCCGCTATGTTATAAAACGTATTCATACCGGGGCTGATCCAAAAGGGCTTGTTCTCTCATCTGACGGAAAACTTCTGTATGTTGCCGAACAATTGGAGGACAGGATAGCTGTGATTAATACGGAAAGCCTTGAAACTATAAATACAATTGACCTCGGCGGTCCCCGGAGGATTACAGTGAACCGGCAGGGACGCAGACTATTTAATAATTCAGGGCATACTTTTCAGAATCAGTTTGACTGTTATACCTGTCATCCCGATATGCATGAGGATGGTCTGGTGTATAATATGGCATCGAAGGATATGGGACGGAATCTTACAAATACGCAGTCTTTACGCGAGATTAGAGATACGCCTCCTTTTAAATGGAATGGTAAAAATCAGACTGTCTATAAACAGGATGGTATGCGTTTTTCAACAGTTTTGACAAGAACAGAGGCTTTTAGTTATGATGATCTTGATGCTATTACTGCTTATATTTTAACCGGAATACAATATCCACCCAATCTTCAGTATAATCCAACAGGGGAACTGACAGAGGCACAACTTCGGGGAAAAGCTATCTTTGAGCGTTCAAAAGATAATTCGGGTAAAGTAATTCCTGTGAATAATCGTTGTATAACCTGCCATACTCCTCCATATTATACTAACCTGAAACTTGCTGATGTAGGAACACTGGCTGCTACAGACGATTCAATAAAATTCGACACTCCTCACCTGAACAATATTTATGCTTCGCCTCCCTATCTGCACGATGGTCGTGCAGCAACTCTTGAGGAGATATGGACTAAATATGGTAAAGAGGATAGGCATGGAATGGCAAATGATATGACAAAAAATCAACTTAATGATCTGGTCGGATATCTCAAATCGTTGAGAGGGCCAAAATATGACCTTCTTTCTTCAGAGAAGCATCACAATTAATTTTAATTAAGACAGAAAATTATGACGAAATCAATGCGAAAAAATTACTTTAAATTTGCCGGAATAGTTATTGTCCTTTTTGGTATTCTTTCTATGGGATTGTTTATTCAGGGGAAAAGTGCACCAGATATTAATTCCCGGTCATCTGACGAAAAACCTGTTTCGAAAGATTCTGAAAAGAAGGCAGTAATAACCTCCTCAAAAGCTGAACTAAATGATGGAAAAAATATAATGCCGGTATATGGGCATTGGCGCAATTTTACTATGAAAGACGGACTCCCCTCTGATCATGCTTATTGTGTTCGTATTGATGGAAAACGTGTTTTAGTGGGAACACACGAAGGCATGGCAGTATACGAGGATGGGAAGTGGAAAACCTATACTACAAAAGACGGCCTGGCACATAACGGAGTTGTTTCGATCGATGTAAGCGAACTGACCGGTGATGTATGGATTGGTACCCTGGGCGGATTAAGCAGGTGGTCCGGTGGCAAATTTGAAAACTTCACCCAATTTAACAGTGGTCTGCCTAATGATCTGGTTTATTGCGTTTATTGCGACGGTAAGGATATTTGGACTGCCACAGGTGGTGGGGCAGGTCATTATGAAACTAATACAAAAGAATGGGAAATATTCACCGAAAAAAATGCTCCTATGCATGAACCATGGACATATGGCGTTTCTGCCGGAGATGGAAAAGTATATATTGCAGCCTGGGGGGGAGGCGTTATCGAATATACATATAAAACTAAACAATTCAAAGATTATACCGATCCTGATGGTGAGATGGAGATAGACCTTCTTCCTGATGACGGTCCCGTTCATGATATTACCACCGCAACTTCATTTGGTAATGGTATTTTATGGGTGTCATCATACTTTGGCTTATGCAAATATGACGGTACTCACTGGAAAGGGTTCTTTGATCATGATAGTGGTCTTGCAAGCAATTTTATCAACTTTGTCAGGTCTGAGGGGCCAATAGTTTATATTTGCAGCGACAAAGGATTGAGCAGTACAGATGGTAATAGCTGGGTAACATATAAGAAAACTGATAATAGCAGCGATGGAATGGCCATTTTAAAAAATTATAGCCGGAACGATGATAGCACTGTTGTTCATATTACCAAAGAAGTACCCCAATCCCCATCCATTGCTCATAATTTTATAATTGGGGTAGATGCAAAGGATGATGTATTATGGGTTGCTACTGAAAAAGGTGTAAGTCGCGGTGAGTTGTTGAAATAGTTAAATAGTTGAAAAGTTCTTGTGTTGAAGTGTTGAAAAGTTGAAAAAAGTTGAAATAATGGATGGGAAAAAATTATTGATAGATCTGTCAAAACTGACTGACGGAGAAATTATAGAGATGAAGAAACTCGGGATTTTATCTGAGGAAAACAAGGTTGTTGATTCTGTTTATCCTTCAGTGCATAATGGACGCCCTCCGATTGAGAAACATGTTGTACATGCCCCTCATGTAATCAATGAAGCTTACGATTATAAGAAACCATCATCTTTTTCAAGGGCGCTTCGTCTTGATTTCGGTGGTCATAAAGTCTTATTAATATCAGGTACGGCCAGTGTAAATGAAGAGGGAAAGGCCGAGCATATAGGTGATTTTAATGCCCAGCTCTGGAGAACATACGTTAACATAACAAACCTGCTTGCAGCCGAAGAGATGACATGGCATGACGTGGTCAGAACAACAAATTACCTGAGAGATATTGAAAGGGATTACGCCGAATTCAATAAGATCCGTACATCCTTTTATAATTGGTTGAATCTTGATCCCCTTCCTGCAAGTACCGGTATTCAGGCCAGACTTTGCTGGGAGACACTCCTGGTAGAAATTGAAGTATATGCAATCTGTATATCTAAATAAAAAGATTATGAACCGAGCATGTTTAGCTAAAGACACAAACTTGCATGAACAAGAACAACATGCAAGCTCTCTGCCTACCTTGCAGAGAGACATCCGACCCATTAAAAATAATTTTGTACGGATGAAACTTAGTTGTAAAATATTAGTAATTCTTGTACTTATTCTGAGTTCCATTTCAACTATCTATGGTCAGGATAAAAAACAAAACTATGGGAAGGCTCCTGATGAGATCTTTCCGTATGACAAGTTTGTAAAACCATATAAATATCATTTTCTTATACCTCTTCAATTTTATGGAGCCGGTCGTGAGCTAAAACCTCCCACAGATCTTAAGGAAGTAAGAATTGGCTTTCTTGGACCGTTGAGTGGATCTATAATGGTACCACAAGGTCAGCAAATGCTTCAGGGAGCTACACTGGCAATTGAAGAGGCAAACAAAAATGGAGGATATAAAGGACTTCCCTTTAAGCTGATGATACATAACGATGTCGGATTATGGGGTGCCGCAGCTAACGAAGTAGTAAAAATGGATGACGAGAAGGTTTGGGCCTGGCTGGGTTCCATTGATGATATAGTATCCCACGTTGCCTTACGTGCAACATTAAAACTTGAGATTTACATGATATGTACAGGTGACCCTGATCCTACTTTTACAGAAACGAATATACCATGGACACTTCGCGTAATAAGTGATGATCGTCAGAGTGCTTATGCATTGGTCAATCAGGTTTATGTTAAGGATGGACTCTCCCGGGTAGCAGTTATCAGAACCGGAGCCAGGTATGGCCGGGTAGCATTCAAGATGTTTTCAGAGAATGCAACACGTGTTGGTCATCCAATAATTATTGAAGAGAGATTCACCGATGGAGAAACAGACTTTAAATCCCAGTTGGAAAGGATTAAAAAAACCTCACCCGATGCAATACTTATATGGGGAAATGCCAAAGAATCTGCCCTTATACTGCAACAAGCCCGCTCAATTGGATTAAATCAACCGGTTTATGGCTCCGACAGGATGGTTAATCCTGAGTTTCTTAAAATTGCAGGGAAACTGGCTGATGGCATAGTAACTACCTGTCAGTACAACCCCGATTCGGATAATCCTAAGTTAAAAGCTTTTCAGGCAAGCTATTTAAAAAGATTCGGACTGGAACCTGATGTATTTGCCGCACATGCCTATGATGGAATGAATCTTCTTATAGCAGCTATTAATAAAGTTGGACTAAACAGGGTGTTGATCCGCGATATACTCGCAGAACGGAAGACTTTTCAGGGTTTTCCCGGGGTTACAGGTAACATTGAATTAGATGGGAGCTGGAATGAAATACGTAACATATTTATGGCTAAAGTAAAAAATGGTAAATTTGAGTTTTCTCCGGCTCCGCCTTTAGACTTCAAGAATATGCACAGGACAGAAACCGGGACTTATTAATATTATTTGAAGAGATACAATGGATACAAATTCATGCGATATTCCTGTAAATCATGGGTTTTCTGTTCCTGCAAGAGTCAGCAGGGATAGTAACCCTGAGGATACAATTGTGAATATTAAGGGTGTTGAAGTGGGTGGTTCTGAAGTTGTAGTGATTGCTGGCCCCTGTGCGGTGGAAAGTCATGAACAGTTGTTTGAAACTGCCAAAGCTATAAAGGCAGGTGGGGCAGGAATATTAAGAGGAGGTGCCTTTAAACCACGCTCTTCTCCATATAGCTTTCAGGGAATGGGAGAAGATGGATTGAAACTGCTTAGTGATATCAGGAAAGAATTTGGGTTACCGGTAGTAACAGAAGTAATGGATACCCGGCAGGTCGAACTTGTGGTCTCATATGCCGATATGATACAGATTGGTTCCCGGAATATGCAGAACTACCCTCTCTTAAAAGAAGCAGGGATGTGTAAAAAACCTGTATTACTCAAAAGGGGGATGATGTCTACTATTGAGGAATTTTTACTTGCCGCAGAATATATTCTTAATCAGGGTAATGAACAGGTTATCCTATGCGAAAGAGGAATCCGCACTTTTGAGACATCCACAAGAAATACTCTCGACCTGAGTGCTGTTCCAATGTTAAAGCGGTTATGTCATCTTCCTGTAATAGTCGATCCAAGTCATGGGACTGGTCTCAGATGGATGGTTCCTTCCATGGCAAAAGCAGCAGTAGCAGTCGGAGCCGATGGTTTAATAATGGAAGTCCATTACAAACCTGAGGAAGCATTATGCGATGGTCAGCAATCACTTAGCTTGAATGAATTTACTCAATTGATGGCTGATCTCAGGAAAATAGCAGTGGCTGTGGGAAGGGAAATCAGGTAATCATAACCATATGCCTGTTGGAGATTCAATGGGATTATTACATGAGATTATTTAAACTGTTTTCCACAACCTGCTTAATTGTAGTATTACAGGTTCTTTTTGTCCTGGAGGGGAAAACTATTCAAAGCCCGAAAGGATCTGAGGAGGCTGTAAAAATAGGACTCCTGATCCCCGATCTTTTATCGGGGGAAGCCCGGCAAGGAGCTGAAATGGCGATTAAATATGCCAATGAAAACGGGGGTTATAAAGGACACCCTTTTCAATTAGTAGTCCGGTCAATGGAAGGACCCTGGGGAACAGGTTCCAAAGAAGCTGTTAACCAGATATTTGAAGAAAAAGTATGGGCAATAATGGGATCGAGCGATGGAAGGAATGCTCACCTGGTCGAACAGGTTAGCGCTAAAGCCCGCATAGTTTTCTTATCTGCATGGGCTACTGATCCAACACTGTCCCAGGCTTTTGTCCCATTGTTTTTTAATTGTGTGCCAAATGATATTCAACAGGCCGATGCTTTGATTGAAGAAATTTATAACAGGAGAAAAATTACCAGGTTAGCAGCAATTTCAGATAATGATTATGATTCAAAACTGGCTTTAGAAAGCTTTGTAAAAAAAGCTAAAAATGATAAAAAAACTGTTCCGTTGACTTTTTCATATGATAGTACCACTGATAGTTTTAATGGTGTGATCGATAAGATTATCAAAGCAAATATCAATGGTATTATTCTGTTTGGAAAACCTTCCGGATCATTGAAACAAATCAGCCGGATCCGTCAAAGAAAAATGACCCAACCGGTTTTTGGCTCTTTATCTGCAATCGGTGATAATAAAATGTCTGACCAGGAATTGAAAGACCTTGAAGGTGCTGTATTTGTGTCATCAGGACATATTTTGGGATCAAAAGGATCTGCTTTCAGAAATGAATATCAAAAAAGATATGGGAATATTCCTGATGCGGAGGCAGCTTTTGCATATGATGGTATGAATATGCTTATAGAAGCAATTAGAGATGCGGGTCTTGATCGTGAGATGATCCAAAAATCGATGGCAAAAATCCATTATAATGGTATTACCGGGCCAATTCAATTTGATGACAAAGGAAATCGTTCAGGAAAGGTTAGTCTTATGGAGTTTAAAAATGGTATTCCTATAGCAGTCGAAAGATAAGTCCCGGCATTAAGTTCTTTTTATTTCTTAATTTTGACTCAATGAATCTAAAGACTTTTAAAAACAGAAATCCATTAACCGCTAAGATCGCTAAAGTTTTTACGAAGAGATCGCAAAGAGCTGAATATAATGGAATTGACTTTGTGTTCTTTGCGCATTCTTTGCGGCCTTTGCGGTTAAATAAGACTTAATAGACAAGATGAATTACACCTACTAATGAAATCAATTATTTTCTGATGAAAAATATAAATATTATATTCTTTACAACACTGCTTTGCCTCTTTACTCTGTTTAGTTGCAAGAATAGTGGCGGAGACAACAAACAAAAAGCACAGGATCTTATTTCCATTAAAACTCTGGGCCTTGCCTATCTTGAAGAGTTTAAACTTGATGAGGCAGAAAAAGAATTTTTAAAGTTTATTAAACTGGAACCCGGGGAAAAATTGGGTTATGCCAATCTGGGGTTAGTCTATCTAAGAGCAGGCAAATATCCTGAAGCTGAAAAACAACTTTTAAAAGCAATAAAAATCGATCCCAAAGATCCAGACATAAGATTAATCCTTGCTACAGTTTACCAGATGAACGATAAGCGCGACCGTTCGATTTTAGTACTTAAAGAGGCTCTTCAGTTTGCTCCTGATCATATTAAAATACTTTATGACCTTTCTGAAATGTATTCAGCAGCGACAGATGAGGAGTCTCAAAAACAACGTGAGGTTTGCATGCTCAAACTGGTTGAGATAGCCCAGGGGAATATAGTTCCTCTTCTTAACATGACAGAGATTTTCATTAAGAGCGGGGAATTAGATAAAGCAACAGAGGAGTTGGAAAAAATACATAAGCAATTTCCGGAATTTCCAAAAGAGGCTATCGATTATTATGATAAAACACTTTCAGATCTGAAAAAGAAGGATAAGGAAAATGCAATAGTTCAATTTACTATTTTTCATAATTATCTCAAAGTTACCTCTGTATATCAGGCCGGGATAATGGATTTGAAAGGTCCCGGAGGATCACTTATCGGTTTCCCCCTGATAACTTTTGACCAGCAATCATCGTTTCCCATAACTGAAAACGGGTCCCTTCTCGATATAATTAAGTTCGCCGACATTACAAAATCATCTGGTTTGGATATTGTTCCAACTTTTAATGAAGGTAAAAACCCTGAATTCAGAAATTACACACACGTTGAAGCTGCCGATTATGATGGTGATGGCGATATAGATCTTTATGTGGGAAGCTACGATCCGGTAACTTCAACCTATAAACATTATCTTTTCAATAATGATATGGGCAGGTTTACTGATGTCTCCGAAGCGGCAGGTATCAGACATACTGGCAGGGAGTCCTCTGCTACATTTGCCGATTATGATAACGATGGGTTTATCGACCTGTATATTGTTAAAGAAGGAGGTGATATTCTGTATAGGAATACAGGGAAAGGAACTTTTGAAGATGTTACAGCAAAAGCTCAGATCGGAAGCAAAACAGGTGGAAATAAGGCACTGTTCTTCGACATGGATCACGATGGAGATCTTGATTTATTTGAAGCAAGGGCTAATTCCAACCTCATGTTCAGGAATAATTCTGATGGTACATTCCAGGAACAGGCAGAAAAAATGGGTCTCTCAGGTGGAAATTTGAATAGCAGGGATGCCGCTTTTGGCGATTTTGATGAAGATGGAGATATAGACTTTATTGTTGTGAATGAGAATGAAAGCAATATTTTATATTCAAATCAGCGGCAGGGTGTCTTTAAAGATGTTACCGAAAACAGTGGTTTAAAAAGTGAAGGCGGGTCAAGTTCAGTTGCAGTCGGAGATTATAATAATGATGGATTTCTCGATCTGTTCATAACTTCGGATAAGGGAGGCAATCAGGAATTATTCAGGAATATGGGTAACGGCAGTTTTGAACGGGTAAAAAATTCAAAAGAGATGTTCTCAGCCGCTCAGAAGATAAAAGCTTATGGTGCTTCCTTTATCGATTTCGACAACGATGGATTTCTCGATCTGTTAATAGTAGGAGAGGCTGCAGAAAAAGATGGAAGGGGAGTGTTTCTTTATCATAACGACGGCAAAGGTAATTTCACAGATGTTTCTAAGCTGTTACCTGAAGATGTGAAATCCGGAAGACAAATTACTGTCTTTGACTATAATGACGATGGTGATC
>Ga0182027_10014173_pt1 | contig 11056 bp, 10 predicted proteins | sample 712E1DmetaG_FD_121300 | JGI IMG/M metagenome (GOLD analysis project Ga0182027, IMG submission 121300) | Permafrost microbial communities from Stordalen Mire, Sweden - 712E1D metaG (Illumina Assembly) | ecosystem: Environmental > Terrestrial > Soil > Wetlands > Permafrost | place: Sweden...
AGAATTCCATAACCATCGAAACACCTTACTTCCTTCCCGGATTTTTATTGAGAAAAGCATTGATGGATGCTGCGAAACGGGGAGTCAATGTTTGCGTGATTATGCCGAAACATTCGGATGTCAGGATGATTGATATCCTGCGGAACAGGTATCTGGGCATGCTTTCGAAGAACAATGTGAATATGCTGTTCTTCATGCCGAATAACCTTCATGCCAAGTTGATGGTAATTGACAATAAAGTCTTTTCTATCACCTCTGCGAATTTTGATTACAGGAGTTTCCGGTATCAGTATGAGATCGCATTAATAGGCAAAGATCCTGATGTATTAAATCAGCTTCAGGAACACCTGCAGGGAACACTAAGTAACTCTGAGGCTTTCGATTATAAGATGTGGGCAGACCGGCCGTTAATTGAAAAAATATTCGAGGCCATTCTCATCCCGTTCAGACATCTGCTTTGAGTGGCAGAGAAGAAGTTTTATTTGCGCGGTTTACCAAAAATACACCTCCGAAAATAAGCAAAGCAGCAATGATCTTTGGAACTGTAATTGCTTCTGTTCCCAGTGATACCGACATCACAGAAGCAACCACCGGCTGCAGGTAAGTATAGAAACTCACCATGCTGGCTTCTACAGTCTTCAGGGCAAAATTAATGAGGATATAAGCCAGGAAGGTATTCAGAACCACGATGTAACCGATTCCCAGCCATGCCCTTAACGTCAGGACTTCCAGATGAATACTCATAACTCCTTTGATGGTAAATGGTAACATGAAAAGAAGACCGAAGAAGGAGACCCATTTCAGGATCGTCATCGTATGATATTTCTTTACCATGGGCTTGATCAGGACAAGGTACAATGCATAGCTTAACATGTTGAGCATCACAAGGATATTACCCTTAAATGAATTTGTCCCCATGCTGATAATCTTACCGTAAAGGATCAGGATCAACGCTCCCCCTGCCCCGAGGGCGATCCCAACAACTTTAATCGCCGTCACCTTTTCATGGATCAGGATGCTTGCAAAGATCAGTACGAATATCGGGTTCGTCACATGTATGATAGAAGCATCTACCGGGGTCGTAAGGTTCAGACCTTCATAAAACAGGGCCTGGTTCGCAGCAAATCCGAAAAGTCCGCATAAGGCAAGCATCAGCAGATCTCTGCCAGCCACTTTCTCACGGATGAACCAATTCTGGAAGATCCAGAACATGAGCACTCCCCCGAATGACCGCATGAAGAGGAGCTGCATCGGCTGAAGCGGAAATGGCATCAGGCTCTTCGCGATCATATAATGCATCCCGAATATAAGCGAGACAACCAGCAGGGCCAGGTGAGACTTGAGGTTACGGTTCATTAAGCAATAATGGAGGGCAAATGTAAAGAAATTTAAGATCGACTGAAATATGAAAAATGGAAGAAACTGTCAAAAAAGTGCGGCTTCTTCCTTTAACCTTGTTGACCCGACTGTTTTCTCTATAGGGTCTAAAAATGCAATTTTAATATACTGTTTTTGAATGAATTAAGACATTTGTAATAAAAATTCATTTTCCTAACAAGCTGAATATTAGCATTTAGCTTTAAATAATTACACCTTTTCTATAGACTTCCTATAGACTTTCTATAGACTTTCTATAGACTTCGTTCGCTCTTCCTTCGCCTTAGGTTCGCTCAGGGTATACTCAAAACAAAAAAGGCGTCTGACTTTTGAGACGCCCTTTAGCTTTTATGCCTTATCGACTGATAGTTATGAGATCTTGATCTCTTTTTTAATGTCAACCCGTGCTTCTGCTTTCTTTGGCAGGATGAGTTTCAGGATGCCATTTTCATAATCAGCTTTGATCTTGTCAAACTCAACAATGCGGGGAAGTGTAAATGACCTGCTGAATGAACTATAATGGAATTCTCTGCGTGTGTAATTCTTTGATTCTTCTTCTTTCTCATCTTTGACTTCTGAAGATATAGTCAGGATGTTATTTTCGAGTTCAATCTTGAAATCATCTTTCTTTAACCCGGGTGCAGCAAGATCAAGCTCAAATGAATCCGGATGCTCCATGATGTTGGCAGCAGGGTCTAACCCTTTACGGTTGAAGTGATCGACAAAATCGGTGTCGAAAAAGTTCTGAAAGACATCTGATAAGGTGTTCGGTCTGTTAAATCTTATGATACTCATAATTCAATCCTCCATAATTTAAATTAAACTTTGAATTTTGACGATCATAGATCAACTTTTATACCAACCCCTCTGTGATCCTGTTTGACAGACAATATGTCACGCGGCCTTAAAAACCATATGACACATTGTCACGCATGCTATATTAAGTTATTGAATATCAGCAAACAGTACCAAGAGTGCATTCGGAATAACTTGAACCTGTCTTACCTTGTGAACAGCAATTCCCTATACTTGGGTAAAGGCCAGAGGTCATCTGCAACAAGTAGTTCAAGTTCATCAGCATGGTCTCTTATCTTCGCGAACATTGAGAAGATCTTGTCGCAATAAGCAAATGCGCGTTTCTCAACATTTTCAATCTTGTTGACCGAATTTCTTCTTGTCATCATTTCATCTGTTAATGATTTAAGAGAAGAAATATGCCCTGCGATCTCTGCAATTGATTCTTTCTGTGTGGCCGATATCTTCGAGAAGATCTCTTTATCCATTACCTCTTTCTGTTTTTGCAAACTTTCGCAAAGCAGGTTAAGGTATCTCATTGCTGCCGGTATAACCTGGTTCTTAACAAGTTCTTCGAGCACCTTTGACTCAATCTCAACTTTCTTGGTATAATCTTCCAGGTGGATCTCATGGCGCGCTTCCATCTCCCTTTCATTTAGGATATTATGATGTTCGAACAGGTACAATGTTTTCTTAGATACCATGGCCTTCAGTGCGGTCGGAGTGGTTGAGTCATTGCACAATCCTCTGTTGGCAGCTTCTTTAACCCATTCTTCACTGTAATTATTACCTTCAAAGAGGATGTTCTTTGATTCCCCGATATACTTTTTGAGGACCTTCAGAATGGCTTCTTCCTTCTGAACTTTTTTCCCGATCAGGGCATTAACATCTTTCATGAATAACTGAAGTTGTTCAGCGAGGATCAGGTTCAGGACGATCATGGCCGGTGCACAAGTCTGAGAGCTACCGACGGCACGGAACTCAAATTTATTCCCTGTGAATGCAAACGGTGATGTACGGTTCCTGTCGGTTTCATCTACAAGGATCTCCGGGATCCTTGGAAGATTCTGGAACAAATGGGATGGTTCGGTTCCTGAAGGTATAGCATAATTATTCTGACTCTTTTCGATGACATTCAGCATTTTGGTCAGCTGTGATCCAAGAAAGATAGAAATGATTGCCGGCGGAGCTTCATTAGCCCCTAGCCGGTGATCGTTTCCGGGTGATGCGATAATAGAACGGATCAGCTCAGCATTATCATGTACAGCCTTGATGATATTCACAACAAAGGTCATAAAACGAAGGTTCTGCTCCTTTGTTTTGCCGGGTGAAAGCAGGTTTTCATTTGTATTCGTAGCAAGCGACCAGTTATTATGTTTCCCTGAACCATTGATGCCATTAAAGGGTTTTTCATGAAATAGAACCGTGAAATTATGACGCTTTGCTACAATATCCATCAGTCTCATGATCAGCTGGTTATGGTCGACTGAAACATTAGCTTCTCCAAATACGGGTGCACATTCAAACTGATTTGGGGCGACCTCATTATGGCGAGTCTTGACGGGTATTCCCAGGCGATGGGCTTCCATTTCAAATTCCTGCATGAAGGCGATGACCCGTTGCGGAATGGTTCCAAGGTAATGGTCTTCAAGCTGTTGATTCTTGGGAGAGTTGGCCCCTATGAGCGTTCTGCCAGTAAGTATGAGATCGGGACGGGCAGAAAACAAAGCGGTATCTACGAGAAAGTATTCCTGTTCCCACCCCAAAGTTGCATGAACCTTGGTCACATCTTTATCAAAATACTTACAAACTTCAACAGCAGTCTTATCAATATCCGAAAGCGTTTTTAACAAAGGCGTTTTAAAATCCAGCGCTTCACCAGTATAGGAAACAAAAATGGTAGGAATGCATAGGGTTTTGTCAATAATGAAGGCAGGGGAGGTAGGATCCCAGGCCGTATAACCGCGTGCCTCGAAAGTTGATCTCATCCCACCACTCGGGAAACTGGAGGCATCGGGTTCTTGCTGTGACAGATGACTGCCCTTGAAGACTTCAATTCCTTCTCCCCCTTCAATAGGATCAACAAATGCATCATGCTTCTCTGCAGTGACGCCTGCCAGGGGGAAGAACCAGTGCGTATAATTCTTTGCTCCGTGAGCGATGGCCCAGGCCTTCATGCCCGCTGCCACCTGGTCGGTGATCTTCCGGTCTATTTTTTCGCCGGTCTCGATCGAATTCATTACCTGTTTATATGCCTCCGGAGTGAGGTACTCTTTCATTGCAGCTTTATTAAAGGTCAGTTCACCAAAATATTTTGATGCTTTATCTCCGTGTGAGGCTACCTCTTTAGCCTGACGCTGAAGCGAGATCTCCAAAGCTTTAAAACGAATATTGTCCATTAGAGTTCAGTTAATGATTTAATGAATTTATACTAAAACGATTTTGGAATGAGTGGACGCAAAAGTAATAATTTCTTTGCAACGTGGAGTTCGGGGCTCTGTAATTTTACTAATTTTGACCTTTTGCCTTCAATAAAATTGATTATCCGGCTATGTTTAAAGGAGCACATGAAATAATAGCCTTTGGCGGCTTCCTTGTGGTGATCATCCTGATGCTCTATATAGACCTGGGATTTATTCACAGGAAAAGTCATTCTCTTTCCTTCAGGGAGGCATTGCTGTGGACCATTTTCTGGGTAGGACTGGCCTTGATATTTTACCTCCTCCTCAGATTCTTCGGGAACCAGTTGCATGGAATCAAAAGCAAAGATGATATACAGGCGCTTGTTACCCGGTACCATCATCCCATCAATATCGTCAATTCCGATCTGCAGAAAGCCATTGGAGTATACAACCACAACCTCTCGCTCGAATATCTCACCGGTTACCTCATAGAATATTCTCTTTCAGTGGATAACATTTTTGTTATCATCATGATCTTCTTCTCGTTCAACGTAGAACAGCGCTACTTTCACAGAGTGCTCTTCTGGGGGATTTTGGGCGCTATCATCATGAGGTTTCTTTTCATCTTTATGGCAAGTGCTCTGATCCAGCGGTTTGAATGGATCATGATCATATTCGGGCTGATCCTGGTCTATCTTGGAGGAAAGCTGGGATGGGAATTCTTTTCGGGTAAGGAAGAAGGGAGGATTGATACCCACAATCACCCGATCGTCCGTTTCGTCTCCCGGATGTTTCCTGTAACCCATGAAAAGACGGGTCAGCATTTCTGGATCAGGGAGGAAAAGAAAATATTCATAACCCCACTGCTTATTGTACTCATCGTCATTGAGTTCTCCGATGTGCTTTTTGCCGTCGATTCTGTGCCGGCCGTATTTTCAGTTACCCGCGATCCCCTCATTGTTTTCTTCTCAAACATCTCAGCCATTCTGGGATTACGCGCACTCTTCTTCCTCGTAATGAATGTCATGAACCGTTTCCATTACCTGAAGCTCGGTCTTGCATGCCTGCTCTCATTCATAGGATTCAAGATGATCCTCCAGCTAAACATCTCCACCAACCACTCCCTGGAGATCATCATCGGGATACTTTCAGTGTTTGTGTTACTCTCGGTTATTGTCCCAAAAAAAAGTCGCAACGCCTAACGCGTCAAGAGTCCCGGTTTCCGAAATATCTGTCCAAAAGTTCTTTCGCCGCAAGGTACGGACTTATTTTTCCGGAAATCACCTCGACTTCAAGTCTTTTAAGTTCATGCGAGATTTCCTTCCTGTTATAAAAACTTGATTTCAGTGATTCCTCGATTGTCTCGATCAACACCTGCCGGTCCTGGTCCATACGGCGATGTGTGAAATATCCTTTTGACGTGGTATATGCGCAGAAATCCTGTATCGTATCCCACACTGTGAAGATACCTTCCCGGGTCTTTGCTGAACAGGTCTCAACAACCGGTATCCATCCTGATTCGGGAAGAGGGAAAAGATGAAGTGCATTGGAATATTCTGTTTTAGCCAGTCCGGCCTTTTCAATATTATCTCCATCAGCCTTATTGATAAAAATAGCATCCGCCATCTCGATGATGCCTCGTTTGATACCCTGCAGCTCATCTCCGGCCCCAGCCAGCATCAGGAGCAGGAAAAAATCAACCATTGAGTGAACGGCGATTTCCGATTGTCCAACCCCCACAGTCTCTACCATGATCACATCAAAGCCTGCAGTTTCACAAAGGATGATCGTTTCGCGGGTCTTTCGTGCTACTCCCCCAAGGGATCCTGCGGAGGGTGAAGGCCGAATAAAAGCATTTGGATCAGTTGCCAGTTCTTCCATCCGGGTTTTGTCGCCAAGGATGCTGCCCTTTGAACGGCTGCTGCTCGGGTCAATAGCCAGCACTGCCAGCTTGTGACCGCTCCCTGTAAGATATTTTCCCAGGGCCTCGATAAAGGTGCTCTTTCCCACACCCGGCACTCCTGTGATCCCAATACGGATGCTCGATGCCGGGAGCTGCCCGCTGACACCAATGGCCAAGGATTGCCTGATCTTCAGGCATTCGGCGATGATCTCCTGGGCCTTCTGCTGGTGCTGATGCAAGGAACTCTCTACAAGTGTTATCGCTTTGCTGAGGATAGTCCGGTTGCCTTCCCTGATTCCTCTGACAAACTCTTCAACGCTGAGCGTCTTATGTCTTCCCGACCTTAATTTCCTTACCGCTTCCTCGTTGATCTGCGAAGGTTGGTCGATGCCAAGCATTACGTTAAGGGCTGATTTGGTGGGTTTGTTCATATTATTGCATATTGCCTTTCTACTACAAAGGTAAAATCTTTCCTGAAGTTTTAAAATACGCAAAAAGTTTCTACCTTTGCCGCCCTGAATCTCTCCGTAGCTCAGTTGGTAGAGCAATTGACTCTTAATCAATGGGTCGCAGGTTCGAGCCCTGCCGGGGAGACATTAAAACACACTTAACCCACTGTAAATCAATATCATTATAGTGGGTTCGTTGTAAATTGTCCCTGAATTGTCCCTGAAAACAGTCAAAAGTACTCAGATTAACTCAGTTGAATGAGGTTTTGAAGGGGTGAGTAATCGGTTGGATTCGATTGAAAATTCGTTTTCTTATTTCAGAATTTGACCCTTGAAAATCCTTTCTTAATATGGTATCTTTGTGAAATACCAAGACAAAGAAAGATGATTGGAAAATGTCAATTATGTTTAGAGGAGAAAGAATTACAACCTAAATCACATATTATACCAGACTTCTTCTATAGAGAAAGTGATCTGTTTCACCATCAATACCATAATCTCGTAACAACTGATCTCCTTACAATTTTGAATAAAGGGAAAGTTAAAGTCCTTTCTAATAAACAGAAAACAGGATATTATGATAAATACATACTCTGTTATGATTGTGAACACACTATCCTGAATTCTTACGAAACTTATGGGATGTCTTTTTTTTATTCCCAAAATCTTCCAAAGAACCAAATACGGATAGGAAATATTTGTAGGGAATATAGAGAGTGTCTTAACTCCGATTATACGAAATTAAAACTTCTATTCCTATCAATCCTATGGAGATCTGGAATATCAAATAAACAAATGTTTGACAACGTAAGATTGGAAGATAACCAACAAGAGGAAATAAGAACAATGATATTGAATGGAGACCCAAAATCAGAATCAGATTATCCAATTGTGTTTTTATGTTCTCTAACCGATGAATCTATTTCACGGGATCATTTTATTCAACCGATCAGAGTAGAATCAAAAATTAGTGGGATGAATAATTTTATATTTTTTTTCGGGGGGTTTGTGCTGATCTTTGCTCAAAAAAAATCTGATATACCTGATATCTTGACGAGATATCAAATATTTGAGAATGGAACATTTCGTGCGGGTCACCTTTATAAAGGTCAAACATGGAATATGATAAAAAAATTATATGGGTCTTAATCATTTCAAAATTTTCCCCATCGAAATCAATGGAACTATCTTGCAATTCATTTGAATCGAGAGGGAGTGAAATATTTTGTAAAAATTACAGACCTTTACTGTTGAATCTTGAAAATTATTTTTTTATGGATGACTGGAATGTTACAAATAACAGGTTTATAGCCTATTTTGATATCATGGGTTTCAAAGATTTTGTTTACAGTAATGATCATGATGAGGTATTGAAGAAAATGGATTTTTTGGCGACTGAGATTATTAAACCAATTGATAAAATAGCCAACGAAATATCAACTGGAGTCAAGTCTATTTATTCAAGTACAACCAATGCAGTAAAACCAATCATTTTTTCCGATTCTATTTTGTTAATATCTGAAGGGAAAAATCCTGACGATATACAATCAATTTTAGATATGTCTGTTTTCTTATTAGCCATGTGCTTTAAGAGGTCGATTCCGATAAATGGAGTAATATAACATGGGTTATTTACTGCTGACTTTAATAAATCATTATATTTTGGAAAACCTTTGATTGAATCATATTTATTACAGAAAGAATTAATGTATTATGGATGTATCTGTGACCATCACGTGGAAAAAATAATTAATGAACATCCTTCAAATAAATATCAATTAATACATTATCCAACTCCATTCAAATCAGGAGATGTGACTCATTTGAATTTAAACTGGATTGAGTATTTAAAAGGATGTGGATCAACACTTCCAAAAGAATTTTATATCAAGTTGGTCGAACAATTCTATTTTTCTGTTTCAGGGAATCCAAGAAAATATGTGGATAACACTCTTAATTTTATTAAATATTGTTGTAGAAACATGCCATAAATATAAGAACCAGATATTCTGGTAGGAGTCTGTATTTCACCATTCCATTTAAAACTTTTTTAAACTTTTCCTTTTTCCCATCATACCATAAGGAAAAAGGTTATGAGAAATATTAGTGAACTGTTTGAATTCCTTTCCAATTGTGATAAGGAAACAATAATTACTGAACTATACGACCACTGTGATCGTATAGTTCAGAAGAATGGAACAAAATCAGAAAAACCATTCAAATTTGATGTTGAGAACCTAAACACCCTTTTCAGACTGTCGGAATGGTATCTTGAGAAGGAACTACCCAGAATGATTGAAGAAAAGAATCCCAAGAGGGAAGGAGATGAAATAATGACAGTCGATGATGCTGCTCTCTACATGAAAATCACTCCCGCCACAGTTTACAATCTTATCAATAAAGGTAAGTTGAAGAAAATCGAGATTTCAACGGTGGATAAACCGGGAGTAAGACCTGCGATCAGGCTCAGGAAATCTGAGGTCGATAGATATTTGGATGGGAGATGACACCGAAGTCGGTGGAAGTTAGAAAATAGAATTTTAGGATTTTGTGAACGATTTTGAAAAAATCGACTTACCTTTGGGTCAGTTCGATAGGTTTTTAGGGATTTGAATAGTTTCTTCAGTCGATTAAAAAATAAAAACAACATGAAAACACTTTTTTTAATTTTTGTAATCCTTCTGATGAGTGTGTTTACACAGGCTCAAGATTATTATATTAATTTTATAACAAGTAAACACTCAGACACATCCGCAATTAACACAATCAAAGTATTCAATCTAACAACACTGGATTCAGTCACTTTGAATGGTGGGAATGTTTTACATTTACATTATTGGCCAATTGATGGTATTAATAATTTGAACAATATCAATTTGTCAATTTATCCAAATCCTACCTATGATAAATCCACTTTAAAATTTACTGCTACTGAAAGTGGTGATGTTGTCATTGGTGTCTATGATATTACTGGAAAGGTAATTTATAAAAATACTGAATATCTTTCAGAAGGAATACACACTTTTAATATTTCTGGTGTAGGTAATGGAATGTTTCTTGTAAGGATAACAGGTGAAAATTATGATTATTCTACCAAGTTAGTAGGTTCTTCTGAGAACATTGAAAATATAAACATTCAACATGTTTCCTTTACACCATCTGTTAAACATTTGAAAGAAAGTAAAATTGTTGAAGATTCAACGGTTGAAATGACTTACAGTACAGGTCAACATTTACAATATACAGCTATTTCAGATACATTTTGGACTAAAATGACATCTAAACCAAGAAGAATATGTGATAAAGTCGTAAAAATGGATGTTCCAACTAAAAGTGAAACTGATACATTTTATTTCTATAAATGTTTGGATACTATTAATATACATAACTACAGAACCATTCAAATTCAACACCCTATTACTGGAGATAATCCTTCTAATGATAGTATTAGTACAGAAATATGGATGGATGAAAATTTGAATGTTGGAACACAAATTCCTTCTTTAGTTGCTGGACCTATGGGTGACAGTTTACCGAATCTTCAAAAAGATAATAGAATACTGGAAAAATATTGTTATCATGATAGTATAAACAACTGTAATATTTACGGGGGGCTTTATCAATGGGGCGAAGCTATGCAATACGATACTACTTATGATACTATTCATCATCAGGGTATTTGCCCATCTGGTTGGCATATTCCAACAAAAACCGAATTTGAATCTCTCGTAATATTTCTTGGTGGTCATTTCGATATTAATCCAATACTTGAAGTCGATTCATTAACTGGTGGAAAAATGAAAGAAGTTGGATTTAATCATTGGAATAGTCCTAATCCTGCTACAAATGAAACTGGTTTTAGTGCATTGGGGGGAGGACAATTTGAATTTGATGCTGGTAATAATTATTATTATTATTATGAATTTCAAAAACTAACCCGTTTTTGGAGTTCTTCTCAATGGAGTAATTATAATTTACCAAGTGATATGATTCTTTATTCTGATAATACTAATGTAGTCATAGGTTCAGGTGAGACTAAACAAAATGCTTATTCAGTTCGTTGTATTCACAATTAATTTTTACGAAAAGGTTGAGGATATAATGTTTAAAACAACATTATTACCAGGCCA
>Ga0182027_10014174_pt1 | contig 11056 bp, 7 predicted proteins | sample 712E1DmetaG_FD_121300 | JGI IMG/M metagenome (GOLD analysis project Ga0182027, IMG submission 121300) | Permafrost microbial communities from Stordalen Mire, Sweden - 712E1D metaG (Illumina Assembly) | ecosystem: Environmental > Terrestrial > Soil > Wetlands > Permafrost | place: Sweden...
GAAGGCAACCTGGATTATGTCCGTCAATTGGCTGAAAGCCAGGTAGCTTGGGGTGCCGAAGTGTTGGATATCAATGTAGGTGTGCCGGGACTGGATGAAGTGGCAGCAGTCAAAAAAATGGTCGAAATGTTGGCTTCCGCAGTGGATGTGCCATTTTGCCTTGATTCGGCTAACCCGGATGTTTTGACCGTTGGTTTGGCTGCAGCACCCGGCAAACCTCTGGTTAATTCTGTCAGCGGGGAGGAAAAAAGACTTGAAACGGTCTTGCCGCTGGTGAAGGAGCGCGGCGCGGCCGTGATCGGCTTGACCATGGATGATAATGGCATCCCTAAAACACCAGAAGAACGCCTGGCTGTTGCTGAGAAAATCCTGGAGAGGGCAGCCCGACTTGGCATTCCTTCGGAGGATGTCATCATTGACCCATTGGTTTTGACCGTGGGATCGGATAGCAAGGCAGCGCTCGTCACACTCCAGACTGTGGAACTGTTACGCAAGGAATTCGGTGTCAACATCAATCTGGGCGCCAGTAATGTTTCCTTCGGCTTGCCCGACCGCCCGACGATAAACGCAGCTTTCCTGACGCTTGCCATCCAATTAGGCGCCACCTGTTCCATTACCGATCCAGCCAAGCTTGGACAGGCCGTCAAGGCCGTTGATCTTTTGCTGGGCCGGGACGAAAACTCCATGCGCTACTTGAAGTATTTTCGGGCTGCTGAGGCGTTGCGGGCGAAGGAAGCCGCGCAAACTGGATAGAACATGGAATCAAACTGGAGATCCCGCAAGGTTGTGATTGTCGGTGCCGGCGCGGTCGGTTCAACTTTTGCCTATGCCCTGGCTCAAAAAGGCTTGGCCGAGCAAATTATTCTGATCGATGCCAACCAGGATTTCGCACAGGGACAGGCGCTTGATCTGGCACATGGTCTGCCCTATTACCCGTCGGTGCAAATCCGGGTCGGACACGAGCAGGATTATGCTGACGCCCAGGTGATAGTTATCACGGCGGGTGCCAAGCAGGCGCCGGGAGAAACGCGTCTGGCCCTGGTAAAGAAGAATTCTGCCATTATCGAATCGATCGCAGATGAAATCGTCGCCCAGGGCTCTCAGGCTGTTATCCTGGTTGCAAGCAATCCGGTCGATATTCTGACTTATGTGGCCTTGAAACGGTCGGGTTTGCCCAAAGCCCGCGTGATTGGATCAGGCACAGTGTTGGATAGTGCACGTTTCCGGTATCTGCTTAGCCAGCATTGCGGTGTGGATGTCGGCAACGTGCATGCGTACTTCCTGGGTGAGCATGGTGATAGCGAATTCCCGGCCTGGTCCATGACACATATAGCCGGAGTTGCCATAGACGATTATTGCCCACTTTGCAACAAATGCCAAGCCTGGCTGTATGAACGTGAAAAGATTGCCCAGACGGTTAAGGAATCGGCCTATCACATCATCAATTACAAAGGAGCTACCTACTTTGCTATTGGTATGGCGCTGGTCCGGATTGTCGGTACAATATTGCAGGATCAGCGCAGTGTTCTGCCGGTTTCAACCTTTTTGGAAGGTGAGTTCGGCCTCCGTGATGTTTGTCTGGGTGTGCCTTGCGTGGTTGGGCAGGGTGGTGTTAAACAGATTATAGATGCGCCCTTGCTTCCTGATGAAAAAACTGCCTTATCCCGGTCGGCCTCAATTCTAAAAGATGTATTGAAGCAATTGGCGGGGTAAGGTCTGCCGATATTAAGGACTTTATACCTTACCAATTTCTAAAAGACCCAAGGTCATTTTATTAGCCAAGCAGAAGCACTTTAAATCCCGACCACAATTCAAATAACCCAAAACAGGCCATCGCAAACGCAGATATGCCTACAAGAATCCGGCTCACGCGCGGCCCAAGATTCCTGGCAGAAGCAAATAACAGAATGATCCCGAGCGTAATAAGAATCATGGTTGCATAAAAGCCAGCCAGTAAGGCAATTCCATTAACCGGAGTCTCCCGCCACCCTTTCAGCAGGAGTGGCCCCATTACCAGGCTCCAGGCCAGCCAGGGATTAGGGTTTAAGAAATTCACCAGCGCAGCTTTGAGCGCCATTTGCGGGCCAGGCTGGTTTTGAATGGTATTGTTCATTTTGTAATTACGCCAGGTTTTGTATGCTCCAATGGCAAGATACAACAGAAATATCCCGCCAGCGCATTGCAGGACCTGGGTCAGCCAGAGCGGAACCTGGCTTAATAAAAGCAAAACCAAAAGAATAATAGGCCCATCGCTGAGCAAAGGTGCAAATGCAGCCGGGAAAGTACTTCTCCAGCCGTGGGACATGCTTTGGGAGATAAGATAGGTCTGAAAAGGGCCGGGTTGTACTGCAGCCGTGAAGGCATAGGTTATTCCCAAAAACAAATAAACCGCCATATGGATTTTGCGCCTCAGAGCCCAAGAACCTTGTAGTCCTGCACGGCAAATAAACGACCGGCAGGTTCAATCGAATGTCCGAGGGTGATTCGTTTGCCTATGCCTCGATTAGCGCAGGTTATGAGCGCCCATTTATATTCCTGCAATTTCACGATCCAATTTCCTATTGATAATGAATTGTGATGGTTTCCAGGTACATCAAACTTTGAAGGATAGATGTTCTATAAATAAAGTGGTGAAGGCAGGCCGCGAGGTCAGTTCTACGTAACCAATCTGGCTGGCAAGTTGTTCCGCCTCCTTGCGTTTGTCCAAGGAGATTAGCATTTGTTTTGCCCCAACCCCGGCGGCATTTCCCACCTGGTGGAAAAGTTCCTGTGGCAGGGTGGGGAACATGCCGGTACGGATTGCCGAGCGTAGGTCCAGGTAGGTGCCGAAAGCCCCGGCGACGATGAACGAATCAAGATCGTCAGGAAACAGCCCGGCCTCCTGGATCAGGATCTCAACCGCCGCCCGGATGGCGGATTTCGCCAATTGGATTTCATTAATGTCCTTGCGCGTCACCATTAAAGCGCGTCCCAGCCCGGTCTGTGCAGCCGGAACGAGCGTATACCCGGATCCGGCATCGGTTTTCAAAGCCCCGGTTGGTTTGACCAGTCCGCCATCCAACAGAGCCGCCACCACATCCAGGATACCGGAACCGCAGATGCCCACAGGCGGTCGTTCCTCGATCGTTTGCCAGAGGATTTTCCCGGCTGACCAGCGGGCACGCTCGATGGCGCCCGGTGCGGCGCGCATGCCTTCATGGATATGTGCTCCTTCAAATGCAGGCCCCGAGGCGCACGAGCAGCAAGTGACTTTCCCGTTTGCGACCAGGCTGATTTCCGTGTTTGTGCCAATGTCGAGCGCGATAACATTGCCCGACGATTTCCAGGCCTGAGTTGCCAAGAGCATGGAAACATGGTCAGCTCCTACATACCCGGCGATGACAGGCGGCAGGTAGACCTTTGCCCCTGGACCCAAATTTAATCCCAATTCACCTGCAGGGATGACAAGCGGCTCAGTGGTGGCGGGGTTAAAAGGTGCATGCCCAAGCTGTTCTACTGGAAGCCCAGCGAAGAGATGGTGCATGGCAGTGTTGCCAACCAGCACTGCATCCAATACATGAGTTGAGGAAATATGGGCATCGGCGCACATCCCGGCCAGCATGGTGTTCAGAGTTTCCATTAAAACTGATTGGAGTTTTTTGGCTCCCTCCGGTTCGCGCCCGGTATAGGCTATCCGGCTGATTACATCCTCACCATAGGCAATCTGCGGGTTCATTGCCCCGGTACGCGCAATCGTAGCCCCTGTGCTCAAGTTCACCAGGTAGGCAGCAAGCTTGGTGGTGCCGATATCCACTGCCAGCCCATATGCACCCGGGCTGCGTACGGCAGGCTGGGGCTTCAGGTACATTTCCTCGCCATCCAATTGCAGACGTTGGTCAACTGTCAGGCTTTCGGGTGGGATATCCAGCTTAACATCGCTAAGCGGTTCGGCCTGGCAGGCCAGCCGGACTCCTGCAGAAAGATCGGCTTTGCTAAGTACCGCTTCTTCCACCAGGGTAGGCGCGGTCAATCTGCCAGACGCCAGGCGTACACGGCACTCTTCGCACGTACCCTCGCCGCCACAAACAGAAGCCAGACCCACACCGGCGGACTGAGCCACTTCCAGAAGTGTTTGGCCGGGCCGCGCCTGTCCGCGCTTCCCAAGCGGCTCAAAATCAATTCGGAATTGTTCAGGCATTCTGGTACCGGCAGGTTTCTTTCAGGCTGCAGACTGAACACATGCTGGCCTGAGACATCTCTGGTCCGAGACCGATGACAAAGGAAACAGATTTTTTTGGAATCATCATTCCTCCCGAAGTTAAAGTGACTCCGGCTTTGGATGGGTCCAGCAGCGCAAAAATCTGTGGCTGTCCGATCTCCACCGGCCATTCAGGGCTGCCTGGAGAGAGCGGAGAGGAGGCTTGCAGGCCTTCGCGTTCCACCTGTTCGGCGATGTACCCGCAGACTTGTTGAGCCAGGTTTTCCACAGCGGCATTCCCCAGCCCATCCAGCGCCAGGGCGTACAATGGATCATCGTTGACCAAGCTTGAAGTGATCGTTTCCAGCTCTGGACCAATTGTGCAAACGGCTGCGACGATACGTTGTGATCCACTGAGCTGCTGTGTAACCAGCGGGCCAGTCAACGCCAAGCCATTCACCATGAGGATGCGTTCGTGACGGTGTTCTCGCACTACGATTTCGGCAGTCAATGTTATGGGGTGAGTAAGAACCAGTCCGTTGATGAAGGCGCGCTCGGCTGTTTTTAGTAATGCCGGTTTGCGGGCGCGGACAATTTGAGGGTCTGCGCCTTGGCCGCGCAAAATGTCATCGGTGGTTATTTTTAAATTCCAGTTTTTTGGGAGATTCATAATGCCCTGATTATAAGGTCAATCATCAAAAAAACCAGGAAGTGCGGATACCAAAAACCGTCCTTTTTTTGGTTGCACGCGATCCGTTTGCCGAAACTACCAAAAACAAAATCCGTCTGACTCCTATTGGTGGCGAGGCTATCTGGCGCGGCACTTTATCTGGGGGATCAATGGCGTTCGAAATGCGTTTTGAGTGAATTGATGCGCGGGAAAAGGGCTTAAAAAGTGCAGTTTAGGCTGTTTTTCGGCGTTTTTTTGCGAAAAAATCATCCTCTCTTATTGACAAACGAAGCGGTTCTTGTCTGGATATTTTCGCAGAGGAATAATCCGGTACCGGTCTATTAAAGGGTCTAAGAACAGGCAGGTTTGACAAGCGGGGATATTCGCCGTAAACTGGTAATCAGATTGGAGCCTGTATGCAAATCGAATTGAAACAACCTGGCGCGTTGCTCACACCGGATGGCCAGCTTGCGCAGATCGGCTGGTCACGGCAACCCTTGCTTGAATGCAACCTTGAAGCAGCACGCTTTTATTCGATGCGACCCTTTCAGCGCTTTCGCATAAAGCGCTGGGATTATTATGCAGTATTCACTCCGCACAGTTTCTTCTCCGCCACCATAGCGGACCTGGGATATGCAGGCAATTTATTCGTTTATTCATTGGATTTCGAGACCGGTGAACTGTATGAGGAAGGACTTGTTATTCCTTTTGGAAAAGGAATAGTGCTTCCGCGCAATAGCACCGAAGGCACCAGTCATTTTAAGAATGAAAGGGTCAGCCTGGATTTCCAGGTAGAATCTACCCGCCGAAAAATTTCGGTTGCATGGCCGGATTTCCACGCAGGCCGAGGCATTAAGGCGGGAATTATCCTTAACTGTCCTCCGGGATACGAATCCATGGCGATTGTCATCCCGATTGGGAAGAAAAGATTCTATTACAACCGCAAGATCAATTGCCTGCCTGCCGAAGGGTCGATACAATACGGTGACAGCCTCGAAACGCTTGATCCAGCCACCTGCATCGGTTCATTGGATTGGGGAAGGGGTGTCTGGGAGTACCAGTCCTATTGGAATTGGGCCAGCAGTTCGGGCTTTTTGCCGGATGGACGCACAGTCGGCTTGAACCTGGGCTGCGGTTTTGGAGATCTGTCGAAGGCAGGCGAGAATACCCTGATCCTTGGAAACCGCATCCATAAGCTTGAGCAGGTTGAATTCAATTACACTCCCGGCGATTATATGAACCCCTGGAAATTTATTGATTCAGAAGACCGCCTCAACCTTACTTTCACGCCCTTTAAAGAACGAATTGCTCAAACCAGGCTGGGGATTATCGATAGTGAAGTTCATCAGATGTTCGGGCATTACAATGGAAAAGCAGTTGCAGATAGTGGGGAAGTCATTTGCATCAAGGATTTAATTGGATTTGCAGAAGAACATCATGCACGTTGGTAAAGCGAGGAAGCGCAGAATCTCACGAGGGATTGTTCTGATGGCAGTGTATAATCTGCGCGGGTTTGAGGCTGGAAATCATGCGTACCTGGCTATATTTTTTTAGACCTGCCAATTAGCAATTAAAGATCATTTTGGAGAAGAGCGACATGAAATACGGACATTTTGACGACTCCGCCCGAGAATATGTAATTACACGCCCCGATACACCGCTGCCATGGATCAATTATCTCGGATGTGAGGCGTATTTTGGCCTGATTTCCAATACAGCAGGGGGTTATTCTTTTTATAAAGACGCCCGCCTGCGTCGTCTGACGCGTTACCGATACAACAACGCGCCATACGATATGGGCGGACGGTATATCTATCTTCGGGATAACGCAGATCATAAATTCTGGTCGCCATCCTGGATGCCGGTGCGCAGCGACCTGGATGAATATACCTGTCGTCATGGCATGGGCTATACCATCATCAGAAGTGTATCCCATCGAATCGAAGCTGAGACACGTTATTTCGTTCCGATAGGCGAAAACCTGGAAATATGGGAGCTGACCTTGACGAACAAACGCGCGAAGACGGCCGATATTTCCGCCTTTTCGGCTGTCGAATTCTGCCTTTGGGATGCCTTGGACGATTCCACCAACTTCCAGCGTAATTTCTCCACCGGTCAGGTGGAGTTGGTGGATGAAGTCATCTATCATAAGACGGAGTATCGTGAACGGCGCGACCATTTTGCATATTTTGCCTGTTCAGAAAAACTGGTCGGTTTCGATACGCAACGGGAGGCCTTTTTGGGGGCATACAGAGGCTGGGATTCGCCCGCGGCTGTGGAAGCGGGCGAATCGTCCAATTCCATGGCAAACGGCTGGCAGCCGATCGGTGCGCACCATATAAAGGTTCAATTAATGGCTGGCGAGTCCAGGAAGATCGTTTTCATCCTTGGCTATCATGAGAACCCCAGGGATGCCAAATTTGACCCTCCTGGCTCCCAAACAATCAACAAAAAAACAGTCAAGCCGATTATTGCCAAATATACTCAGCTAAAAAATGTTGATGCTGCGTTTATCGCTTTACACGATTATTGGACCGAATTACTGGGAAAGTTACAGGTAAATACCCCGGATGAACATACCAACCGCATGGTCAATATCTGGAATGCCTACCAGTGCATGATCACTTTTAATATCTCGCGTTCAGCCTCTTATTTCGAATCGGGTATTGGACGCGGCATGGGCTTCCGCGATTCCAACCAGGATTTGCTTGGCTTTGTCCACATGATTCCAGAGCGCGCCCGTGAGCGCATTCTGGATCTGGCGGCAACACTATTGAAAAACGGAGGCGCCTTCCACCAATACCAACCCCTGACCAAACGCGGAAACAACGATGTTGGTTCAGGGTTCAATGACGACCCGGCCTGGTTGGTGTTGGCTGTGGCGGCTTATCTGAAAGAGACCGGTGATTGGGAAATCCTGGAAATGCCGGTTCAATATGAAAACGAGGCTGGGAGTGAAACCCCGCTTTATGAACATCTGCAACGCTCTTTGCAGTACACCCTTGACAGGCTTGGCCCAAACGAATTGCCGTTGATCGGGCGCGCCGACTGGAACGACTGTCTTAACTTGAACTGCTTTTCGGATACACCCGGGCAGTCTTTCCAAACTACCACCAACAAAGATGGTACGGTCGCTGAGTCTGTATTCATTGCAGGGTTGTTCGTATTGGTGGCCAAAGAGATGGTAGCGATAGCCGGGCATAAAGCGGATTCTGGGGAAGCTGCTAAAATGCAACTAGCCGCAGCGCAAATGGAAGCGACCGTTTGGAAATCTGGTTGGGATGGGGGATGGTTCCGGCGCGCCTATGATGATTTTGGGCATGTGCTTGGCTCAAAGGAAAATACGGAAGGCCAAATATTCATCGAGCCACAGGGGATATGCATCTGGGCCGGACTGGGCGTGGAGGACGGCCGGGCTCAAAAGGCGCTCGATTCCGTCGCGAAGTACCTTGCCACACCGCACGGAATTGTTCTGCAGCAGCCTGCTTTCAGCCGGTATTACCTTCATCTGGGCGAAATTTCTTCTTATCCGCCTGGATATAAGGAAAATGCCGGTATCTTCTGTCACACCAACCCTTGGATCATGATCGCCGAAACAAAGGTCGGGCGTGGCGACCAGGCTTTTGATTATTACATGCGCATCAATCCGTCCAAGCGCGAAGGAATCAGCGAGTTACACAAATGTGAACCCTATGTATATCCACAGATGATTGCTGGTAAGGATGCCCCAGCGCACGGGGAAGCCAAAAATTCCTGGCTTTCCGGCACAGCTGCGATGAACTTTGTCGCGATTACCCAGGCAATCCTTGGAATCCAGCCTCAATATGATGGACTTGAAATAAAGCCGATAATCCCTTCGGGCTGGCAAGGTTTTGATGTCGTCCGGTATTTCCGTGGTGTACGTTACGAGATTTCAGTGAGTCGTAAAGGGACTGGAAATAAAGTCTTGCTTGAAGTGGACGGCAAACCTATTTCCGGGACAATTATTCCATTGCCAGCCAGGGACGTGAAGATATTAAAAGTTATCGCATATATCGGTTAGCAATTCAAAATCGCCGCTGAGTGGCGCCCGAAGATATGCCTTTCATATGGGAGATTCGCGACCAAGTGGATCAAGCAGATAACGGTCTGGTTTTGAGGAGGTAATATGGTGAATAAATTGGTAGAGATTCGCGAGTTTACTGGCCCTGGCTACAAGCCCTTAATTGATTTTTCAAAGTGGCGTGTAGCCATCCTAAATTATATCGATGAGATTCATCCTGAAAGAATAGAAAAAATGGAAAGGCACAATGAGACTGATGAAGTTTTCGTTTTGATAAAAGGGCAGGGCATTCTATTTTTAGGTGAAGGCAATGAGCGTGTTGTAAAAATCCACACGCAAGTTTTGGAACCCAGCAAGATTTATAACGTCAAACGGAACGTCTGGCATTCAATAGTTCTTAGCAAGGATGGTTCTGTATTAATTGTTGAAAATATGAATACGAGTAGCGCAAACTCGGATTATTTTACGATGAACATGGAACAACGTGGTGTGATCGTTGATACTGCCCGACGAGAACAATCAGATTGGCAATAATTATAATTGAAACCAGATCCAACCAGGCAGTGTGTGAGTATGCAAAATTATCATTTGCATAAAAATGGACAATTCGTGATTGAAGGTTACCAAAATACCCGGCCTTTTGCCAGTTTCTTACCGGGGATTTGTGGACCGATGGGGCTGCCTTTATGGGTATTTTACGTAAATCGGGGACAGGCGATTGCCAGTTTCGGGGTGGAGGATAAAGATAAGGCCATCCTGGAATTCCAAACAGCTAATCGGGCCTACCAGCTGACTTCCTATCTGGGGTTTCGCACTTTCATCAGGATGCAACGTGGGAGAAAACAAGCAGTGTACGAGCCCTTTTTGCAGGGTTCTTCTGCTTTGCAGAAGATGATAATTGGAGCGAATGAGTTATGTATACAGGAAAAAAGTACTGAGCATGGATTATTAACCAATATTGTTTACTTCCTGCTGCCAGGAGAGAGTCTTGCAGGGCTAGTCCGCATGGTAACAGTAACAAACCAATCTGACGCGCCTATCAGCATGGAAATGGTGGATGGCCTTCCCGCTGTGATCCCATTCGGCGTCAATAACCAAATATTAAAAGAAATTGGCCGGACGGTTGAAGCTTGGATGGAGGTTTCCAATCTCGAGCAGAATGTTCCATTTTATCGTTTAAGCGCGAGTGTGGCAGATACAACCGAAGTGAGGTCATTCGAAGCCGGGCACTATATGTTGGCTTTTCATGAAGGCGCAAATGGATCAAGGATTTTACCAGCCATTGTTGACCCGAGGCTGGTTTTCGGACAAAACACTGCCCTTGGCATACCTGAGGAATTTTATCAAAAGGGTTTAAAGGAAATGATTGCTCAAAAGCAAATCACCAGTGGGCGAACACCTAGCGGATTTTCGGCCTTGCAGAAGAAGCTGAGCCCAGGCGAATCCATCCGATTAAATAGCATTTTCGGCCACGTCAACAAGCTGGAAAATATCCAGAATAAAATAGAGTCTCTAACCAGCATAAACTACTTGGAGAGCAAGCGCCGCGAAGCCAATATGTTGGTAGGCAATTTGACCGATGTCATCGCCTGCCGTACCGGATTGCCTATATTTGATGCATACAGCCGCCAGACATTTTTAGACAATATCATGCGCGGAGGCTGGCCAATTGTCATTGGAAAGGGAAAAGATAAGCGTGTTTTTCATATTTATTCCCGCAAGCATGGTGACCTGGAGCGGGATTACAACGCCTTTTCTTTGGCTCCTGAATTTTATTCCCAGGGTAATGGAAGTTACCGTGACATAAACCAAAACCGGCGTGAAGACGTTTGGTTTAATCCAGAAGTGGGCGATTTTAATATTCGCGCTTTTATGAGTTTGATCCAACTGGATGGTTATAATCCGCTGGTCATCCATGGAAGCCATTTTACTGTCCCTCCAGAAAAACTGGATGGGTTGTTGACTCTTGTAACAGACCCTGCAAAGATGCATAGCCTGCTTTCCAAGCCATTTAGTCCGGGCAGCTTGATCAAGGGTATCGCAGACGAATCGGTACAATTGGCAGTGGGAACCCAGGCTTTTCTCGAGATGGTTTTGGCAGCAAGCGACCAGCAGATTGACGCGACTTTTGGCGAAGGGTATTGGGTTGACCATTGGGTTTATAACC
>Ga0182027_10014175_pt1 | contig 11055 bp, 12 predicted proteins | sample 712E1DmetaG_FD_121300 | JGI IMG/M metagenome (GOLD analysis project Ga0182027, IMG submission 121300) | Permafrost microbial communities from Stordalen Mire, Sweden - 712E1D metaG (Illumina Assembly) | ecosystem: Environmental > Terrestrial > Soil > Wetlands > Permafrost | place: Sweden...
GGGAAGGATGGTTTCCAAAAGTTCCCGCAGTTTGGGGATATCCCACTGTTTATTACCCAAATCATAAATAAGCTGCCCCACGGTTTCTTCAGGTTTTACTTTAAAAACTTCATAAAATGAACGGCTAACGGAGACTACCCTAAGATCTTTATCTAAAGAAATTAAAGGTTCGCGTACGGTGTTAATAATGCTTTCAGAATAGTTAAGAGCATCTTGAGCTAATCGCTCTGTTTTTTTACGCTGGTCAATTTCTTGATGCAGCTGCTTAATAATCATTCTTTCGGCAGCGGTGCGAGTTTCTAACTGACTCTGGATTTTTTGGGACAATTTTTTCGATTCGGCTTTATTCTGTTTAAGTTCAGATTTTAAATCTCCTACCCCTGATATCTGTTTCTGCCAAAACTTTATCCCTTCAAAAAACTTCTTTCCCCTAAGCAATTCTTTATTTTCATTAGCATTTTTCATGGTTTTGCCTCAATCTTAGGAGAATGATTATTAAGACTATATTTTTTAATTAATACCAAACAATCAAAGATACTTTTAAGTTTTATTTTAAGCGGAACCTGCGGCGAGTTTTTGTTAATCCAGATTTCAAACTTAGCGGGTATGCTTTTAAAATGGTAAGCCTGGAATTTACCAGCTGGAACTGAAATTTTGTCTATCGAAACTAACTCTAATTTAAATTCAGTTGTGGCAAATTTAAATTCAGCAAGAACTCGCACAGTAAAATTCCAACCTATCTTAAAATCAGGATACCTGCGCAAATAGAAAAAAGATAGGATAAGATTTTGGATCGGGCCATTAGCTTTAACTATATCTTCCTTAACTAACTTTTTGCCCTTAAACTTTTTTATTACGACTGTGAATTTCTTTTGGTCATATTCTTCGGTTATATATTCTTTCCACCATAGTTTGGAAATGGTGCGCTCTATTTTATATGGCAATAGACTTTCCGGGTCGCTATAAATATTCTCTACAGAGTCGACAAATAATACTTTATAACTAAGCGTTACTAAATTAAGCTTTATTCCGTTGAAATTGACCATTCCAAGATTATGATATTCTGATCTTCCCAGGGGGCTTATAAGATATTGGATGCCCTCTCCAGTATAATCATAAATATCCGCTTCCTTTTTAGGTGGATTATTGTCGGCAATGGATAAATTGCTGCCAACAAAAAACATTAAAGTTGTTGCTAATAAAATAAGCGTTACTAATGACAAAATAGATATTTTATTAATTTTCATGTTCTTAAGGAATTTTAATTCCCCTACCTCCAACTTAGTAGTTTTTTCAAATACGCGTCTTATCCCCAGTGGTTACAGAGAAATCAGCTTCACCCTCTCCAGCAGAACAAGCTTGCGTACCCTCGGAAAGGCTGCCGGTTTTATCGCAAATCTTTCCGGGTTCTGTTTTCTGAAAATTCCCTTTAAACACTGATGTAGCCACGGATTTAATATAATTACTGTAGAGATCCCATTCCGCTTTCATACGCCACCAAAAAAGATAGCGCGAACTATTTTTTTTACCCAGGGAAACAGCTTTCCTCGACCTAATCTTTTCATAAATCTCTAACATGTGCTTAGCCACAGAATTAATCGGATATTTCTGCACAGTCATTCTGACTATCTGTTTCATGGTTTGCAAGTCTTCAGGAGTTCGAGATAAAGACCAGCTCAGGGCATCTACAAAGCTTTGCTGATCCATTTCCTTAAGCAGGCGGCCATTGTGATAATTTTCAACCACCTCCCGCGCTCCCGGAGCATCCAAGGCTACCACCGGAACTCCGGCGGCCATAGCTTCAATAAGCACGATTCCTTGCGTCTCACTTAACGAAGCAAACGCAAAAACGTCCATGGCAAAATAAGCATCCACTAAATGCTGATAATGCAAAACCCCGGTTAAATGTAATCTTTTTTCAAAACCCGCCTGCTCAAAGGCATGCTTAATCATTTTTTCTGAGGGGCCAAGGCCAACGATTAAGGCATGAGCTCTGGGTTCTTTTTTCAGTAATTCAATCATACAATTTGTTAGAAATTCCAAATTTTTCTCCGGGGACAGCCGCCCGGCATGCCCGACCACTAAAGCATCCAGGGGGATCTGGTTTTGCTGGCGAAAAGCATTCCGATCGCCTTTTGAAAAACGTTGTGCATCTACCCCTGTCGGAACTACCTCCAGCGGAGTCTTAACTCCCCTTTTAAGTAAGATATCCCTCACGCTTTCGCTAGGCACAATTACCTGATCCACTAAATTGGCATATCCGGCAGCCAGCTTAACCATAAAACGTTTCACCCCCTCATTATGCACCGGCCAATCATGCACGTACTGCTCAAACATCGTATGATACGTAAATACCAACGGTATAGCATGCTGCCGGCTAAGGCGTAACGCAAAATCTCCCATAAAAAACGGACAATGGCTGTGCACAATATCGGGTACGAATTCTTTTATTAACCGCGTTAAGAGCCCGGAGACCGGAAAGTTAATAGAAAAAATAGTCCCGCTGAATTTTTGAATGGCTGGAATGCGCAGAACGCCTGGCTCCTCTTGCGGCGCGCCCCCAAAAGCCGGAGTAACAATCAAAACTTCATGCCCCAAAATTTTAAACTCTTCACTAAAAGAATGCACCGATTGCTCTAATCCCCCAACCATCGGAAAATAAGTATTGGTCATCATGAGAATTCTCATTTTTTATCTCCGTACCAACGCAGCACCGGCCGTTCAAATACGGCCGGGTGCCTCGTGGCAATCTGCATTAAGATTTCGACTTCAATTCAATAAGCGCTTCTCTAGCCGCCACACAGATGGCCTCATAAGAATCTTTTGCACCCATCGCCAACCCTTTTTTTTCTAAATCTTCGACTAGAAGCGGTTTGCCAAATCTTACTCTAATGGGGTGGCGTTTGGGATACTTTGCCGTACTCGCCCAAGCCTCAAAAGTTCCTTCTATCGCCACAGGCACCAGCAACGCTCCTGTTTCCTTAGCTAAAACACCAAACCCTTTTTTAAATTTCCCTACTTCTCCGGTAACACTGCGCAACCCTTCCGGAAAAAAACACAAACCTTTACCGCGTTGTAATACTAAATAGCTTGCTCGGATCGCCTCCAAAAAATGTGTTGAGTAGTCAAAGGGAATAAATCTTATCATCTTAATGATATTCCTTAACGCCGGAGATTTTATATACGGCCTAAAAAAGAAAGGTATAAATAAAAAATAAAAAAGCTGAAATACCGGTCTGCGCGGAAGACAAGCGGTAATCGCTGGGCCATCCAAATCACTGGAATGATTAGGATATAAAATATAAGCTCCTTCTTCGGGCACATTCTGGGCCCCTTCAACCTTAATACTAAAAAACAATTTAAAAATCAAATAATCTATAGCGGCTACACTAAAGCGAAGTAACCAGCCGAAAAAACCGGGGCTAAATTCCAGCGCCCCCAGATGTTCCTCTTTGGGTAAAATTTGTAAATGTTTTTTCCAATAACCTGGCTCTAAAGGCACAGCCTGATCCTTTAAGATAATTTCTTTAGCTCCTTTCAACGCATCCGTTATTCCTAGAATAAGATGCTTTACGCTAAAAGCCCGCGAAATTGCCTCGTCTTTTATATCCACGCCAAAAGCTAACGCTATACAGGAAGCCAGCTCTATTCTGCCTAATGAATCTATGCCCAGATCCAACTCTAAAGAATCCTCTAATATTATCGGCCTTTTAATACCCGATATCTGTTTTAAACATCCCAAAATTTTTATACCGGCCTCTGACTCTATCAACAGATGGTCGTCAGCCGTTAACTCTCCTAAAACCGGGAGAGCGCCTTCTATCCCCGCAAGTACTCTAGGCTCATATATCTCCTTAACTGCGACTCTCTCTAGCTTACCGAGCAAATCATGCGGTAGATCCGCAAGCGTAATCGTAAAACCTTTAATTCTTTTATAAATAGGAAGCGATTGTGAGACATTATCAAACCTTTCCTTAATGGCTAAATGCAAATTCACTGAAGCGAATTTCCTAAATTCGTCAAGATCCGGTTGAATAACCGCCCAAAGAACTTTTGCCTCATCTGCGCCCTTCATCCCAGAAACGGTAAAAACACACATCTCTTTAATCGGAGCAGCTTTAGTATAAAACACCTCAATCTCCTCCGGATAAATCTTCTCCTCTAAACTAACGATAATAAATTCTTTAACTTTATCGATCAGGGTCTTATTCATTTACTTACCTCATAACTGCCTACCCGCAGGCAGGTTTTTAATTCCAGAGAATTTGTTCCAGGTAGAATTCTTACGCTCTTAAAACCTGGTAATTGAATATCAATCGGTGGCTCTTGCGCAAACCACTGGCCGGTCCATTCGATAAGAATATTTTCCCCTTGCGGTTTTATGGAGATTTGAATATCCCCAAAACTTGTTGGCGCAGGGCCAAACGAAATCGTTTGTTTTTTCTCCAACCAAGCTTGCGGAATTCCCGAACATAAAATTAAGCGTTCCTCTTCTTCACGCACAAAACAATTTCTGATCATCAAAACCCATTCCGCTGCGGCCCAAACATGCTGCCCATCACCCATACATCCTCCGCCTGTACGTGGGTGCACCGACTCCGGCCATTGCCCGGTTGAAGAAGCTAATTTAGCCACTGCGGTCATCAAACCAAAATACCGGGAATCACCGGCACGCAAAAACACTTGAGCTAAATGTAATGTAAGATAGGGGTTGATCCCTGAGTGAGTCATGTCATGAAAGAATCCACCGTGCACTAAACAATTTTTCATTAAAAAACTTGCAGTATCTAAAATTCTTGGATCGTGCAATTGAAAAATCCGCAGCGGGTATCCAGCAACTAAAGAACCAATCGCTCCTGAATCCAAGCGCCGATATGGAGACGCTGGCATAGCCGGCCTTTTTAAACGCAGCTCTGCCTGCTTTAAACTTTGGTTAATACTCTCCAACAATACCTGGGATTTACACTCGAAATAACTAGCCTGATCATTATCCTTATAAGCGGTGCACAAAAATGCCGCTGCTTTTAAGCCAGCTACTGCCCAAAAATCATCCCAGTAATAAAAATCATTGGGACCTAAGTGCTCAGCGCTGAATCCCGCCGGTAACAATCCAGCATGGGGAGATGTCAAATTTTTAGACAGAAGTTTTTCAGAAATCCACTTCCCCGCTTTATTAATTGATACTTTCCATTCTTCCGAAGGAAGATTTCCCGTCATTTCGCAATACTGACGCATAATCCATAAGGCCTCGCCATTAGAATCCCATTCTCCTTCCTGCGACAGAAAATAACCTTGGCTGGTTTGACGGGAGCCAAAACAATCCAAAGCCCGTAAAACACGTTGCTTTAATCCAACAGCTAACAAAGCATACAATATAAAAGCGGCATCGCGAAACCAAAACCGCCGGTAAATATAAGGCCCCGGATAAACTTCCTTAGGAGAATGTAAAATCATAGTATAAATAGCGGCTTCGTAAAGAAATTGAAAATGTTGATCAGGAATCTGCAACTGCGCTGCGCCTTGAAGACTTTTCTTCCATTCCAATTGAGCGGTTGTTTGATAGGCTAAAGATGATTCTTTTTCAATTTTACCTTCCGTCAAAGGCACGGAAATAATAATTTCCTGTGATTTTCCTGCTTCCAATATATAGATCGCTGCAGCACTAGCCATCCCCACCTTACAAAATATTTCTTTTTCATTCTCCTGGCTTAACAGACGGCTATAAACATCACCGCGTTGATAGTCCGAAAATACGTACCGATCTGCAGGCTTATCAAAATAGATAAAATCTTTTTGATTTACTTTCCAGCTCAACGAATCTTTCGCCAAAGTAATATTATTGATAAAGCTCACACCTTCAGGATTATAGGGCCTAAGAGAAACAATTAATCGCGCGTAAACACCGGCAGAACCTGTAATTTTAACCTGGCAAAGAGGCGCTTTAGCGCTGCCTACAACTTGCGCTTTTAATTGAAGCTTTAATTGACCAAGGTGGGATTCTGTAAGCACACAAAGATTTTCATCCATAAGCATTTTTTGGGATACATTTAGGCTACCTACCTGTCCAACAGGCAGGCGCGAAGGAATTAATGGCTCACCCTCTTGCGGAACAACCCAAACATCAAGTGACCAACTATCGTAAAAAGGAGTGACCAAACCGCGCGGATCTACAAGAGGAAATTCAGTACCACCAGGAACACCTAAAGCTGTCCAATTTCTATGGGTGAGATTAATTTGAGTCAGAGAAAAAGACCGCGGAATGAACGCCTCGTTCCGAGGATTATATTGACATTCTACCCAATAAGGCCAGATCCAATCAAGGTTATGCTGAATAGCTAAGCTATTAACTAAACCGCGGGCATGTAAAACAGCACCTGAACGCAATAGTTCCTTCGGAGCTGCCACTTCGGAGGGGTGCGAAAAATTCTGTAATTGAGAAAGAAGCTTAATGGGATCCAAAAACCCTTGCCGGCGCGCAACATTTCTAACTAATAATCTCCACGGGAATAATTTCCACCACCTAAAATGAACCTTCTCTTTTAACGGGATTTTAAAAACCCACCATTTAAAACAAACAAAAGTGAATAAACCGGTTAATGCTGTGGCAATCGCCAAAGCTACCCAAACCGCCCCGGGCCGGATATTAAGAATGCCTTGATTGGTCAGAACATTAATTCCTAAAGCTGAAGAATTAATTACCGCATACCGGCCAACTTCAGCCAACGTTAATGGTGCTTTATGTTTAAACGTCCAAAATTTAATAAGAAAATACCCGACAATACCCGCACAGGTAAAAGAAATCCCTTTAGCTATGCTAAAAGGTAAAAAATGAAACAAAAGATAATAAATACTAAAATCTGTTGCGTTGACAATCGCCCCCGCAATTAAGAACCGAACGATTTCTTGCCTGTTGTGTGTATCAGTTTTCAAGAGAATCTCCTTATGATGAACGCTATGTTTGCCTGACGTTTTAAAACGCAGTTTTCTTTAACCTGATGGCTGCTTAAATATATTATGCTATTGGCTTAAACTTAAGGTGCGTTTTTGCTTTTTGCAATCTTTCCAAGCCAATTAAAATTTTGAGAAGGTATCCTCCCGCGAAGCTTTTGCGGCCGTAGAGGTAATCTCTAAAAAAATAAAAACTTTATGGGATTTACACCCTAATTCCCATACATAATTCTTAATTGTTCTACCGAAGGAAAATTCGGATAATATTCACCCTGTGGACCAACAAAGCCATTGCCTGATCTTGTCAAAGTTACAGAGGTATAACCACCCCTAGAGTTAGGAATATTTACAGTTGAAGTTTCCGGCATTTGCGGCTGAGCTTGAACTATCTGCGGTTGCGGTACTACAACATAGCCGCCTTGAGGGGATTGCCTGTAGTAATACATGTCATCATGATAATATGGGGTGCCTTCAACTACCACGGTGGTATGCCTTGGCGGCAAAGACTCAATTAACGCTCCAATAGCCAGAGCCGAAACAACAAAACCTAATCCAAACCACCCACGCTCATACCATCTGCCATCGCGATAGTAATGACTACGCCCTCGATCATATCCTACGCCTCTTTCCCGGTTATCTCCTCGCGCAAATGCCATTGGACAAAATAAAGTCAACATTAATAAACTTACTAAAACTACTCTGAATTTTATGACTTGTTTTAACATCTCTAGCCTCCTTAAGACTAAAAGTATGCCATCACTCTCAACGGTTTTGGCCACGGTTTCCTTCGCTATGGTTATCTTCTCTTTCTTTTTCCCTATTATCTTTACCCTGAGACTGTTGTTGAACTATCACAGGCGCAGGAACCACTACATACCCACCGCTACGTGCCGGTTTGTAGTAATGGTTGCCGTCATGGTAGTATGAGTCGCCTTGAACGACCACGGTTGTATGCTGCGGCGGAAGAGACTCGGCAATTGCTCCAATAACCAGATCAGCCACTGTAACTTCATGCCCTCGAGCATCATGCCTATACCAATGGCCATCACGATAGTAATGCCTATCTGCTCTGTATTCTTCCCGGTAAACTCCCCGCACACAGCCACTCAGAGAAATTAAAGCACTTAGTGAAACCAAAATGTATAAACCTACCATTATCCGGCTTATGTATTTCATAGTTTTATGCCCCCTACTTAAATAATTATATGCTTTTTCTTCTGCCAAAAATAAATGAAACAACTGCTAAAACCAAAAATACAAAAAATAAAATCTTGGCGATTTCAATAGCTGAGCCGGCGATACTCGTAAATCCGAATACGGCGGCAATAATCGCAATAACAAAAAATGTAACCGCCCAGCGTAACATAATACCCTCCTTTGAAAAATTTACCTACTTACGAGCTAGACCCAAAAACCCAACGATACCGGCAACCACTCCACCAATCAGAAGCCAGAGAGCCTTATCTGTAGGCGCGCCCGTGAAAAAGCGGGAGACATGCGAACTAGCCGAATGATATGCACTAAACCCAAAAAATAACAAAATAATCCCTAAAACTAAAAATGCGACTGATGTAATTTTATTCATATAGCTATCTTCCTTTTTTGCTTTATTTTATATTTTCCACAAGCCCAGGCGGAGCCTTATGCCACTTGTATCCAACTGCTGCATCGTCATATCCGCGCTTAAAGAGCCTTTGCATTTCCTGTTTATCAAACATCTCTTTTTGATTAGGCTTAAAATCATCCGGAATATAGGCTAAGTTATAATCCCATCCTTTTTCCTTCGCAAATGCGTAAAGCGTAAAAGTATCTCCGCTCATTTTTGACGATCCGTTGCTTTCAATTAAACGCGAGATGATCGCCGTTAAATTATTTTCTATCTGTTTAGAATGCGGCGACATATAACAGCAATTTAAGACATATAATCGCGTTTTAAATCTTTCAGAGTCAATCCTAAAGGATTGTTCTGTAGATCCTGTGTCCTCCATTAACTGATAAATATAAAAAATCCCGCCCACCACCCCACCATCGGCATGCATCTCATCATAACGCTTGCCGCCAGCTTCAACTTGGAAATAGACCGGAGGAAGCATCGCGGGGAAAGAACATGATGCCAAAATAATCTTGCGGAACATCTTCACAGAATCCAGGCCTCCTTTACAGGCCAACGCTCCCATGTCCCAGATAACATACTCCTGAGCGTCAAGATCCGTAGTCCCCACATATAGCCTTCGCCCCTTCCTATGCTCTTGGGCAATTTTGGCGATAAATTTTTCATCCATAATATCGTCGATCTTTTTAGCAAATAAAGCTGAGCTATTCAAAGCATTACCGAATAAAATACCAAAAATATTATTTTGTCTAACAAAATCTTTGGTGGATATTGAGGTAAATAGCTGTGCCAGCCGGTCTTCATATTCTTTTCCTGAAAACGTAGCCACAGCAATAATTGCTCCGCTGGAGTAGCCGGTAACTATTTTAAATACCGGCCGAGAATCTTTTTCCAACCACCCATTCAATAGCCCTATACCATAAGCGCTATTGGATACGCCGCCTCCAATAATCAGCACCGGATAAGACTTTATGCCATCAACTAGATACTCTGATTTACCCTCCTCTTTAAACGAATTGAGCAAACTCTGCCGCATCATAGAGAAAGAAACGGGCTTATCTATATAGTAGCGTATATCCGACATACCAACCACCGCGGCCTGGCCGACAAGATTTTCCGGTACAGCATGTCGCACATAGGCGCACCCGGATGAAACTAACAGACAGATAAATATTAAAAGTAACTGATATAACTTTTTTTGTTTCATATTGTTATTGTAGTTTTTTAAACCGTTTTGATTTATTTCTTAACTTAATTTTACAGTTTATTTTCCAACATTTTCAATATGTTTCCCTGTATCTGACATGTCTTTTCCTGCGCCTCTAAACGCATTACATCCTAAAAGTAAAGTAACCGTCATTAAAGCTAACAAACTAAATAAAGTAATTTTTTTCATGTCATTCTCCATTATTTTTGTAGTGCTTGAGGTTAAAAGATGTTGCTCTACATTTCTTAAACGGGAATTGCCCACCTATACATTCCTGACTATTAAACGCGTCAGGCCCACTAAAACTAAAGCACCCACCAATGCCACCAAAAAAGTACCCAACGAATTACCAGGATATAATCCAAGTACTCTGGCCATCCATCCGCCGAGCATCGCTCCCACAACTCCAACTACGATGTCTCCGATAATCCCAAATCCCCGGCCTCTAATGATCAACCCGGCCAACCACCCGATCACCCCGCCAATAAAGAGAAACCAGATCCAATATCCTAAATTATTATCTTCCATGCCTTTTACCTCCCTTCACATAATTGTAACCATATAGAATAAGTCGACAATTGCCAAATTCTTTTTTTCATTGACTTTTCTCTACCTAATTCTTTTAGCATTTATTCGCTTTTCTCTTCCTCTTACTCTAAAATTATAAAACTTTTCCTAAAAGATCGCTCTGGATTGTGCAAACCGCTTCATTGCCTGCTGGTCAAATACTTAATACATCGTTAAGATAATTTTTAGTTTTATTTTTTTGCTGATACTTACAGCCGGAACATTTATCCCCATAATTCCAACACCATAAATGATAACCACAAATATTCATATATTTATTCTTTTAATACTTATTCTCCCTCTCAAGCGCTGCCTCAATAAGATTAACCAGCGCTTGGTCATTAAACGGTTTTTGCAAATACCCCGACCCCCCTGTTTTTTTAGTCCTTTCGTCAAGCCCACCGCTTTTGTCCGCGGACATAATAATCACCGGACGGCGAGATCCTGATTCAACAAGGCGCTTTTGTGTTTCCCATCCATCTATCCCCGGCATATGAACGTCTAGGAGTAAACAACCCGGAGTACTATTTGGGACAGCGCTAAAGAAATCCTCTGCGCAAATAAAGGTCTTAACACTAAACCCATACGTAGCCAAAAGCACGCCCAGTGCCCGGCATACTGACTCATCATCATCCACAATAAAAATTTGTTTATTCTTGCGTGGTATGTTTATTTCCATCTTTAAGCTCTGCATTCTTCGCTTTTAATCTTATTATTTGCA
>Ga0182027_10014177_pt1 | contig 11053 bp, 14 predicted proteins | sample 712E1DmetaG_FD_121300 | JGI IMG/M metagenome (GOLD analysis project Ga0182027, IMG submission 121300) | Permafrost microbial communities from Stordalen Mire, Sweden - 712E1D metaG (Illumina Assembly) | ecosystem: Environmental > Terrestrial > Soil > Wetlands > Permafrost | place: Sweden...
ATGGAATGAGCACTTTGCCAGAAGAGCTTTTAGGTCAATTTGACAGTCCCGGGAAGGTTGTATAATGCAATACGTGTAACTTCCAGTACCCTTTGCCTATGGATCTATATGTAGAAATTTATATTAAAGGCAGGGTGGTGCAAAAATTGATATTCTTAAATTTTAATGCCCTTTGATAGCGATTATACGGAAGAGGTTTAAATACCCCCTAAAAACGCGATCGGTAGCAAGCGGCATAATGTGAGGAGTATATCTTTTTTTGCGTTCGTTCTCTAAAGACCTGCACACAATCTAAGCACGCCGTAAGCACAAGGTTAAACCCTGGTGCGCACGTTATGAGCACATATGAAGCACACAAGCGTAAGACTCTCTGAGGAGCACGCCGCGAGAATCGCAGAGGCCGGGAAGAGCCCCACGGTGATTATCAAAGCGGCATTAGATCTCTATTTTAACATGCCTTCGGATAACACGGAGGCAGCCCGCGCACTCATGGATGAGCATATCAGGATATATCATAAGCACAAAGATGAGCACAAAGTAAGCACAATGAAACCAGCATCGGAAAGCGTGCCGCATGATGAAGCACACAATGAGCACAACGATGTGCTTACCGTCGCGCACAATGTGAGCACGGAGGCCCGGACCGCTCTTTTATTCATTCTCGCCGAGCTGGAAGCTGGCAGGGAGCCAACAGTTAACGAGGTTGCTGAGAAGGTGGGACTGACGACGACCGGCTTAGGCATGGCTCTCTCAAAATGTGGAATCAAGGCAAAGAACACCCATAGAGATATGCAGACCGTGAGGATCTACACTAAGCCCATGAAGGCAACGATAGAAAAGGTCTTGGAAACAACCAAATAGCTTGCGGATACATATCAAGGGTGACATGAAGCTGAAAGTCAAGATCGCCGGTCCCAAAGTGCATGATGTGGGCTACCGTGTATTCCTGCTCAAAAATGCCATGAACCTAGCCCTGCCTGGATTGTCTACCTACAACTGGGAAGAGAACGGCCAGCAAGAGGTTATCGCCCTGGTGGAAGGAGATGAGGCCAGAATCGCGCCCTTCTTACAGGCAATTGAGAAGAATAAGCCGGAGCTGGCCGAAGTCTCTAAGGTGACATCTGAGCCCTACGACGGAGATGTTGGACGCGCCAGCGAAGTTGCCATGTTTTGCACATTCGTTCAACTGGACAAGGCTATCCCGCTACTTCTGGAGATCAGAGATAATACCAAAGCAACCCCTCAAATCTTGGAAGAGATCAAAGCGGTGCGGAAGACAGGCGATGAGACGCTAAGCGAGATCAAGGGCCTGCGCGAGGACATCCAGCCCGGATATGCGACTCATTTCAGGCAGGTCCAGGCCGATGTCCGAGCGATAAAGGAACGCTTGGGTATGCAGTGAGCACAATCTATTATCTCTTTTCTAATATAATTTCTGTAGTGCCCTGTAAAGCCCTTCTCACTCTCCTCGATGAATATCCCCTAGACAGGACCGGCGATCTATCCAGGCCGCGAGAATGCCAGGCCGGGCCGGGGATTGTAGAGCAGATCTAAGGGAGAACATGCTTTGCAAGAAAGTAGTACCAGATTATTCAGGCCGTGAGGTGATGATGTGGTACTACTAACCGTTTCATTTGGCAACGGTCTGGAGAGTAGATCTATTCAGCCAAAGAAATAATATTTAACTGCTATTATAATAGAAACGAAACCGAAACGGTATTAGCAAGTAAACTAAAGCAAGCAGTAAACGGTTATTATCCTTCTTGGATTTATGAAAATTAATAATATTTTATTCGACTATATTAATTAGAAATGCCTATACGCTTAGGCTTACAGCCTTCCCGGACCGTTGCCAAAGGTCACAGTATCCGAACTCTGGAGCGATCCCTAGATCCTTTCGTTCTATGGTGAGTCTCATGGTCTGGCGGCCATCATTGGGCCTGTGGTCACATCTCAGAGCAGGCCAAAGGGCTTCGGCTCTCTTCATGGCTCTGATGGTGTCGCGGCGGCTCACGCCTTCCTTACTCTTCCCTGAGAATAATAGCCGGGCCTGTTGGGAGTCCAGGGCCACATCTCTTTTACCGCGGGGGTCGTCTTCTCCATAGGTCTTAATGTACTCAATAATCTGTATAGCCCTGGCTGCGATCTTTGAGCAGACTTGAACGATCTTCCCGCCTTCTTGTGGCCTGGTCTTCAGTGCATCGCGAATCTTGGTTAAGAATTGGCGGATGTAGGCATTGAGTATGATGAGCTTTGTTATAGGGGATCTCTCCGCTTTCAGAGCCCCGGCATGATCTTCTGTGAGCCTGGCAAGCTCCCTCCCTCGGAGAATGCCAGCATCCCGGACCATCTCGGCCATTTCGTTATGGGTGAGAACCATCTCGTTTAAAAGGCTCTGAAGCTCCGACGCGTGGATTTCAAGAATAGGATCATCAGGCGGTACAAAACCGGCTTTAGGCGAAAGCCCAAAGGTATTTATCTTAGCTGAGGCTACGTTATCCATACGCACACACTCCCTTCGCGGGAATCCTGGCCGGGTGGTTGCACACCCGGGCCGGAAACAATTTTTATTACTATTATTGACCTGGATTATATCAAATAATTATAAAGCTATGCTTGCGTGGGATTCTTTTCAAATGCATCGAGTATCCTAACTACAATATGGTCGTAATCTTCATCCTTTTTTCCTAACTCCCGCAGCCGGTCCCTGGTTGTCGTTCTTAACCTTACGTTGGTAAATTCTCCCATAGACGATTAATAGACAATATCCACATATAAACATTTCGTTCAAGCGTAACCCTTATATCTATTACATTCATTACATGAGCGTACAAAGAATAGGATGTGTGTGTGATGAATGGGAAGAATATAGAAGGCCGCACCGGGCCAATAACGCAATCGGTCGATGCTGTGAAAGCCCTTCTTCAATGGAAGAAAATAGCGAGCGACCCATTGCCGGCCGATGTGTCCCTTGATAATGGCCGTCTGGTGTTGGTTCTGTCAAATAAGAAGGATGTCTATTACACCGTGACCCCAACGAAATGCAGTTGCCCGAGCGCGACCTATCACCCGGGTCAGCCTTGCAAGCATCAGAGAAAGCATTTTCCGCAAGTCGCGATGCCTGCCGCGACTGCATCCGAGAGTATCCGGCCGGAATGCAAGTGGCCGGGTGGCATGAATGGGCCCGGTGATGAGTGCAAGATGGTGGCCTAAATGGCCGCTTCTTTCATTTCCCAGCCAGTCGGTAAGCGTATATCTTGCAAGCACTTCTTCGAATCTATGAAATTGGTCCAGGTAGCATTCATCCTCTTGATGCTTATGGTGCCGGTATACGGCCAGCAGACGGCAGCAGATTGGTACAACAAAGGCAATGACTGGAACACCAAAGACATTGCTTTCCAGGCCCAGGGGATGCCAGATGAAGCCATCCAAGCCTATGATGAAGCTCTCAAATTAGACTCAAATCTGACAGAGGTTTGGTTCAAAAAGGGTGTGGCTCTATTTTACAAGGGAGAGTACGAAAAAGCCGCATCCTCCCTTGCCAAGGCTATAAATGATTGTGATGAGGCCATTAAGCTAAATCCCAATGATTACATGGCATGGTTCCACAAAGGCGATGCCATCGATTATTCTGTGCTTGGTAATAGTAAGTACTCCCATGATGTAGCAAATTTGGCTTACGAAGAAGCTGTCAAGGCTTGTGACGAGGTAATTAAGCAAGATCAGAACGATTCCGTGGCCTGGAACTACAAAGGTCTTGCTTTAGAGGCCCAAAGCAAAGACGATGAAGCCATTCAAGCTTATGACAAAGCCATAGAGATCAATCCTCAATATGCAGAGGCTTGGTTTAATAAAGGTTGTGTTCTCCCTGAAGAAAACGATTCCATCAAAGCTTATGATAAAGTCATCGAGCTGGATCCAAAAAATGCAGAAGCTTGGTTTAATAAAGGCATTACTCTCGGTAACCAGGGCAACGACGATGAAGCCATCAAATGCTATGACGAGGTCATCCGACTCGTTCCCAAAAACGTCAATGCGTGGCTTAACAAAGCCAACGCTCTTAGCAGTCTGGGCAAATATGATGAGGCCATTAAGAATTTCGACAAGATCTTCGTGCTGGATCCTCAGGCGGAGTCTGACTGGTATTTGTGGGATTATAAGGCCGGAATCCAAAAGGAGAATGACGTCGCAAGAACCTATTATCTGAAAGATTTTTACACGCTTATCGACGGTAACGGGGTAACTTTCTTCTTATCCTTCATGGGCGAGGATGGTAAAACATACGCGATACCAGACGGCAGACTATTAATTACTCTTTATAGAGGTAAAAGTTCAACAGCGAAAATCTACAACCACCTATACGATATAAAAAAGAGCGATTATGGCGATTATGTCGGAGGGATAGCAATAAAGAAGTGGATAAGCTTCGAAGAGATGTCTATCTCTAAGGCGCCTTCTTCGTGGTCTGTCAGTGGGCGGTTTGGTTTCCAGGATGTGAAAGGGTTAGTGTCTACTGCAAGAAAAGAAACGCAGCCCTGACCGCTGACCCACAAGGCTAAATCCTGATAGTCGAATGAGAAAGTGCGCGCCTGTCCATGCGTGCATGGGTAACGAAGATGTCTAACCCGAACAAGGTGTGTGCGGGCCTCCTCTCGCGCGAATCGCCCGGAGGAGATCGCCACACTTTCTCTTTTCTATTTTCCAATGCACAAGCCAGCGAGATGCTGCTTTCTTATGTAACAAGGCCACATAAGATAATATTGAAGCGTTACATAAGAAATGGGCGGCTATAGCTTTATATCACGAATAATATAATTTCTGTAGTGCCCCTTGATCGATGATCACCGGGCTTGATGGATGATAGGACCCGGCCACAGATGGCTTGATGGATGTGGGATGACATGGCAAAGGACCCTGTTGCAAGGGCGCGTCCAGTAGAACATGTTCTGGGATCTGCGCTGGCATCTGCGGCCGTGGTGGAGGGCAGTTGCTACTGGGGTTATTTGGGTGGCTCCTCTGAAGTTTTGGTGGCAATTACCTGCCGTATTCTATCAATTCCCCGCCGCTCCTCTTCAGTCAATCGATCACGAAAATCTGGATCCCTCTCCAACCGTTCCAAGTTGTCGAAGTCTATAATAGGATTCTTGAGGCCGAGAAAATTATACATTCTCTTTACGTGATTGTAAGTATTAAATGATCTAGATATATCTAAATCGGTGGCGCCTCCGGGCCGGGTACTTATCCACCTCTCATCCCAGATCCTACCTTCCACGGGCGAGAAGATCGAAATACCCATGGAAGTTTCGGTTAATTTGAACAAATTAAAAATATCGTTATCAGAGACCACTTCACGCACTTGATCCTCGGGAAGTTTATCTACTATAAGAAGCACGTCGGAAATGTCTTTTAACCAGGCAGATAGCTTTTTTCTGACTCTCATATCATTGGTAGCGCGGTCTCTTGGTGTTTGATTGCGTCTATTCACCAATCTATCCCTTTCTAATTCGCTTAACATACTCTTGAATTGGGTATATATGGTACTTAAGGTTTTTGGAGTGATGAAATAAGTTGGAGTTAATCTTTATATACTAGTGGCTACATTTATGATATCATGCCGAGATTCCGAGATCCAGGGAGTTATGAAAGGCTGAGAGATGCCGTCTCGTTTCGCGTGTCTGATGCCGAACGCGCGTTCTTAGAAAGCATAGCAAGAGAACGCGATTGTGGAATTGCCGAAGCTGGCAGGGTGATCATTGACGAAGCAATGCGGACGCGAGGAATCAAATGTTAGAAATTGTAAGCCAGGATGCGGCAAACATCCAGGCGGCGCAAAAGACCACAGACTTCAGACTCCCAACACAGGAGCGAGACCCTAGGAGAATCTCAGTATGTACTTTTCTTTGATTCTATTTAAAATCTATCACAGGAGCGGCCATGCGTGACCCCAACAAGGCAACCACGCCTCAGGTCGTACAACCTGGACCAAAAACAAAGCCCACACCGTACCGCGTGCGTGCACAGTGGGACCCGGTGTTTGCTGACCTCAATCAACTTCGTCCTGTGGGCTGGCAATGCCCATGTGGATGGGGTGCTGATATGGAAAGGATTTCGTGCCCCAACTGTGGCCGAATCGCACGCGACGCCGCGCCTCATGGAAAGCTGGACGGTTCGCAGAGATGCACCACCGGCAGGCAAGGCCGAAGCTGGAAGCGAACCGCAAAGGGAGGACGGTGCTGATGGCTGAATGTTTTGTCGAGTGGCTGAATGATCATGCTAATAGATTTTCACCACTCGCAGAAGATGTGGCGCTGGATAGGAACCGCGGCTGCATGCCCAGAGAGACGAAATCCTATGAGGACATCAAAGGCCATATTGCTGAGCATCATATGGGCGGTGATTTCGATGACGTTCTCCGAGAAGCTTTGACGGAATACTGGCGCGACATCAGACATATTCCAACGTTCCGCGAGTGGCTAATCATGCAGAATGGCCGCAACCTAGATCCTATTAAGGCAGACCCAGTTGAGGACATCGCGCTATGGGCGGTCGTTGCGGATGGGTGCATGCCAGATGATGCCCAGACCGCAGACGAAATTCGAGCGCACATCGCAGAGAAGCACAACGGGCTCGATTACATTGATTTCATTGGTGCTGATGGCGCAAAAATCACAAGCGACGAGTGCATAAGAATGGCCGAAGCGGAATACAGCGCAGCGTACAAGACTGAAATCGAGGACAAATCATCGGTGATCTCCGGGGGGGTGCAGAAAACTGCCCGGAGGATCGCAGAACACGGTGATGTACTCAAATTCCTGGTCAAACAGGCGCAGAAGAACCATATCGGAGATACGGATGTCCTAAAGCATCTTCTAGCTTCGATTGCTTGTACCAATAGCCTGACTTCGGCAGGGATTCAGCCAGAGCTTAATGGTGAGAAGGGACATGGTAAAACCGATGCAGTGAAAGCAGTCTTTCACCTCATTCCCGGAAGGTGGAAGTTGCCAGCTTCGATATCTGCGAAGGCACTCTATTACCATAAAGGTCTATTGCCTGGCTCCATCATCTTTTCTGATGATGTCCAATGGTCTGAGGATCTCATATCCACGGTAAAGAGGTCAATGGGCTCTTTCCAAGAGCCCCAAACTCATTTCACGCTCGATAAGAATCGAAATCCGTTACCGCACACTATGCCCGAGAGGCTGGTATGGTGGCTATCCAGCGTCGAATCTGTAGCTGATGACCAGCTCAAGGATCGCCAGTACTCGCTAGACATCGATGATGGCAAGGACCACGCTAAGAAGGTAAGCGACTATCTGAAGAACTCCAGGTCGCAGAAGAAGGTGCGCTTCTCTGTCGATAAGGGGATTGAGATTGCCAGGGAGATCGTATCCCTAATCAAAGAGCATGCACCCTTTAAGGTCGTGATTGATTGCGCTGAGGTCGCAGACTGGAAAGTGAAAGAAGACCACCGCACTCAGAATAAGTTCTGGGATCTGGTTGAAGCCTTTGCTATCCTTCGGTATAAACAACGCTACATCGATGCTGATGGGTGGCTGCATGCCAGCATCGAGGACTTCAATGAAGCCAAGATCATCTTCATGAAACGCAAGGCGAACCATCGAACGCACCTCACCAATGCACAAACCAAGATAGTCAGATCAGTTATAGCTCTCCAGAACGAACCAGATGGATCCACTCAGGCCAGAATAGCCGAGTACATGGGAACCAGTCAGCAAGCCGTTTCAAAGGGTCTGAAGGCCGTTATAGCCAATACCCGATTCCTCATTCATTCCCCTGGAGTGCATGGAGAGGAGTTCTACAAATGCACAGTGAGCGGGCTTGAGGTCGTCTATGGGGAAGGAGACATAGTCACTCTTCCGGATGGTTACAACCTCTTACAACCATCTTACAACATGGTTACAACCGTTCTCACAACCAACAAAACCACTAACAATAGCAACAAACAACTAACTATACAACCAAATATAGAGAAACATAGCAATGGGGTTTCTGAAGAAGTCGTCGAGGTCAGTGCAAGTAAGGTTTGCACAAAAGATTGCTATGCCCAGAAAAATGGTTGTAAGGTTGTGAAGGCCGTTACAGATATCGAAAATGCAGGTTGTGAGGAAGTTGTAGAGCCTGATTGTACAACCATCTGCGCTAAATGTGGAGAAGATCTAACCGGACACGCCATGGTAGAGAAGAGCGGCAGAGTCTATTGTGCTCGTCCTGGCTGTGGCTACCCTGTCCGAGGGGCAGAGGCAAAAGCAAACTGAAATTTGAGGTTTTTATGACGATGACAACTGGAGATAGCGAACGCTCCGTGCGGGTGGGTTGAGTGCGGAGAGCGGACTCTTCCCCCATTTAATTATATAAAAAGGTGATCATCATTACTAAGAGATTGAAATTAAACGATCCAGGTGATGTCCGAAACCTCATCAAATCATGGCTTCGTGACGTTTCCGAGACAGGCACACTGCCCTTTGAGAACGGCGGAGTAGTTGTGCAACTGCTCAATACATGGCTGAAATCCTGGGAATTAGATAAAATTTCAGATATAGAAAAGAGGCTTGATGCCTTAGAAAAAGGGGTGAAAAAATGAGAACATATCACATTGAAAAGAGGCTGGAGGCTGTCGAGCAGAAACGTAAAACCCCTGGAACAATTGTCAGCTACTTCCCTTCCCGAGCGGATAGTACTGCATATTATCTGTCCGGTGGCATGGAGAAAGAAGAGCCTGTGAATGGTCCATTCAAAATCAATCTCCACTGGGGTAAACCTCCCTCAAGCGATTCGTTCAAAATCAAGTGGCTCCGGCAGTACACTCCGGCACAGATTGACCAATTCCGCATAGAGTGGGAGAGCTCGGACTGCGAGCGTGACCGAGTGGCACTGGCAGAACTTGACCGGCTCATGGATATGGAGTGTGACAGAGAGCCGCCCATACTCACGGAGGGGCCGAATCCGGCCTCTTAGCGTTCTTTTCGATGAATAGTCTTAGCTCAAAAAGAAAAGCCCGCTACGGGCACTACAAGAGGTTACAATGTTCGGAAAAACTGTATTAAAATGGCAGGTGAGGGAGGACCTCTCCATCTGCGTTCTTATGTAACAAGAATCGAACCAGTTACATAAGAAAAGAGCGAAGCATACATTAAGTCTATTTTTATAATTCTGCCCCATGACAGATTCACGGGTTCCTGCCCAACGATTTTCTTTTTTTGCAAAATTTTGTACCCAAAGGTTTTTCGTTAGGTAGATAAATTAACTTGAGGAGGGATATTTTGACCAAAAAACGAGTTTTTATGGGATTGGTACTGCTGGCACTGTCGGTGTTGCCAATGTGCAGCGCGTTCCCGCTTAGTGGTGGAAATGGTGTAGACAATGCGACAGTCTTTGGAGTTTCAAAAGTGGAAGCTTCAGATGTTATGCATTCAGGGGCCTATATCTACGTGGATATGTGTGCAAGCGGGGGTGATGCATATAGGATCGAGTTGATCGATAGCGAAGACCGAGCATATGTATCTCACGATGATTTCGGCAGTGGATGGAATATCGGATACCCTGGCAGTGATAGTCCAGAAAATAATGGTTCCTTTAGAAAGACCCTAGTATTTGAGACCCAAAAAGATACAATTATCAAACGTCTCAAAGTCACACCACGCGCATCCTCTGATCCATTCTCTATAGATTGGAATGGCGTTCCCAGAATTTCTGCAAATGGCATTGCAATCGAGTTCTATCGTGGCGATAGACGAGCAATGTTTGATGAACCTGGGTATAGCTTACCTGATCCATGGACCTCAGATAGTCGCCTATATAAATGGATTTTTGATATCAAATTGACTAATACAAATAGCGCCACGATGGCATTCTCTGCCAATGATTTCACTTTCAAGGATGGAAATAATTGGGTTTACAGAGCTGTAAACGATGACCGCGAACAAAAACTGCTTGCAAATGAATCTCTGAGATTTCCTGTTACCTTCGTGAATGTGGGAGAGTTCTCGAAACCTTCGGAGATAATTTTCGAGAATGTATCGATGGATATAGGTGCTTGGACATGACGTCTGCTCCGATTGCGGTTTTTTTGGGGCTGATTCTGCTTGCTGCGTGCGCGTCGGCAACGATTGTAGAACAACAGGTTGGATCATATGACGTAAGCTTTGATTTGACTAATTCGTCCCTGTTCTTGAATTCATCAGCAAGTTTTTGGGATGAAAGTGATCCGGTTTCGTCTTATGGAATTGTCTCTATCGTCGAGAAAGCCCATCCTGAAGTGGAAAAGGCAGTAATCTGGATTGAATATAGCAAGTATGGCATGGTATATTCCGCATCTGGAGAAGCATCTAGTTTAAAAGATGCTGGTTGGGATGATGTATATACATCTAAGAGAGTCATTGATGGCGACCCAAATGGCATTTTAACAGTGGCCAAAAATAAAACATTAAATTCCATTTACTATTCGGCCGGATACCAATTAGACAAGAATACAGTAGTGCATATTGATAGCTGGTTACCGATGGATGGAGAAACCGGCGACCTATTAGATACGATTCATGTAGCAGAGGCGTTGAGTGACCGATCCATGACTGAAAAACTTAAGAGAGATTTGTTAAACAATCGGGCATAACGCCTGATTCCTTTTCTTGAAAGTCTACAGTCTTGCCACATGGACTGCAGCTCCTACCGTTCACGCGAGGAAGATCTACTCCATGAAGTCTTGAGCATTGGTGTGGTATGTGTAACCCGCAAGAATCCATCTCTATTTTTTCGGCTCTTTTTCACGCATACGGCTACAAGATATTTTTATAAATACCTTTCCAGCTCGATAATCCTGGGTGTAGGCGATGAAATATATGCTTACAAAATAGTGCCGGAGCATATCGATTAGATCGATAGCAGAGAATAAAAGATTTCATGCCTATAAAGTATGGAATGAGCACTTTGCCAGAAGAGCTTTTAGGTCAATTTGACAGTCCCGGGAAGGTTGTATAATGCAATACGTGTAACTTCCAGTACCCTTTGCCTATGGATCTATATGTAGAAATTTATA
>Ga0182027_10014178_pt1 | contig 11053 bp, 9 predicted proteins | sample 712E1DmetaG_FD_121300 | JGI IMG/M metagenome (GOLD analysis project Ga0182027, IMG submission 121300) | Permafrost microbial communities from Stordalen Mire, Sweden - 712E1D metaG (Illumina Assembly) | ecosystem: Environmental > Terrestrial > Soil > Wetlands > Permafrost | place: Sweden...
GCCAGTTCCAGGTGCGCAGGAAGACTGCCTCGATGGTCGCGACCGCCGGACCGCGAACCTCCACTGCGGCATCGTGCCAGCCGCCACCGCCTTCGCCCGTGGGCGACCAGCTGTCGGAAATGTTGATTCCGCCGGCGAACGCAACGCCGCCGTCGCAGACCAGCGTCTTGCGATGGTTTCGTCGGATGAGCGTCCAGAAGTGAGGCCGCCAGAAGCGGTAGGGATGGTACGGGACAACCCACACTCCCGCCTTGCGCATTCCCTCGAAGAAGGCGGGCGCGGCGTGGCGGCAGCCCACGGAATCGTAGAGCAGTCGCACCGCCACCCCCCGCCGAGCGGCGAGTGACAAAGCTTCCGCGAAGCGCCGGCCGATGCGGTCGTCGTTGAAGATGTACATCTCCATCGCGATTCGGTCGCGGGCGGCAGCGATGGCGGCGAGCCAGGCGGGGTAGGCCTCCGCTCCATGGCGAAGAAGGCGCACGGAGTTTCCACTGAGCAGCGTCTCTGGTTCCTCGACGTAGCGAAGGGCGTGGGCGGGCAGGCCTATGGGGGTCGGTCGGGGCAATCGAAAGAAGTGTATCAGCACCCCAAAAGAGTCAATTCTCGATTTGACCGGCGCTGAACGAACGAGTAGCCTCTGGCTCCCCGAATGGGACGAGAAGAACACATAGAGTTTCAAGGTCGCGTGATCGAAGTTCTGCCCGCTGGCAACTTCAGGATCGAGCTCGAAAACGGCCACCAGGTGCTGGCGCATCTCGGGGGCAAGCTACGTAAGCACCGCATCCGCATTGTTCTCGGGGACAAGGTGACGGTCGCCCTGACACCCTACGATCCGACGCGCGGTATCGTCGTCTACCGAGGCTAGTCGGTCGATAGGCAGTCGACAGTCGGTCGGCATTCAGTCGGCATTCAGTCGATAGTCGGTCGATAGACTATTGATCCGCGCGGGGATTTCCCTGCAAATAGGGTCATGTCTTTCTGCGCTTCGATTCTATTGCTGTCGTCCCTGCTGGCCGAGGCCGCGCCCACGCCGGGCGAGATGGGGACGTCCGTCGCGCCGCTTGTCGATCGGGTCAAGGCCTCGGTGGTGACCATCCAGAGTACGAAGGTCATCCCGCGGGTCGTGAACGAAGATCCGATGATGCAGTATTTTCGCGAGCGCTTCGGCTTGGGCGAGGCGCCGCAGCGACGGGAGACCGAACGCGGCCTGGGCTCCGGCTTCGTTGTCAGCAAGGCGGGCATCATCCTTACCAACAACCACGTGGTGGCGGGCGCCGACGAGGTTTGGGTGCAGCTTTCCGACGAGCGGCGCTTCGAGGCGCGCGTGGTGGGCAGCGATCCATCCACCGACGTGGCGGTGGTGAAGCTCAATCATCCACCGGGCGACCTGAAGCCGGTCCAAATCGGCAACTCGGAACAGGTGCGCGTGGGCGACTACGTGCTGGCCATCGGCAACCCGCTGGGGCTCGGGCAAACCGTGACCATGGGCATCGTCAGCGCCAAGAACCGCATGCTGGGCGGCCGCATCACCCAGTACGAGGATTTCATCCAGACCGATGCCGCCATCAACCAGGGAAATTCCGGCGGTCCGCTCTTCAACTTCAAGGGCGAGGTCATCGGTATCAATTCGGCCATCCTGAACCCGGCAGTGGCGATGAACATCGGTTTCGCCATTCCCATCAATCTAGCGCGGCAAATCGCCGATCAGATTCAACGCTCGGGAAGCGTAGCGCGCGGTTACCTCGGCGTCGGCACCGAGGACATGACGCCGGAAAAAGCCCAACGGCTCGGCTTGGTGTTCGAGCTTGGCGCGCTGGTGAATGTGGTGAATCCCGGCTCGCCCGCCGCCGCCGCGGGCCTGCGCTCGAACGACATCATCACCGAAGTGGCTGGCCGTCGTATCGAGAACAGCGCCGGTCTCCAGCACATCATCCAGTCGCGCGCACCCGGCGAATCCGTCGAATTGGCCTACGTGCGCGGCGGCCGTCGCGCCGTCGCCAAGGTCCAGATCGCCGGGAATGCCGCCCTGACCGGGACCAACATTCTCGGCATGCAGCTCGTTCCGCTTACGCAGACCGAGACCGCTGAGCTAGGGATGCCAGGCTTGAAAGTCGTCTCCATCGACCGTCGCGGTCCCGCCAGCGGCTACCTGCAAGCCGGCGACGTCATCACCCACGTTGTGCTAGGCCAACAGGCCAAGGCGGCGACCGCGGCCCTGCTCAAACAGCTCGAACAGCGGCTTGGCCGAGGCGGCGGCGGGCGCCTGGTGATCGTGCGCGACGGCTACCAGCTGGTGCTGAATCTGGGATAGCTCCCTGCTAGCTCGCCTGAAAAAGCGCCGGGTGCGCCATGAAGAAGGGAACGGCCTCGGCCATCAGGTCGAGATCCGGATCGAGCTGTCGGCCGATGCCTTCGGTGACCGCGATGGCGATGTTGACGATGGTGAAGGCGGGCGCCATGTGCACGCGATGGCGACGAAGAATCCCCAGCATGTCGAGCAGGAGCTTGCCGGGATGAACCTCCGCCATGCGATGTCCCCAGGTGCGCGCCATGAACTCGACAATGGCGACGCGAAATCGTTCAAACGGCTCTGCGCCAGCGGCCGGATTGACGGCCAAGGAATAGAGCAGGCGGGCCATGGTATCGGCATCGCGCTGGGCCCACGCGGCGAAGAAGCGCGAAAAAGTCGCACGATGAGGCGGATCGAGCTCGCCCACCAGCCCGAGATCGACGATGGCGATGCGGTTGTTGTCGAGGACGAAGATATTGCCGGGATGCAAGTCGGCATGAACGAAGCCGTCTTCGAAGATCATTTTCATCAGGGCCCGCAGTCCGAGGCGCGCGATTACCTTGGGGTCGCTGTGGGTTCGCCGCATGTCGAGAATCTTCGCGCCGTCGATGTGGGTCATGCACAGGATGCGCTCGGAAGAAAATGTTTCGAAAACTTCCGGAAAAACCACGTCGGGTTCGTTGCGAAAGTTTTCGCGAAAACGCCGATTGTTGCGTGCTTCGACGCGGAAATCGAGCTGGGCGTAGATGGCGCGTCCGAACTGCTCGACCGAGGATTCCGGCGCCACCGACTCCAGCCATGGCAGTTTGCCGATGAGGTGGGCGACGAAGCGCATGACCGCCAAGTCGAAGGTGCAAATCTGCACCACGTCCGGTCTCCGGACCTTGACGGCGACCGTGCGACCGTCGGGCAAGCGCGCCTTGTGAACCTGGGCAACCGACGCCGAAGCGATGGGCCGCGCCGAAAACTCGGCAAAAATTTTCTCGATGGGATGGCCGAGATCCTCTTCGACGGTCCGCGCGACGGCGTCGAAGGGAAACGGCCCGACATCGTCCTGAAGATGGGCCAGCGCCGACGTGATGTGCTCCGGGACGAGATCCGGGCGCGTGCTCATGATCTGCCCGACCTTGATGAAGGTTGCGCCGAGATGGCGGAACAGGTCGAGCAGACACTGGGCAAACCAGGCCTGCCGCCGCGCTTTGCCGGCGAATACCAGCAACAGGACCAGCCAGCCCAGCCCCCAACGCAGGCCTTGCCCAATGAAAAGCGCGCCGATGGCCAACGCCCGCTGCAACAGGCCCCGAGTGCTCAAACTGGCTCCGTCCATCGCTTGGGCTATCATTGTTCCACTACGCCAAAATGTCATCTACTGAACAACCGTCACCTTACGCGATTCTCGAAGAGAAACTTGGGTATACCTTTCGCCAGGCCTCCCTGTGCGAAGCCGCCCTTACCCACAAGTCGTGGATGAACGAAACCCAGGAAACCGCGCGCACGGACAACGAGCGCCTGGAATTTCTGGGCGACGCGGTCCTGGCGCTGGCGACCAGCGATCTCCTGATGAAGCGCTTGCCCGACCAACCCGAGGGCGAGCTGTCCAAGGCGCGCGCGGCCATCGTGAACGAAGCCGGACTGGCGCGTGTTGCCGACCTGCTGGTGTTGGGGCAATGGATTTTTCTCGGGCGCGGCGAAGCGCAGGCGGGCGGCCGGCAAAAACGTTCGCTGCTGTCGAATGCCTTCGAGGCTTTGCTCGGCGCCATCTATCTCGACGGCGGGTTCACGGCGGCCTTTCAGGTTGTGGAACGTCTGTTCGCACCCATCATCGCCGATGTGCCCTCGGCTACCAGCAAGGACTACAAGTCGCGTCTGCAGGAACTGGCTCAGGCCAAGCTTCAGACCGCGCCGACCTACACCGTTCTTTCGGAGCAGGGCCCCGACCACGCCAAGACCTTCGAGGTCGCGATTCTGATCGGCGACAAGGAATACGGCCGCGCCTTCGGTCGTTCCAAAAAGGAAGCCCAGCAGCACGCCGCCGAGCTTGCCCTTGCCGTCGTGGAAGGGCAGTAGCTCGCTCCGATGTTCGAGCCGGATGCGATTCCCGACGATGTCCTGAAGATTCTTCGCCGGCTTCAGGAAGCGGGCCACGCCGCCTTTGTTGTGGGCGGCAGCGTGCGCGACCTGTTGCTAGGCCGGCCGCCCGGCGATTTCGACGTTGCCACCAGCGCGTACCCCGAGGTCGTTCTGAAAATCTTCGGCGCGCGCTACGCCATCCCAACCGGTCTTCAACATGGAACCGTGACGGTGTTGGCGGGTGAACCTCCCACGCGGCGCCATGTCGAAGTCACGACTTTTCGAGGCGAGGGCGCCTATCTCGACGGCCGTCGCCCGTCGACGGTTACCTTCAGCGCGACGCTGGACGAGGATTTGTCTCGTCGCGATTTCACCATGAACGCCATTGCCTACGATCCGGCGACCGGCGCTGTCATCGACCCGTTCGACGGACAGGGCGATATCGGCCGCAAAATTGTCCGCACCGTCGGCGATCCCGTCTTGCGCTTTTCCGAAGATGGCCTGCGCCCGATGCGCGCTGTGCGCCAGGCAACCCAGCTCGCCTTCACCATCGAGCCGGCCACGCAAGCCGCGATCGCCCGCACCTTGAATTCGTTCCGCAAGGTTTCCGCCGAGCGTATCCGCGATGAGCTGCGCAAGTTGCTCTTGGCGCCTTGTCCATCGCAAGGCATAGAAATCATGCGCCAGACCGGTCTTCTGGCCGAGGTTCTACCCGAGCTTCTTCCCGCGGTCGGTTGCGCGCAAAACCGCTTCCATAAGCACGACGTCTATTCGCATATCCTGGCCACGGTGGACGCTGCGATTCCGGACTTTATCGTGCGCATGGCCGCGCTTCTGCACGACCTCGGCAAGCCGCGAACGCAGGCCCCGCGCGAGGATTCCCCCGGCGAATTTACCTTCTATCGCCACGAACAGGCCGGCACGGAAATGGCGGAAGCGATTGGGCTGCGCTTGCGCCTGTCAACCGCCGAGCGCAACACCATCTGCGCGCTCGTCAGCGGCCACATGTTTTTCTATCGGCCAGATTGGACCGACGGCACGGTTCGGCGCTTCGTCCGACGCATCGGGCCCGACCTGGTTCCACTGCTATTCGCCCTGCGCGAAGCGGACATCGCCAGCCGCGGCCAGGGCGAAGACCAGCAATCCGAGACACGTCCGCTGCGCGAACGGATCGAGCAGGTGATGGTTGCGGACGCGGCCCTGCGTGTGACGGATTTGGCCATCGACGGGAAAGACGTCATGTGCTTCTTGAATATTCCGCCCAGCCGCCGCGTGGGCGAGGTGCTGGAACAGCTGCTCGAACAGGTGCTGGACGATCCCCGGCTCAACAACCGAGAAGCGCTCGAACGCATGGTCCGCGCTCTCGGCTAGCGACGCAGCAGCATCCGGGCGACTTCGTCGAACGACTTGTACTGAATGCGTGGTGCCGCAAGCGGCACGCGCGTGCCCAAGAGATCGGGACGAGGCACCACGCGACTGTGATCGAGACCGAGCTGCGCGAACGTGATGGTCTCGACGCCCGGGCGGGAGGATTGGCCGGCGACCGGCGTCGCGTTCGTCGCGATAGAGGTCGAGAGCACGAGGGGCAGGGCCATCGCGATCCGATTCTTTCGCCCACCCGCGCGAACCGTCAGCACCACGGCGTCGTCCGCAGCTGTCGACCGTTCGACATCTTGAACGCGCGCCACGATCGGCGCTCCAAGGTGGTGGGCAAGCGCCGCGGGCACCAATCCCTGACCTTCATTGTCCGAATGTTCGCCGGCGATGACCAGGGCCGCCTTGATGTGACGAGCGGCTTCGGCGAGGACCATGCCCAGAGTAAAAAAGTCGGCGCGATCGAGCGCCGGCTCATCGAAGTGAATCACCCGGTGCGCGCCACCTTGGCGGGCCAGCTCAAGCGAGGCGCTCGCCACCGGGCCGCCCGCGGACAGCGCCACGATTTGGGCGGTTGCGGCCAGCTGTCGGGCCAGGCTCAGCGCCGCGCGGCCGGCCCGACCGGGTTCGGGCGATTCGAGGCAGACCAGGACGATCACGAGGACGCCTTGGCACTCGCGGGCCGTGCTCTGTCGATCGCCGCGGCCAAATCCTCAATCGCCGCGGCTGACACGTGGCCGGGCACTCCTGCGCGCATGACCTTCGCCCCCGGCGCCTGAGAAGGAAGGTAAACGTCGTCCGTCTTGGCTGCGGATGCGACGATGAAGATCTCGCTTGGGCTTGTGGCATGCAACGAGACCGGCGTCGTTTCCCCATCAACCACCAGGACCGCCTCGGGCGGAAGATCGGCGCGTAGCGCGGACCGCATCGCCGGGCTCACGGGCTCCGCCGACCAAACCATGGCGGAGCACAGCTCCACCGCGTTGTCCTCGGCGGTGATTTCCGACGCGAGATTGCGTGGGCGCGCGACCTTGGGTTCTGGACACGGCAGCATCTCGACCTCCGCGCAGGCTTCACCAAGCGGGCGAGAGACCGTCGCGGCGGCGAGGGTGGCAACCACGGGACGCTCCAAATCGGCGACGTCGATGCGGCGTTGGCCGTCGCGCGCAGCTCGCCACCGGTGCAGGACGATGCGCTGAGAGGCAGCCTCGGGCGTGCGATCCTCGGCGCGCACGTCCACGCTTGCGTTGGGGAAAAAGGCGGCGCCGATCCGTACGGCCAACGGTGGACCGAGCTCGATGCCGACGCCGCCCGCAGGAAAGAAAAATAGCAGCGGCCGCAATCGCTCGGCGATCTGAGCCAGCAGCATCCCGTGGGTTACGTCGAGAGGCACACCCGCCAGGATCTCGTCGGAGGAACAAAGGATGCGATCCGCACCGGCGGCGCTGACTTGGGCTGCCAGCTGGTCGATTTCGACGTGCGAACAAGGACCCAGCGTCAGCAGGGCGTAGACCGTCGCCCCGGCCGCATCCGCAATGCGGCGCGCCTCGGCGACGACAAAGCGCGATGGGCTTGTCATAGCGCCCTCCCGTACCTCGATGTAGGCAACGATGCTGGCCATGCTAGACGCGAATCATTGTACCGGCGTCCGTGGTAAAGTGCAGAAGAATGAGTGTTGGTGACAGTCCTCCGCTAAGTCCCGATCCCCTTCTCGAGCAGCTTGTCGCAGATCGTTATCGGATCATCCGCAAACTTGGTGAAGGCGGGATGGGGTCGGTCTACCTGGCCGAGCACGTCGTCATCGAGAAAAAGATGGCACTCAAGGTGCTGGCGCCCGAGCTGGCGCGGCGGTCGGACCTGGTCGCGCGTTTTCTACAAGAAGCGCGCAGCGCATCCCGCATCGGCCACGAAAACGTCATCGACATCTCGGATTTTGGCCAATCCGTCGACGGGCTGGTCTACATCGCGATGGAGTTCCTGGACGGCAGGGATCTCGGCGAAATCGTGCGCACGCAGGGGGCGATGACGTGGACAGAGGCGCGCGACATCGTGCTGCAAATCTGCCGCGCGCTGCGGGCGGCGCACGACAAGGGCATCGTTCACCGGGACATGAAGCCCGAAAACATTTTTTTGGTTCAGCGTGAAGGCCAGCCCCATTTCGTGAAGATCCTGGATTTCGGCATCGCCAAAGTCATGGGCCTCGATCCGAACGGCCCGCGCCTCACCCGAACCGGCATGATTTTCGGAACCCCCGAATACATGGCGCCCGAGCAGGCCGAAGGCAAGGACACCGACCACCGCGCCGACATCTATGCCGTCGGCTGCATCATCTACCACCTCATCACGGGCCAAACGCCCTTCGTCGCCGAATCGTTCATGACGATGCTGACCAAGCATCTGATGGAGGATCCGGTTCCGCCCAGCTCGCGGCGGCCCGATTTGGCCATCACGCCCGAGATGGACACCCTGGTTCTCAAGGCACTCGAAAAGGATCGCGACAAGCGCTGGCAGTCGATGGCCGAGCTGCTCGACGCGGTCGCCGTCTGTCCCGGCCCGGAAAGCTCCACGCCCAAGCTGCCGGGCGGCCAAACTGTGGAAATGGGCGGCGCTCACGCCGCCGCGGCCCTGCGGGTATTGCGTGCCCGCGGCAGCGCCCCCGCGACCGAAAGGGTCTCGCGCGGGGTCGTGGATTCCGAGCTGCCCGATATCGACACGGACGTGCGGCCACGCCCAAGGCCACGAAACAATACCAATGTCATCCTCATTGCCGTGGGCGTGGCGCTGGGAGTTGCCGTCGCGGCTTGGTTTGCGTTCTCGCATAGCAAGGCTTCGCCGCCGATCCCATCGGCGAGGCCAGCCGAAACCGCACAAGCTGCGCCACCTCCAGCCGCCGCACCAGGTCCGGCCGCGACCCCTGCACCGCCTCTTCCTACCGCCGTCGCTCCCGCCGCCGAGCCGGCCGAGCCGACCGCTGAAGACGAAGCCGCGCCCGAGGCCACGCCCCGGCGCGCGGTGCACGGACATCGAATCCGGGGCGCCAAAGTATCGCTGCCCGCAGCCGGTCCTTCCGCGCCCGCCGCTCAGGCGGCCTCGCCAGCTCCGCCGTCCAAGCCTTCGCCGCCACCTGTTCCAGGCGAGCTCAAACCGTTTCCCAAGTTGTAGACAGGTCGTTTTACGCGGAAAAGTGGGCCGTCACGCGCGCCAGGACGCGCCCATCAGCATCGACCTTGAAGGCCAGCGGGACCAAGCTGATACCGTACTTGCGCGCCAGATCGGGATGCTCGGAAACGTCGACCAGCGCCAGCGGCACGCCATGCGTGGTCAGCGTGTTCTTCAGGATCTGGCAGTCGTAGCAGCGTGGATGGGTGAACTGCACCACGAGGCCCGGTCGCGGCTCGGCGCCGATTTCTTGAAGGTCTATTCGCGCCACGCGCCGGGGACCGATGCCGCGTGCGCGCGCCAGCAAACGGTAGCATTCACAACCCACGCACAGGCCTGACACGGCAGCCAACAGCGCCAGGGCCGCGACGATCAATCCCAGTGTCCATCCCAGGCGCGGGAGGCCAGCCACGTGCGCGAGCGACGCCGCCGAAAGAAACAGCAGTCCCACCAGATTGGCGAAGCGGACTGGCCGCGCGTCCTTGATTGGCCCTGGACCTAGCCAGGGACGGATTAGCTTGAAATAGACGAGGCAGGCCAAGCAGAGACGTGGCCCGAAGGTCAGGGTTAGCGCCAGTTGAAACGCCGCCAGCGCGAGCAGCGGCCACCAGCCGAGCAGAATGGCCGCGAGCGAAGCAATTCCAATGACGGCTTGATTGAAGCGGGGGGCGCGCGCGTCGATCAGGGGCGGTCCCGCTTGGGCCGGCCGACGAGAAGTGTTCGTTTCCATCGTGCACATGACTATGTCCTTTCCAGCACCACAAGAACTTCCTCGGCGTGAAGATTGTCCTCCGGACGAAGCGGTCGTATCGATCCGTCGGCAAAGCTGTGGCCGGCCACGATGCGGACATTCGATGCGGTGATCCAGTCGAGGAGATCCTGCAAGGTGAATGGATGGATGTTGTCCGAATCGTACCAGTGATAGGGCAAGCGCTCGGTAACCGGCATGCGACCGTGAGCGACCAGATCCACGATCACGCGCCAGTGGGCGAAGTTTGGAAAAGAGACGATACCCCGGCGGCCAACTCGTAGCATCTCGCCCAGCATCAGCCGTGGCCTGGCCAGGGTTTGCAGGGTCTCCTCCAGAACCACGACGTCGAAACTCTTGTCAGGAAACCAGCTTAGCCCTTCGCTGAGATCGGCCTGGAAAACGGACACGCCACGCATGGTGGCGGCCAGCACGGAGGACGCGTCGATCTCGACACCTTGGCCGCGGACCTGCTGTTCGCGCTGCAGACGTTCTAGCAGCTGGCCGTCGCCACAGCCCAGGTCCAGGACGCTGGCACCGGGCTGCACCTCTCGCACAATGACGTCGTCCTGCCAGCGTGAGGTCGCGTCCGGTCGGACAAGACTTCGGCCACGACGAGAGCTGGCGATTTGCACCACCTCGGCGACGCGCCACTCGAACAGTCCTGGCGGTAGGCGTTCGAGGTCGCGTTCGGCAACCAGGCCGGGGTCGATGCGGGGATCTTGGGATGGCGATGGCGGCATGCTTGTCTAGTAAGAGAGAAAACCGTCCACAATTATCTCGGTCATCTCGGAGCGAAACAGGAACGAGTCGTGTCCATCGTGCGACGGCACGTTGGCGTAGGTGATCTTCTTGCCGCTCTTGATGAGTGCCAGGGCCAATTCGCGGCACGATTCGGGTGGGCAGAGCCAATCGGAATCGAACGACAGGATGAGCACGCGGGCCTGTATTCTCCGGCACGCCTCGGTGACGTCGCCTCCACCCCACACGGAGGCATCGTAGTAGTCCATCGCGCGTGTGACGTACAGATAGCTGTTGGCATCGAATCGTTCGACGAAACTGCGGCCCTCACGATCGAGGTAATTCTCCACCGCAAATTCGCTACTGAAGCCTTCGCCTGGCCCGGATGTTCCGGCTTGCAACCGCCGGCCGAGCTTCTCGTGCATGTCCCCGTCGGAAAGGTAGGTGATGTGTGCCAGCATGCGGGCCGACGCCAAGCCGGCCGCGGGGATTGCACCGCCATAGTAGTCGCCCCGCGCGAAATTCGGATCACTGAGAACGCAGGTGCGGCCTACGGCATTGAAGGAAAGTCCTTGGGCCGACAGCCGTGCGCCTGCCGACATCACCACCGCGCGTTCGACGCGTTCGGGAAACCGCAGCGACATCTCCAGCGCCTGCTGGCCGCCCACCGA
>Ga0182027_10014179_pt1 | contig 11052 bp, 8 predicted proteins | sample 712E1DmetaG_FD_121300 | JGI IMG/M metagenome (GOLD analysis project Ga0182027, IMG submission 121300) | Permafrost microbial communities from Stordalen Mire, Sweden - 712E1D metaG (Illumina Assembly) | ecosystem: Environmental > Terrestrial > Soil > Wetlands > Permafrost | place: Sweden...
GTGGTGCAAGTGCAGGAAGCCGAGCGCGGGCGCGTGGCCCTCGAATTGCACGACAACATCACCCAGCTTCTCTGCGCCGTCCTCGCGCGCTGGGCGGCACTGGCGAACAAACTGCCGGCGCGCGAGAAGGCATCGCGGGGAGAGGTGAGGAAGCTCAGCGAGATGCTCGGCCAGACCGTCGATGAAGTGCAGCGCATCGCGCGCAATCTGCGGCCCAGCGTCTTGGACGAACTGGGCCTGATCCCCGCCCTGCGCGCCACCTGCACGGAGTTCGCAAATCGGACGGGCGTGGCTCTCAAGCTGGCCTGCAAGCCGTTGACTGCCCGGCTGCCCGCCGAAGGCGAGTTGGCGCTCTACCGCATCCTCCAGAATGCTTTGGAGAATGTGGAGAAGCACGCCCGCGCCCGCCACGTTACCGTGCGCCTCCGGCAGCGCACCTTCGTTGAGTTGGCGATCCATGACGACGGGATCGGCTTCGACCCGGAGCATCACGCGGCCAGACGAAAAGGAAAGGGCGGCCTTGGCCTGCTCAGCATGCGCGAGCGAGCGACCTATGTGGGCGGCGCCCTCAAGATCAAATCCGTTCGCGGCGCCGGCACGGAAATCGAGGTGCTCATTCCCCTGCCGCCAGGCGCCACGGCGGCCAACTGAACTGACTTATGAAACAAATCACCGTCCTATTGGCTGAAGACCACATGATCGTCCGCGAGGGGTTTCGGAAATTGTTGGCGGCCGAAGCCGATCTCAAGGTGGTCGGCGAAGCGCAAACCGGCCGCCAGGCGGTGGCACTGGCCAAGAAGCTGCGCCCCGCGGTCGTCGTGATGGATATCGCAATGCCGCTGCTCAATGGGTTGGAAGCCACCCGGCAAATTCGCAAAGCCATTCCCGGCGCCAAAGTGCTCATGCTCTCCGCGCACAGCGACGACGCGTACGTCGAACAATCGATCGCGTTCGGTGCGGTGGGATTTCTGCTCAAACAAACCTCTTCCCACGATCTGTCCAGGGCGATTCGGGAAGTGCAGAAAGGAAACACATTTTTCAGCCCCTCCATTGCCAAGCGCCTCCACGATCAGAAGTTGCCGGCCGCAGGGCGGCCACTCCGGAAGCGAGTGGCCCGCCTGAGTTCGCGCGAGATGGAGGTGCTCCAACTGATTGCCGAAGGCCAGGCCAACAAACAAGTGGCGGGGGAACTGGGCATCAGCATCAAAACCGTCGAGAAGCACCGGCAGAGTCTCATGCAGAAGTTGCATATCCACGACGTGGCCGGTCTCACCCGCTACGCCATCGGTGCCGGCATCATCGAAAGCAGCGTCCAGTTAACGATCGTCTAGCCGGTGCGCTCTGTGTGTCGGGGTTGCCCCGACAATGCGGCAGCTCTCGCCGAATTCTCGGCCCTGCGGGCGCCGGCCGGGTTACGCATCCAACACTTCCCGCACCTTGCGAGCCAGCCCACTGGGCGTGTAGGGCTTCTGCAGGAAGGCGATACCGGGATCGAGCACGCCGTGTCGCACAATCGCCTCCTCGGAGTAGCCCGAGGTGAACAGCAATTTCGTGTCCGGATAGGTGGCGCGCAGCCGATCGGCCAAATCGCGTCCGCCCATCTGCGGCATGATCACGTCGGTGATGACCATGTGAATGTGTTCGCTGGCGTGTTCCGTCACCACGCGCAACGCCTCGACACCGTTGCCGGCCAGCAGGATCGTGTACCCAAAATAGGTCAACACCAACGACGCTAATTCCCGCACCATGTCTTCGTCCTCCACCAACAGGATTGTCTCCGTGCCGCGCGGCACCGGGCCGGCCACCTCGTGCGCGGCGATTTTCTCGGCCGCCTCACCGACGCGCGGCAGGTAAACCTTGAACGTCGTGCCGTGTCCCACCTCGCTGTATACGTAGATATAGCCGCTGCTTTGCTTGACGATTCCAAAACACGTGGCCAATCCCAACCCGGTGCCTTTGCCTTGGTCTTTGGTGGTGAAGAACGGCTCGAAGATTCGGGCTCTGACCTCTGCGGTCATGCCGACACCGGTGTCGCTGACGGCGAGCATCACGAACTCGCCCGTTTTCGCCTCGGCATGATGGTCCACGTGATCCTTATCAAGAACGACGTTTGCCGTCTGGAGGGTGATCTTCCCGCCGCTGGGCATGGCGTCACGCGCATTCACCGCGAGGTTCAGGATGACCTGCTCGATCTGGCCGGGGTCGGCCTTGACTGCCCACAACGAGTCGGCCGGCAGCACCACCAAGTTGATGTCATCGCCGATGAGACGCTGCAGCATCTTGCTCAGATCGGTCATCAGCACCGTCAGGTCGAACACTTTCGGCACCAGAATCTGTTTGCGGCTGAACACCAGGAGTTGGCGTGTCAGCGACGCCGCCCGTTCCGCTGCGCGCAAGCTCTCCTCCATCCAGCCTTGGGCCTGCGCCGGCAGGTCGCAATTCTTCAGCGTCATCTGGTTGTAGCCCATGATCGCGGTCAGGATATTGTTGAAGTCGTGGGCCACGCCACCGGCCAGCACCCCGACGGCTTCCATCTTCTGCGCTTGCAGGAACTCCCCCTCAAGCCGTTTATGTTCGGTGATATCGCGCAGGATGCCCACGGCATACCAGCCGCCCTTGATCTGAACGGCGGACAGCGACAGTTCGATGGGAATCTCCCGGCCATCTTTGCACCGGGCTTGCAATTCCAGCTTCTTTCCTACGGCATTGCCGCGTCCTGTACGCTGGAACTCCGGGAACGCCTTCTGGTGTGCCTCCAGATAACGCTCGGGGACGAGTATCTCGTGCAGGTTCCGACCGACCAGCTCGGACTGCGTGTATCCCAGAATGGTTTCAGCCGTCGGATTCGAGTAGGTCACCAGCCCCTGCGTATCCATCATCAGAATGGCATCCTGTGTCGAGTCCGTGATGCTGCGCAACGTGATTTCCCTTTCCCGCAACGCCTCCTCCGCCCGCTTGCGGTCGGTGATCTCCAGCACCACCGCGTGACATTCCTGTCCATCTGCGGAACGCGTGCCCTCGATCCGCACAACGCGGGGCTCAGAGCCTTCTTGCGGCAGCGTCACCTCGCAGCATTCTTTGGCCTGGCTCGCAAAGACTCTCTGCAGGAAATCGCTGAAGGCGCGACGGTCGCTCTCGGCAATGAACAGACCGAAGCGCCGGTTTACCAACTGGGAGCGCTCGACGCCGAGCAGGCGCGCGGCGGTCAAGTTCGCCAGCCGGAACGCCCCGTCGCGGTCGAGGGTCATGTAGCCCGCCGGGGCAGAGTCATAGAGGTCGGTGTATCGGGCCAGAAGCGTCTCCGTTTGGCCGCGCGCCTGCCGGAGTTTCTCCGCCAGGAGCGCCTCCACCTGGGCGTGCGCCTGTCGGAGTTCCTCGTTCTGCATCTCCAGCTCGATCTGGTGGACCTGCAGTTCGTGGAAGAGCCGCGCCTGTTCCACTTCTTTCCTCTGCTCTCCGCCTTCCGGCCTCTGGCGTTTCAGTCGCTCTTCGGCGCGGCGACGCAACTCGGCATGCACGGGTCGGTCCTGGTGTTTTTTCATGACGAGCTCTTTTCCGTTTCATCCATCGTTAATCCTCTCGTCCGTTCCGTTGTCGCAATCGCATACATATGCCCGGCCTCATTCACCAAAGCGGTGGAGGTGATCGAGATCTCCATGACAGTGCCATCTTTGGCGATCCGTTGGGTGCGATACGGCTCCAGAATTTCAGCCACGCTAAGCTGATGTAACTTGGCCAACGCATCCTCTCGATTCCCCATGGGGATCCGGTCGCGGACGTTCATCTCCAGCGCCTCGGCTTCACTCCACCCATATATCCTCACCGCTCCCGGGTTCCAGGCCAGGATGCGGCCATCCAAGTCCTGCACGGTGATGGCATCGTGCGCATCGCGCACGACCACCGCCAGACGGAGCAGGTCATTGACTTTCCGCAGCGCCTCGGCCCGCTTGAGCTCGGCCGTGATGTCCATAAAGGTGATGACCACGCCGTCAATCGTGTTATCCAGGGTCCGGTAGGGCATGATGCGCACGCGGAACTGGCGCCCGTCGCGCGCGGCGGCCGGTTGCTCGTGAACGACCAGCGTCCGCAGCACCTCGCGCGCGTCGTCGGCCAGTTCCGGATAGGCCAGTTCCGAGGCGAAATCGGTGATCGGCCGGCCCACGTCGCCCGGGATGAGCTTGAAAATCTGGTTCGCGCCGGCCGTGAACAGCCGCACGTGCAGCGCGATGTCCATGAACACGGTGGCGATCTCCGTGCTTTCGAGCAGGTTTTTCAAGTCGTTGTTGAGCCGGGACAGGTCGTCCAGCTTGTGTTGCAGTTCGGCGCTGATCGTCTGCAGCTCCTCGTTCATGGACTGCATCTCTTCCGTGGAAGTGGTCAGTTCCTCGTTGGTTGACTGCAGTTCCTCGTTGGCGGACTGCAATTCTTCGTTGGAGGATTTGGCTTCTTCCTGGGAGGTCTGCATCTCTTCGCGGATGGTCTGCGACTCCTGGCAGGCTTGCTCGAGGTCCCGTTCCAGTGCCGCCATCCGGGCGCTGCTGGCAGGGCGACCTTTGGCCGGCCTTTTCGTTTCCGGGGGCGTGGCCACCTCCGTAAAGACGATCATCACCAGGCCCCGCAGCGGCTCCGGCTCGATGATAGCCTGAACGGTGAGGTCTATGGCCTGCTCCCCGCCATTGGTCCCGACCTTCACGTTCCTGAGGGTGACCGCGTCTTGTTGCCGGAGCGCCTTATGGAAGGCATCGGTCAACTCGCAGCGCAGGCCCTCGCGGGCCATGGCGAAGAGGTTCAAATTGGCTTTGCCGGCCGCCGGCTCCAGGTATTTGCCCGTCCGCCCGCTGATGAAAAGGATGTCGCCCTTGTTGTTGACCAGCACGGCGGCCGGGGAATACCGCTGCAAGAGCAGTTGCTCCGCCTCCGACTGGAGGTTGACCTTCGGTTTCAACGCCTTCGGCGGCGGCGCCCCCTTCCGGGCGGAAAAATACGGGGCAAAGGACGCGGGAAACTCGATTGACTCTATCCGCCTGGCGGACTCGGTTCGCCGATAGAGCCTCGTCTTGCCGCCGAGGGAGGTAAACAGGTCGGTGAATCCGCCGACCGTCTCCGCGCTGCCGAGAAACAGGATGCCGCCGGGATTCAAGCTGTAGTAAAAGAGCGGCAGGAGTTTTTTCTGCAACTCCGGCGTCAGGTAGATGAGCAGGTTCCGGCAGCTCACCAGGGCGAGCCGGGTGAAGGGCGGGTCCATGATGACGTTTTGCGGCGCAAAGATCACCGACTCCCGGATGGGCTTGGCGATCTGGTAGCCGCGCTCCAACTGGATGAAGAACCGGTTCAGCCGCTCCGGCGACACATCCGCAACGATGTTGGCCGGGAAAATGCCCGCGCGGGCTTTCTCGATGGCGTCCCGGTCCAGGTCGGTCGCGAAGATCTGGAGCGTGTGGCTTCTGGCCGGCTGGAGTTGCTGTAGCGCCTCTTTGAAGACGATGGCCAGGGAATAGGCTTCCTCCCCGGTCGCGCAGGCGGGTACCCAGACCCGCAGCGCCTGGCTGGGCGGGCAGTCTTTCAACAGCGCCGGGATGACCTCGGCTTTCAACTGTTCCCACGCCGCCGGGTCGCGGAAAAAGGTCGTGACGCCGATCAAGAGTTCCTTGAACAGCAGCTCCAACTCCTGGGAATTCTCCTGTAAAAACCGGACATAGGTGGCGATCCGGTCAATCTGGTGGATGCTCATGCGCCGCTCGATCCGGCGATACACCGTGTTTTTCTTGTAGAGGGAAAAATCGTGGCCCGTCTGCGCGCGCAACAGGATCACGACCTTTTCGAAGGCGCTGTGGGCTTTGTCCTCCTCGGCCACTCCGGGCCTGGCGACGAGGGGCACGTGCTGAAGATAGGCGATGATCTTGCCGGGCAGCGCCTCCACCGGGGCGACGATGTCCGCCAACCCGGCCTCAACGGCGCTGCGGGGCATGCCGTCGAACTTGGCCGAGGCCGGGTCCTGCACAAAGACCACGCCCGCCTTCCCCTTGATGGCCTTGAGACCCAGCGTGCCGTCCATGCCCATGCCCGAAAGAATGACGCCGATGCTGTGGTCCTCCAGGTCATCGGCCAGGGAGCGGAAGAAAAAATCAATTGGCAGGCGCAGCCCGCGGGGCGCCACTGGATCGAGCAGGTGCAGGACCCCATGCAGGATGGACATATCCTTGTTTGGCGGGATCACATAGACGCAGTCCGGCTGGACACGGGTGAGGTTCTTGACCTCGATGACCTTCATGGCGGTGACGCGTTGGAGCAGCTCTGCCATCATGCCCTTGTGCGTCGGGTCCAGGTGCTGGACGATGACAAAGGCCATCCCGCTCTCGGGCGGGACGTTTTTCAGGAACAGTTCCAGGACCTCCAGTCCCCCGGCGGAAGCGCCGATGCCGACGATGGGGAATTTGCGACCCGCGTTACGCGCGTCGTTCGCCGGCTGGGACGGCGTCTCGTTTCGGATTGCGGCGGCTGGTTTCTTCTTACGGCGGGCGGGTTTGGCTGGCTTTTTCATGGCTTGTTCCTTGGTGAATGTTCTTTCTTCAGCGCATTGGCCACTGCCTCCAGAAGTTTTGCCGGGTCGTAAGGTTTTTCAAAAAAAGCCACCGCGCCCACCAGCTTCGCCGCTTTTTCCAGACCCTTCTCCTTGCCCGCGGTGATGAAAATGACCGGAATCCCGGGGGCCCATTCTTGGAGCCGTCCGGCCATTGAGAATCCAAGCCCGGCCGGCATCCAGATGTCCGAGATGATCAAGTTGGGCCGGCTGCGGAGGGCCAGTTTTAGGCCTTCGAAACCGTCCGGAGCGGTCAGCACTTCATAACCCGCCGCCTTGAGTCGAATCTCCAACGCTGCCACGATCTTCTTATCATCGTCAACCACCAGTATCTTTTTCATAACTTGCTCGTTTGTTCAGGCTGTTTACTTACTTCCATCGCTGTCCGGCCCTGGTCCAGTGGCCTTTGGCCCAGAGGTTCGGAGGCCGGGCCAGGCGGGGTCTGGAGTTCTGGCGCGCCTGCCTTGGCAGCCCCCGGCGCCCGGCTGACCAGGGTGAGTTTGTGTTCGGAGGCGGGGTTCATACTTTGCGGGCGAATCATGGACTGTCGTAGGGGTTGAGGGCGTTCTGAATCGCGGCAATCAGTTCGTCGGCTTCAAACGGTTTTTCCATGAATCCGGCCGCGCCGAGGGCCATCACCTTCTCCCGCAATCCCGGCTGCCGGCTGGCGGTCAGGAAAATGATGGGTGTGAGCTTGGGCAGCATGATTTGAATCCTTTCGGCCACCACCAGCCCGCTGCCGGCCGGCAAGCCAATGTCTAACAACACCAGGTCCGGCTGGTTCTTGATGGCCGAGTCCAAAGCGCTAATGGCATCGTAGGCCAATAGGACATCCTGCCCGGCCTCCCGCAATCGCAGGGCCAAGGCCCTCGCGATCTTGCGATCATCTTCCACGACCAAGATCTTTTTCCGCCCGGTAATCCTGGCGGGCGGCCTGGGGGTGACCGGGGAGTTGCTGCCGGGAGTCGCCATCCTGAGGGCTGTGGACTGAGACTCGGGAGGCTGCTCCGGAGTGACCGGCGAAGGCGATCTGCCTGTTAAGGCGAGAGTCACCGCCGCCAGAAGCTCTTCGGATTGGTACGGCTTCTCAAGGAAGCCCACGGCGCCGAGATTGATCGCCATTTCTCTCAACCCCGCCTTCTTGCTGGCGGTGATGAAAATAACGGGTACCTCCGGAGCCCACTCTCGAAGGCGGTAGGCTACGGAAAAGCCCCCTCCGACCGCCATATAAATGTCCACGATAACGAGGTCAGGTTTGCATTCCAAGGCCAGGCTGAGGCCGTCAACCCCGTCCGCTGCGGTTAACACCTCATAGCCCGCAAGCTTCAAGCGAATTTTGAGAGCCTGAGCAATTTTCGCGTCATCATCAATGACAAGTATCTTTTTCATGGTGCGAGTTGAATACCGTTTCTCGGTCCATTGATCCGTCTTATGTTCAGGACTTCACGGGCTTGGTAGCCGGGTTGGATTTGCGTTCCCCAGCGGTCTCGTGATTCCTCGGGTCAGGGTATGGGCAGTGTTTAGCATCTGCTCCATCGGGCAAGGTTTGGCCAAGACGGTAAAAGGGGTTCCTTTCAGTGCGCGATTCATCAGATCACCCTCCGGATAGCTGGTGTGGACAACCACCGGAATTTCCCCCCACTCCTCTCGGATTTGCACCAACGTTTCCGCCCCATCCATACCCGGCATCTCCAAATCCAGGATGACCAGAGCCGGCCGTTGCTGGCGCATCAGCCCCAGCGCTTCGGCCCCGCCACCGGCCAAAGTGACGTGATACCCTTTGTTTTCTAGCAGTACGCGCAACATGTTGCGGACCGTGGCCTCATCATCCACGACCAGCACGTTCAAGGTGGCCGGTTCGTGACGCTTCGGGATCGTGAAGGTGAAGGTGCTGCCCTGGCCCAGTTCGCTTTCCACGCTGATGCGGCCGCCATGCAACTGCACCAGTTCCTGGCAAATGTATAAGCCCAAGCCCAAGCCACTCCATGACTCGGCAGCCCGGTCACCCTCGTTCACCTGGTAGAGGCGATTAAAGATCAGGTCGAGTTGGTCCTTGGGAATGCCCCGCCCGGTATCGCGAACGGCCACCTGAAGGCATTCGGGGTCCGCCGTGCCCTGGCTGAGACTGAGGCGAATTTGACCTCCTGCCGGGGTAAACTTTATGGCATTGGTGGTGAGATTGGTCAGCACCTGCAGGATACGCTGCTTGTCGATGGGGACGGCTGGCAGGTCCGGCTGAGAGTCACAACTCAGGCTGACACCTTTCCCCGCCGCGGCCGGGGCCAGCATTTCCACTACTCGTTCAATCAGCGCCGCCAAAGGCACCGCCTGGATATCGAGGCTCAGTTTGCCGGTCTCCAGTCGAGTTACGTCCAACAGGTCGTTGACATAAAGCCGCAACTGATCGCAGCTCTCTTTGGCGATGCCCAGATATTCCAATTGGGTTTCGTTCAGCGGACCCGCCAGGCCGTCAATGACAATGGAAACGAATTCACGCGCGGACGTGAGCGGCGTTTTCAGTTCGTGGGAAAGCGTATGATAGAAAGTTTGAATTTCCTGGTTCCGGCGCTGCAAATCACGGTTGCTTTGCTCGAGTTCGGTCTGCATGCGCCGCATCTTCTCTCTGGCTTTTTGGCGCTCCGTGATGTCGCGGATATCGCATTGGATCACCTTCTGGTGGCTTACTTGATAGACACTACTGACAAACTCCACCTCGATCCGCCGGCCGTCGCTGGTTTCCAGCGCTATGTCTTCGTAGCGGATGTATTCCTTCTGTTGCAATTCCGCGAAATGGGCTTGGTTGGCAGTGGTGTCCTTGAGTAATCCCAGTTCCCAGACTTTCTTGCCGAGGAATGCCTCGCGCGAGTAACCCAACAACTCGACCAAGAACGGATTCACATCCACGACCATCCCGGTCTCGGCATTGAGGATGAGAATGCCGTCTTTGGCCGACTCGAAGAGTCGGCGATACCGTAGTTCCGAAGTGCCCAGCGCCTCCTCCGCCCGCTTGCCCTCGGTGATGTCTTCGCTGGTTCCAACATGCCCCGTGACCTTGTCTTCTTCGGAAAGTACTCGTGACGCCCGCAACCGAATCCAGCGATCGCCACCCTGCGGAATCTGGACCCGGCACTCCGGCGAAAAGTCACGCTCTCCACGCACAAAGGAGTTCCATTCCTCCAACATCCATTGTCGGTCATCGGGATGAATGTTCTGCATCCAGCCTTCTCCTTGACTCTCCACCAGACCGACGCCCATGATCTGCCGGTGTCGCGGATTCACGTAAACACAGTGGCCTGCGGAATCCGCCATGAAGACGCCCAGCGGTGAACTTCGGCTCAACGAGCGGAACATCTCCTCGCTCTGGCGCAGCGCCTCCTCCGCCCGCTTGCGGTCGGTGATCTCCAGCACCACCGCGTGACATTCCTGTCCATCTGCGGAACGCGTGCCCTCGATCCGCACAACGCGGGGCTGAGAGCCTTCTTGCGGCAGCGTCACCTCGCAGCATTCTTTGGCCTGGCTCGCAAAGACTCTCTGCAGGAAATCGCTGAAGGCGCGACGGTCGCTCTCGGCAATGAACAGACCGAGGCGCCGGTTTACCAACTGGGAGCGCTCGACGCCGAGCAGGCGCGCGCCGGTCAAGTTCGCCAGCCGGAACGCCCCCTCGCGGTCGAGGGTCATGTAGCCCGCCGGGGCAGAGTCATAGAGGTCGGTGTATCGGGCCAGGAGCGTCTCCACTTTGGCGCGCGACTGTTGGAGTTCCTGGTTCTGCATCTCCAGTTCGATCTGGTGGACCTGCAATTCGTGGACGAGCCGTGACACATCTTCCGCCGTGCTCTGATCTCCGGCCTCCGGCCTCTGACTCTTCTGCTTCTCGCTCAGCCGTTTTTCGGCGCGGCGGCGCAGCTCGGCGGTGTCAGCGGGCTTGCCTTTGCTTTTCTTCATGGCGTGCTCTTTTTTGTCTTCACGCTTCATGCTTCAGGGTTCCCCGCACTCGCCTCCGTCTGGCTGAGATAGCGGATCGGCTCGCCCAAGCGGCGGAACAATTCGTTGACCTCGCGCTTGAGTTGCATGTTGCGGTCTTCATGACCGAGCATCAGGGCCTGCCAGCGCGTCAACTCGTCCCGTTGCTGCTGGATTCGCTTCTCGTCCCGCTTGCGCTGCAATCGCGCGTTCAGAATGGGGGCGACATGCCCGGCGATGGCCTCCAACGTGCGGAGATCCGCTGCCGTGTAATCCGTTGCCGTTGAGAAGCGGGCCGGTGAACTTAGCTTGCGGAAAGAATGCGGGGGGGGGGGGGGTAGGGCCTAGGTGAAAATCGGCCGCCGGGGCGACCTTGGTGGTCTTCGAGTTTCCCGTGGTCCATGTTCATTGACGAGCATCTCTCATAGACTTCTCTTGGCAACCGTGTCCCTCACCCGCTTATTTCACAGGCTCATGTGAAATAAGCGCCCACAGGGCCGACAATTCGGCAA
>Ga0182027_10014181_pt1 | contig 11050 bp, 6 predicted proteins | sample 712E1DmetaG_FD_121300 | JGI IMG/M metagenome (GOLD analysis project Ga0182027, IMG submission 121300) | Permafrost microbial communities from Stordalen Mire, Sweden - 712E1D metaG (Illumina Assembly) | ecosystem: Environmental > Terrestrial > Soil > Wetlands > Permafrost | place: Sweden...
CCTACAAGGCATTCTTCAAAGCCAGCCAGGGGTGGATGGCTGCTGCGAAGGCGATTGCTGATGCGATAGGATGCGACGAGCGAACCATTCGCCGAGCCATTGACGATTTCGAGCGGGTCTCCGAGGTTCCCGATGTGGTCATCAAAGCTCTTCAACAAGCTGGCTTTGATCCGGCCGCACGAAAGAATGCCGGCGTGATCTCAAAGATACTCAGGATGCCCGATCAGGCAGCCGAAATGAATCCGGAAGCAGCGGTGTTGAGCGCTATCCAAGGCTCCAAGGTGGCAAACGAGGCAGATTGTGGCAAAAGTGACGACGCAACCACACTCCTCTCTCCCGAGAAACGGAGGAGACTTGCAGTCCGACAGAAGATACGCACCGCGCTCACTTCTGTTCCGGCAGAACAGAAACTGGCTGAACTGGTGGCTGCGATCGAAGAATCGATGTACTTGGAGTGGGGGCAGGTTGAGCCGGTCACCATCACGATCACGCCCCATGCTCCTGCGTCGCCTAATTTCAGTAGGACAACTGGGGAATTGGCGGCATGATGAATCCAGGTACGGCCTGCAATTCTGATTACGAAGCGATCTACAGGCCGCACCAGCCAGATTGATCGGCCTGCGGCAAGAGTTCAATTGTGGCCGGAAAGGTACGCACTGAATTCTGTATTGCCCTCAACCAGGGCACTTGACTATATCCCACAAGCCGACATTTGAGGAGTAATCGGTGTCGGCGAGTGCTTTGGCGATTTACCGTCACCCCAGAAGCGATCCCGCAGACTTCGGCCTATGTATTTCTAGATTTGACGCTGCAAGAGCCTCACGGAGAACGAGATTCCCACCGCTGAATGACTTCCGTGCACTGTTCCGCCAGAAATGTTGCCCCGCCATCGCGCCGTTCTTAATCCGGCTGTTCAGAATTGAGTCAAATCCATGCGCGCTTCAAGGTAGGGTGTTCCATGCCGAAACAGAAACCAGATGTAGCCGTAACATTGCCGGGGAGCTAGAGAGTTCCAGATTGTCATTTCACTGGGTCCCACTCGTCAGCAAGCTGCGGCAGACGTGCATCTAAATGGTGAGCCCGGTGTCCCTGAGAATTTTGAACAACGTCTCCGCGCTGTACGCGGAGAACAATCTGAGCAGGACGAGCAGCAGTCTCGCGGCTGTACTGCAGCAGTTGTCCTCCGGATCGAGGATCAACTCCGGGGCAGACGATGCAGCGGGCCTCTCGCTGGTGGACAGCCTTCAGGCAGACCAGCAGGCGCTCGCCCAGTCGCAGACCAACGCAACTGAAGGTGTGGGTCTTTTGCAGGTTGCCGATGGCGCGCTGTCGCAAGTCACCTCCTTGCTCAACCGCGCGGTCACACTGGCTACCGAAGCCTCAAACGGAACGCTCAACAGCACGCAGGACGCGGCGGCCAATCTGGAGTACCAGTCGATCCTGTCGGAGATTTCGAATGTCGGCAAGGCGACCACGTACGACGACAAACAGGTTTTCAACTCCACCACCGACATCTATACTGGTGACTCGTCGGCTGCAGACGCCACGGTTGATGCACTCAACATTTCATCGCTTTCATCATCGAACCTTGGCGACACAAACGGTGCCATCGCTTACAGCGGAGCCACGGGCAGCGACGGCGCTGTCTTTATCAACCTCTCCACCGCCGGGCAAAATGCTCAGGTTGGCGACAATCTTGGCTCCGCCGCCACCAAAATCGACGTAACCTATCTCTCCGACGGCGCAACACAGACTGCGGTCATCAAGGTCGGTGCGGGCGGCAGCCAACCTGACACTGCGCAGGGACTCATCGACGCAATCAATAGCTCGGGCCTTGGCCTGTCCGCGAAGTTTGAGAGTGCCGGAGCGGCAGGGTCCGCGGCCGTTGGCCAGGCGGAGGGGACAAACTCAGTAAGCGAGGCTGCAGCCGAAGCAGAGACGGGAATTGAGATTACGGGTTCCGTGGTTGCGGCTGGTGTCGATCCCAACCCGGTCTCGACCAGCGGAATTCTCGAAGCGGGCGGGCTCAGCCCCGGCGCTGCACTCCTCGATGGTGCAACCGTCTCCATCCAGGTGGGCAACGCGGCCGCACAAACCATCACGCTCGCATCGGGCAACGACACACTGAGCACGCTAGCCGGCTACATCAACAACGGTACCGGCTCTACGAGCGGCAACGCCGGCGGATACGGCGTGAATGCCACGGTGATTACCAACGCCGACGGATCGCAGAGTCTGTCTCTGTCTGATAATTCCTCGTCGGGCGGGGCGCTTTCGATTTCGACGTCCAACGGGGTTTCGCAGAGTGGCGGCAGCGGCGGTTCGGGAGGCTCGGGCGGGAGCGGAGGCTCCGGCGGCAGCGGTGGCAGCGGCGGTTCCGGCGGCTCCGGAGGAAGCAGCAGTCCCACCACCTCCAACATCACCTACACCGCCGGAACATCCGGCTCTGGCTTCACCTTCGGCTTCACAACCAGTTCGAACAGCATTACAGCCGACGACGCCTCCTCGGTGAACGATCCGCTTGCTGGCAGCGTAACCATCACTGACTCCAGCAACAACCAGACCGTCATCAACGTCAACGACATGGGGTCGAACCCTGCCACCATGGCCGGCCTGGCGCAATACATCAACACGCTCTCTGGTTTCTCGGCTCCACTGACCGCCTACGGCAGTGCCAATTTGACAGTTACTGGCGCCCAATCCATCGATGCCTCGAGCCTCTTCGACGCCGTCAATGCCCAGGCCGAAACCGGCTCCCTCGGAACATTTACGAGCGCCAGCGACACAATCACGGGTTCCTTCACCATCACCGGCGCAACCGTCCCCGATGGCAGCATGGCCGTCACGCCCAACGGCGAAACCGTCAGCAGCATGATCGATGCCCTCAACGCTAACGATCAGGCGGATGGCGTGATGGCCCAGTGGGTCCCCACCGGCACAGGGACTGCTGGCACGGTCGAGTTCACATCCACAGCCGCGGGAGCGGACGGGGACTTCAACATCACCACCAACGGCCTCACAGACACCACCAGCACCGGCACCGGCAGCGCCACCGGAACCAGCTCGGCCGTGGGCTTCAGCGGCGGCGTAAACGGCACCAACATTGTTACCAATGCGAATTCCGATCTGGTGTTGGGTACGTTTGCCAGCGAGAGCGACACGCTCACCGGTACTGTGACCCTGGGTGCAAGCTCCCAGACCAATGGTTCGAACTGGGTTGCGCCGGAGACCTTCAATCTGAATGGCGAATCCATCGACGACTTTATCTACGATATCGATAACGACCCAGGCGGAAAATTTCAAGCCCAGTGGGTCGCCAACCAGGATGGGTCAGGCTCGGGGACCATCAGCATCACCAGCAACTCGGTGGACCATGCCACCATCGGCACGTCAGGCCTTACGGCCACTCCCGGTGACGGCGGCAGCGCTTACGACGTGGGCGTGGAGGCAGCCCCGGTGGCCTTCACCAACACTGGCCTATGGGGACAGGGCCCGACAGGAAACCTGAGCCTCGCGAATAGCGGCGCAGGCGCAGGCATGACCGATGTGCTCTCCGGCAATGTTGAAGTAACTGCGACGGACGGCACCGTTGCGCAATTCGCAATGAGCCCCGGCAACAATACCTACGGCAGCCTGGCCAACGATATCAACTCGGTTCTTGGCGACCACTACACAACTGCCGCCAGCTATAACGGCACCGATATTTCCCTCAGCGACAGCGTGCTCTCGAGCGATCTCCAGGTGGATTCGTCGCAGTTGGTAGATCAGGGTACGGCGGCAACCGGCACGCTGGGCGAATTTGCACTTGGCGATACCTTCTCCGGCTCCCTCTCGTTTGTGAACTCCGCATATGGCACTTCGCAATCTTTGCAGATAGACGCGGGCCACAACGATACAACTATCGCTTCGCTGGCAACAGCCATCACTGCTGACGCCAATCTTGGATTGAGCGCCAGCGTTGTGGACAATGTAGACGGCACACAAAGCATTGCGCTCACTTCGCTGACCGGCGGCACCAACGGCAACTTCTCGGTTGACGCCTCCAGCTTTACGGCCACCGCGCATGTTGTGGCTGCTCCGGCCAACGGCTCGGCAACCAACGTGAGCTACACCGGCGGCGCAAGCGGCTCCGGCGTTGCCGTGGGATTCAGCGCCCCGAGCGTCGATGTACCCGCGATGGGTGGGCAGTGGGCCGGCATGGAGCAGGAATTTACCGTTGTCGAGAACGCGGGCAGCAGCACGGACTGCAATCCCATACACGACACCATTCACGGCACCATCACCCTGACCACCGGCAACGTAAATCCGTGGACCATCAACGTGGACCAGATGGGCGCCAACCCTGCAACGCTTGCCGGACTGGCCGCATACATCAACAGCCAGAACAACGGCTATACCGCGACAGCGCAAAATGTCGCTGGCTCCAACGACGGCACCGCCGCTACCTATGGTGAGTTGGTGGTGAACGGTCCTCCCCTTATTGCGCAAAATCCGAATACCTCGCAAGGGCAGTCGGGACCGCAAAACATTACCAACGTAGTCACGGTGGATGCTTCGAACTTGTTCGACACTACCGGGACCGGCGCGGTAACTTCAGCAGGCACGCTGGGCACATTTGCCAACCAGAACGATGAGCTGTCTGCGGGCACTCTGGCCTTTACTGTTGGAGGACAATCAACGGGAACGCTCGACGTCTTCAGCGGCGAAACAGTGAAGCAGCTCATCTCTGCCATCAATCAAAACACCTACGGGATTGAAGCAGCGTATGACAGCAGCGCCCACAAGGTCGACCTTACTTCAAACACTCCAGGCGCTGCCGGCCAGGTTGGCGTGACTGTCTCCAATGGCCTGCAGGACACGGGCGTTACCGGGACCGGCGATAGCACCAACCTGGCCCTCACCGGCTGGGGAACAGAAGCGGCCCCCGTCTACGACGACTCCTTCGATGGGGGCAACGCCCTCGGCGCACCCACGGACCGGGTCTTCCTGTCCACCGTCGATAGCGGCTACAGCGACAGCGATACGATCACCGGCTCGGTCGAAGTCCAGGTGGGCAACGCCACTCAGACCTTCACCATGGGCCAAAAGTATGGCGGCACGACCATCGAGACGCTCGGTGACCTGAGCGCGGCAATCGTTAACTCCGGCCTGGGCCTTACCTCGAACTACCAGTCATTAGAAGGTTCAGGAGAGAGCGGGTTTTCCCTGACGTCCTCCGGCGCTCTCGTCAGCATCGTCTCCGACTCCCTTGCAGACACCAACGACACGGTGCAGCACGCCTCACTCGGCTCCTTTTCCTCCGTCAACGACGTGCTTCCTTCCGGCAGCCTCACATTCACCTCCAATGGCGTGATTACCGGCGACATCTCCACCACCGGCATGACGGTGAAAAACCTGATCGCCGCCATCAACGCCAACTGGAACTACGGCTCATTCGCCCGTTATGACGCTGCAACGGGAAGCCTCGATCTGTTCTCCAACAATACGGGATCGGACTCGAACTTTGGAGCAACCTTTCAGCCAGCCGCTCCGCCAGCGGCAAGCAGCACCAGCGCGCCACTTTCCATCGTCGGCACCGCATACTTGGATGGTAGTCATTTCGGTCATCAGCAGCAGCTAGGCAGTTTCACCAGTGAAAACGATCTGCTTTCTGCCGGAACGTTTTCCATTACGCCAATCGACACGTCATACGGCCAAGTGACAGGCAGTACCGTCACGATCGCGTTTGACACACCGGTTACCGTGGGCGGATTGATTTCTGCAATCAACAACACAAGCGGGATGCATATCGCGGCCAGCTACATCAATGGCCAGCTTAATCTTGCGGAAACGGCCGGCGCCACCTTTCTCGTGTCAACCAACATGACCGACACGACGCCCGGCGGCGGTGCTGCCAACGCCGTTGCGTTTACCGGCGGCAACAACACCGTCAGCCCGCTGATCACTGTGACGCAAGTGAGCGGCGGAGCCTCCGACACCAATGCGCCGCAGGTTTTTACCATTGAAGACCCGTACGGTTCCGACCCGACCGATGCCGGCAACATGTGGGGAGCCCCGGCGGGCGTGCTGATGGTGAACTCGTCGAAGGACGCGAGCCTCGACACAAACATTGACACAAGAAATTATTCCGGCCTTGACGTACTGGACATCGAAACTCCGCTTATCGCCGCTGGATTCACGCTCGTGGAAGGCTCCGACTATGGCTCTCAGTATGACGCCACCAACAAGGCGGACTTCTTCCAGGTGCAGGCGCCCAGCTACGCCGAAGCCGGTGCGATCACCTTCAACTCGACTCTCGTAGACCTCTCAGCCGGATACACGAGTTCCGATCCCGGCGACTCAACCTATGCAACCGGCGCAATCACCGGCATCGCCCCCGGCGGCACGCTTACCGGCACCATCGCCATCACGCAGGCCGATCCGACCAACTATTGGGACGAGACAACTCACTCCTTCACCTTCGACACCTTCGACTCCAACCTGTCGCTGCCGCAGGAAGTGGACGAAATCAATGACCAGGTAAACGGCAGCAATATCTGGGGTTTCAACGTAACGGCTTCGCTGGGGCCAAACAATCGAAGCATCCTCTTTACCTCCAACATAGCCGGCGTTCTCGGTGATTTCAGCATCGACACCACAGCGCTCCACGATCCTGCCCCCGCCGGCGCTTCGCTCAGCTACACTCCATCCGCCGCGTACTCCATCGGCCTCTCCAACGACGCCACCAACTCCGTCTGGGACTCCAACACCGATCAATCCGCCGACTCGGCAGCCACCTTCACCAGCGGCACCTACACAACCAGCGGCGTCGCCACCATCAGCTACTCCGCCAAGGCCGGCCAAAATCTGAGCAGCTCAGACCTGCTCAACGCCACGGACGCGCAGGCCGCGCTCACTTCCATCGCCTCCGCCATCACAGACATCGCCGCGCAGGACGGCTACATCGGCTCGCAGATCAACACCCTTAACGCCGTCTCGCAAGTCCTCGGTACCCAGCTGGAAAACGTTCAATCGGCGCAGAATGCAGTCCAGGCTACTGACTACGCGTCGGCCACCTCGAACATGGCGAAGTACGAGATTCTGATGCAGACCGGCATCTCGGCACTGGCCCAGGCCAACGTCGTGCAGCAGGAAGTGACCAAATTGCTCCAATAAGCAGTCATGTCGACAACCTGATCCGATTCGCATGCCGAGTCGAAAACCATGTTTCTGGATACGAAAAACTGACGTAGGTTTACGCCCAGGCTCCCCTCGGAAATAAGTTCGACTAATATCTGGTTCCCTTTTGCCTCGCTATCATTGACCGGTGCCCCCGCTACTTTCGTCGGCTCTGACTGCGCACTATCCTTGGTTGCCGCCAACAGGGCAAAGCGCTCATTGACCCGAGGTTACGCGCGAATTTTGCGGTTACTCCCCAAAAACGCCGTAGCATCCAGCTATGAAGCCGTTCCTCGTCGCCAGACTCCCGACAATTGAAACCTGCCACTTCATTTCTGCTCTAATCCGCGGTGAATTCCAGATTCTCATGATGCGGCTGCGCGATTGCGGATCGCTTTCGCTGGTGCGCGAACTACAGGTACTGAGGAATCTCGGGTTGAATCTCGGGTTGGAGATTTCCGCCGAATTGCTGTAAGTTATTGATAAGTATGGTAGGCACGACTGGACTCGAACCAGCGACCTCTTCCGTGTCAAGGAAGCGCTCTAACCAACTGAGCTACGCGCCTGCGTTGCAATCTAAAATAGTTTAACAGGATCGGAGACCGGGGGGAAGAAGAAGCCTGCCACTTCAACGGCCTATGCTGTACCATCGTTCTCTAGCCAATGAACTCCCTTCGCTTTCGATGCGTAGATCGGCGCCTCAAGCAGCGGTCTGGGCCTTCGACTCTTTGTCGAGAGCCCGCCGTTTCCGCAGGCCTATCTGGCAACCGCATAGGGGGAAGTCTGGCGCTGAATCCTTCTGCGTTTTTATTGATCCGCTATGCACGTTGATTCGAGCCCAAGAGTAAACCCATTCCGCACCGCACCAAACCTGCTCACGCTGCTGCGCATCTGCTTGGCCCCGTTTCTGGTGGCCGCCATCCTCGAGGGCAGGTTCGCGCTCAGCTTCGTCCTCTTTATCGTTGCGGGATTGACAGACGCCTTCGACGGCGCCCTCGCGCGCTGGCTCAAGCAGCGCTCCATGCTCGGCCATTACCTCGATCCGGTGGCCGACAAACTTCTCCTCAGCACCCTGTTTCTGGTACTCATGCACGAAGGGCTGATCCCCACCACGGTCACCGTCCTGGTCTTCGGCCGCGACGTTGGAATCCTGCTGGTGGCGGCAATTCTCTACGCTGCCGTCGGAAGGCGCGAGTTCAAGCCCAGCATCTTCGGCAAGGCCAATACCATCGCGCAGGTCAGCGCCGTGGCCGCTGTATTGCTGCACCAGCTCACCGATGCCGAATGGGTAGTCGTCTTCCGCACGTTGGCGCTTGACGCCACCATCGTACTCACCGTCGTCTCAGGGCTCCATTACGCCTGGGCAGTGTCGCGCCGGGGAAGCAATCACACATCCAACGGCTCCGTTGCAAAGTAAAGCGCGTCCAGCGCGCGAGCTTATGCGTCGTCGGAGACGTCCTCTGTTTCAGCGGTTTCTTCTATCTCCATATCGCGGAACTCTTCGGAGTCAAAGACCTCGCCACAATCCAGGCACTCGACATATTCCGTGTCTTCGTGCCGGGAGACGATTCGTACCTTCGGGTGTCTGCAGGCGGTCGCCATCGCTCTTTGTATCGGTTGAAATAGATACTCTTTGGGCCAGATTGTAGCTATCTTTGCGGAAAATTAAAATGGGTATTTGTTGAATATTCCATCTTTCCCAAAAGTTTTTTCGTCCAGACCGCACCAACGTACCCTGGGGGCCTTGAAATCCCGACAGAATCGGTCGTATACTAAACACGGACTGAAGAAGTCGGATATTCAATGCTCAAGCTCACCAAAAAAGCCGATTACGGATTGATGGCGCTCAAGTATCTCGCCGAACATCCTGAAACCGTGGCTCTCAGCGCTAAAGACGTCGCTGACGCCTATGGCATTCCTGCGCAACTGCTGGCCAAAATTCTCCAACTGCTCACCAAGAGCGGCCTGCTCCGCTCCCATGCCGGAATGAACGGCGGCTACGCCCTGGCAAGGGATGCACGCGAGATCTCAGCCTACGAGGTCATTCACGCCATTGACGGGCCGTTTTTCATCACTTCCTGCACCAAGGGAGCCAAGTCCTGCGATCTCACTCCGAGCTGCACCATCAAGGAGCCGCTGGCGCGCGTAAACGAAACCATTGCCGGAGTTCTCAAGAGCATCAGCATTCAAGATCTGGCAGAAGAAGTGCCCCCCGCCGGACGCGCCCGTCAGACAAGCGCATTGGTGGAGTTGACGCTGTAAACGAACCGAAGCTGCTTTTCCCCTCCGCATTGAGCGGAGCAGAGCATTGAAGAGGATGGAGTTCAAAATGAGTACAGTTGCCAGCAATGTTGAAGTCCCGGCAGGCGTAAAGCTGCCAATTTATATGGATAACCACGCGACCACCCCGCTCGATCCGCGGGTCCTGGAAGCGATGATGCCTTACTTCACCGGCAAGTTCGGTAACGCCGCCAGCCGTAACCACTCCTTTGGGTGGGAAGCAGAGCAGGCCGTCGAAACAGCGCGCGAGCAGATCGCCAAGCTCATCGGCGCCACCGCCAAGGAGATCATCTTCACCTCCGGCGCCACGGAGAGCGACAACCTCGCCATCAAGGGCATCGCCGAAATGTACCGCGAGCGTGGCAACCACATCATCACTCAGGTCACCGAGCACAAGGCCGTCCTCGACACCTGCAAGCGCCTCGAAAAGCATGGCTATCGCGTCACCTATCTGCCCGTAAAGGCAGACGGCCTCATCGATCTTGAAGACCTCAAGCGCGCCATCGACGAAAAGACCATCCTCGTCACCATCATGGCCTCCAACAATGAGATCGGTGTCCTCCAGCCTATCCGCGAAATCGGAAAGCTCTGTCACGAGAAGGGCGTCATCTTCCACACCGACGGTGTGCAGTCCGTCGGCAAAGTCCCTATCAATGTCATCGCCGACAACATCGATGTACTCTCGCTCTCCGGGCACAAAATCTACGGCCCCAAGGGTGTCGGCGCGCTCTACGTTCGCCGCCGTAACCCGCGCGTGCAGATCGCGGCGCAGATCGACGGCGGCGGCCACGAGCGCGGCATGCGCTCCGGCACGCTCAACGTTCCCGGCATCGTCGGCCTCGGCAAAGCCTGCGAGATCGCCATGGAAGAGATGGATTCAGAAGCCATCTATCTGCGCGGCCTCCGCGACCGCCTCAAGGCAAAGCTCGAGTCCGAACTCGACTACGTTCACGTCAACGGCTCCTGGGAGCATCGCCTCCCCGGCAATCTCAACATGAGCTTCGTCTATGTCGAAGGCGAGTCGCTGCTGATGGGCATCAACGACATAGCGGTGTCGAGCGGTTCCGCCTGCACCTCGGCAACCCTCGAGCCATCTTACGTACTCAAGGCTCTGGGCCTCGGTGACGATGTGGCCCATAGCTCGATTCGTTTCGGACTGGGCCGCTTCAACACCCAGGCTGAAGTCGATTACGTAGCCGCCAAGGTCATCGACATCGTCAAGCATCTGCGCCAGCTCTCGCCGCTTTACGAAATGGTGCAGGACGGCATCGACCTAACCAAGATTCAATGGGCGGCGCACTAAAGTTTTGACGGAGAGTTTTGAAAGGGCACGACTTTAGTCGTGCCGCAAAGACGAAATCAAGGTCATGGGCTTTAGCCCCTGAGGTATTAAAGAAGGCATCGTCAAGCAAGCCTGCCGAATCTAACAAAATGTACAGCGGCTTCCCCCGCAGAGGAGTACACGATGGCATACAGCGACAAGGTAATCGACCACTACAACAACCCGCGCAACGTGGGCCAACTCGACAAGAGCTCCACGGAAGTGGGCACCGGTCTTGTTGGCGCACCCGAGTGCGGTGACGTGATGCGGCTTCAGATCCGCGTGAACCCC
>Ga0182027_10014182_pt1 | contig 11050 bp, 6 predicted proteins | sample 712E1DmetaG_FD_121300 | JGI IMG/M metagenome (GOLD analysis project Ga0182027, IMG submission 121300) | Permafrost microbial communities from Stordalen Mire, Sweden - 712E1D metaG (Illumina Assembly) | ecosystem: Environmental > Terrestrial > Soil > Wetlands > Permafrost | place: Sweden...
ATTAAAAGTCACTGAATTAATGCATAAAGGCAATTGCCTTTTATGGGTACTTAAGTTGAAAGCGTTGCCACTTTCGGTGGTTCTCCCCTCTCGCAAGCGGGACAAGTTTTGTAAAAAAGGGGAGCATTTTTTTTATTTAATATTTGATGATATTTAATGTTACTAAATTCATGAATAAAAGTATCAAGGGAATTGAAAAAAGAAAAAATTATCATTTTATAAAAAACGGATTTATCCATTAGTAGTGTTGATTTTTAGATTGTTGATAAGTGGAACACTTCTTCACTATACCCTTCAACAATTCAACAGTTCAACAATAATTTAGATATGAAAAATAAAAAAGACAATAACTTCATCGCAGGACTTCTTCAACTTTCATTTACTTCTGATATTAAAGAAAATATGAAGAAGACACTTTCACAGGTTGAAAAAGCAGCAAAAAAAGGAGCAAATGTAATTTGCCTTCCGGAACTATACAGATCACTGTATTTTTGTCAAAAAGAAGATCCTGATTTTTTTGATTTTGCTGAGACAATTCCAGGTCCATCAACAATTGTATTTCAGAAAACAGCCAAAAAATTAAAAGTTGCTATAATAGTTCCTGTATTCGAGAAAAGATCACATGGCCTTTATCATAACAGTGCTGTTATAATAGATGCTGACGGTGAGATTCTTGGAATTTATAGAAAGATGCACATTCCTGACGATCCGGCTTATTACGAGAAATATTATTTTACACCTGGAGATCTTGGTTTTGAAGCATTCCAAACTAAATTTGGAAAAATCGGAAGTTTAATTTGCTGGGATCAATGGTACCCGGAAGGAGCTCGTTTAACTGCACTGAAAGGAGCAACCATTCTTTTTTATCCGACGGCAATCGGTTGGCACCCTTCTGAAAAAGAAAAATATGGCAAAGCACAAAGAGATTCATGGATTACTATACAAAGAAGTCACGCAATTGCAAATGGAGTTTACGTTGCTTCTGTTAACAGAGTTGGTCTGGAAAAACCAATTAAGGAACAACAAGGAATTGAATTCTGGGGTTCTTCTTTTATTGCCGATCCGCAAGGAGTGATTATTGCAGAGGCTTCTGCCGATAAGGAAGAAATATTATTAGCTGAAATTAATTTAGAACATCTTGAATCAATTAGACGTAATTGGCCTTTTCTTCGTGATAGAAGAATAGATGCGTATGCAGGAATGACGGAGAGATTTTTAGAAAAACAGTTATGAGTTATGTTGAGTTGTTGAACTGTTGAATTGTTAAACTGTTGAACTGTTGAGAAGTGAATATTTTTCGTAGGAATGCGTCTCCTTCTCTACAAAATAATTTAATTAGTATTCAGACAGACTCATTGACATTGAATATCATGAGAATCTTAAATAAGCAGTTCAACAGTTCAACAAATTTTTCATTTATTTAAGCAATGATAAATAATATACAACATCGCTATGTCAACTAAAATAAATCGTTTACCCGCCGAATGGGAAAAACATAAATCAACAATTATTTGCTGGCCTCATCAAAAAGAGGATTGGCCGGGTAAATTTGCGCCGATTCAATGGGTATATACTGAAATTATAAAAAATATAATTCCCGGTGAATTAGTTCGTATTATTGTTCAATCGAGTGATCATAAAAGAAAAGTTGAAAAGATTCTTTTGAAATGCCATATCGATTTGAATTATATTAAATTCATCATTCTTCAAACCGACCGCGGCTGGATGAGAGATTCATGTCCGGCTTTAATTAATGATGGGAATAAAATCACCGGCATTTCAATGAATTTCAACGGCTGGGCAAAATATGATAATTTTAAAAAAGATAAGAATATTCCTAAAACAATTGCGAAATCATTAGGAATAGAATTGATTGAAATGATTTTTAATGAGAGAAAAGTAGTATTGGAAGGCGGAGCTATTGATACAAATGGATGCGGCACTTTAATTACAACAGAAGAATGTTTGCTTGATGATAAAATTCAAATAAGAAATCCCGGATTAACTAAGGATGATTATGAACAAGTGTTTGAAAAATATTTCGATATTAAAAATGTAATATGGCTTAAGAAAGGAATTATAGGAGATGATACTCACGGACATATAGACGATGTATGCAGATTTGTAAATAAAAATACGGTCGTAATCTGTAATGAAGAAACCGCTGATGAAAACAAAGAAATTCTTCAAGAAAATATTTTACAATTGCAAAATGCCAAACTCGAAAACGGATCGAAATTAAATGTCATAACAATTCCAATGCCTGCTCCGATTACATTTGACAATTTAAGACTACCTGCAAGTTATGCTAATTTTTATATTTGTAATAAAAGTGTTTTAGTGCCTACCTTCAATGATATCAACGATCGGATTGCACTAAACATAGTTGCAGATTTATTCCCTTCTAAAAAAGTTATCGGCATTAATTCTGTGGATCTAATATGGGGACTTGGAACAATTCATTGTTTAACTCACGAGGAACCGGAATTAAAGGGATTAGGGGTTAGGGATTAGGGATTAGGGATTAGGGATTTGTGTTTAGATTTCATTTGATTGTTTTTTTCTTAATGAATTAACCAATCCATTTATCATTTTGCCAATATCATCTAGTTCTTTTTTAAGTTCAACGTATTCGGTATTGGAAATATATCCTAAATCTTTTGAAAGCAAAACCAAGTACTTTACTTCACTAACAGAACCTCTGGCAATTATTAAAAAATGTATATAATCCTTACTTGTATATCTACCAAAACCTTCTGAAATATTTGTTGGTATAGATATTACAGCTCTTACAAGTTGGTCGATAACTCTATACTTTTCTTCTTTAGGAAATTTTTCAAGATGCTTATAAATAATCAGAACAATATTATGTGCTTTTTTCCATACTAATAAGTCTTCAAATGATTTAATTTCATTTTTCATCTATCCCCTTAATCTTTATACTCAAAACCCCAACTACTAACCCCTAATCCCAAATCCCTAACCCCAAATCCCTAATCCCAAATCCCTAATCCCTAACCCCTCGTCACTCGTCACTTTATAACTGCTAGTTTCTGCGTTACCGATGTTTTTTCTCCATTCTTAGAAGTAATAACCTTATAGATAAACGCCATTGGCAATAAAATCACCATCCTGATCTCTGCCGTTCCAAAGGATCCGGTTGAAATCACATCTAAGCTCAGCTTGAGTAAATTCAAATTCCTTAATTAATCTGCCGGCTACAGTAAAGATTCTTATTTTTAATTCGTCCGGGACCTGAGTTAATTTGAATGTGAAGTAAGTCTCTTTTGAAAATGGATTTGGATAGTTAAAAACATCTAATAATTTCAATTCGGAATCTACCTGGAATTTCCTTGTAATAACAACTGAGTCGGATACAGAACCTGTTACACTCCTGGACCAAATTTTAAGTAAATAATTACCGCTCATTAATGTAGGTTTATAATTAACTACTAGTTTTGGATTCGAGTTTGAGTAAGAAGGCACAAGTATATTCGGATTATTCGCGAAATAAATTCTTTGTCCGTTAAGGTAAAGCTGGATCATAGTTGTATCTGTGATGGGTAACATGGATTGATCATTAAGTTCAATTTTAATATCCGGCTTAACAGAAATGTAATCACCGTTAACTATGTCGTTGCCGTCAAAAGTTACTTTCATGGTAGCTGGTATATTATTTGTTTTTACATATGCAGCTATCGAATAAAAATTATTATCCTTATACAATTCACTAATTTTGTTATCGGGATCAATTGTAATATTAAATTGGATTCGTCCAATTATACTACTTGTAGAATAGGAATAAATAAATTGTTTACTCTGCCCTGCTCCAAGGGAATCAAATATAGTATCAAATACTTTTAGTTTAGAATTATCGGGAAATACTGCATCTATTGTGACTCTGAAATTATTTGCAGTTGATTGACCGACGTTAAATACACTAAATGATAAATCAACATTATCACCCTGGACTACGGTATCTTTGGCAACAGAGACTGACTGAAAATTAGTGCCGAGTTCAGGCAAGGATGTATAATTAATTTGTAAGGATGAAAGAGTTGGAGTAATCTGACTTGTTCCCTTATTCATTCTTACTAAAAATTGTAAGAACGAATATTTATTTAACGATGTAAGGTTAGCGGAATTGTTTATTATGGTTAATGCTGATAAAGTATCTAATTTATTTGCAATTGTAACTAAAGGATATATACTGATTTGAGAATTATCATTATTTTTTGTCACTAAATTCAGACTTTTCCAACTGCTGACCGGACCGAATCGGGGTGAAGTATAAGTTCCGGCATAACTTTGAAATGTAAAATTTGAATCTATTGATACAGCTCCCGCAAATGGTTTGCTCCAGACTTCAGGAACACTACCAGGTTTAGCTCCTTTTTTACCAATCATAGCCCACGAATATCTGAAAGAAATACTATCAATATATTTGCTTCCAAAATTTTTAATTGCACCGGTTATTTTCTTAGTTAAATCCGACCCACCACCTCCACTATTAGTAAATACGACTATATTGTTAGTCGAGACGCTATCCAAATAAGTCAAAAAATTATTTTCAAAATTAACCGGATCATCCCAATAACTAAATTGTTTTTCATAAAGAAAATTCAGATTATTATCAAATGCTGCAATATGAGGTCCGTCTAAATGACCAAGGGATAGATAATCATTACCGTTAACAGATGTTGTCGCGTAGCCGCCGTCATAATAGCCGGCGGAAGTAGCAACTAATTTCTTTTTAATGGTTCCAACTGCAAGTCCATCTTTAACAAATTGCACTCCATTCATGATTCCATTTCCAAAACTAAGCGAGTCATTTAATAAAAGAGCGCTTTGAATTTGAGGAGAATAATAAAACGATATTGGTCTTGAAAAGTCTGCAGTCTGATTTTTCAATTTAACTCTTAACCAATATCTTATGTTGGGTGATAATGGGGATAAGTCAATTTTCGAATAAAATAATCCAAAAGGATAGGTTTTGGAAACAGGAGAATTAAATGCTTGTTTTGTATCTAGCTGAATTAAAAGCGAGTCGGTAACAGTAGTGTTAGTAGGGTTGATAAAATTGACAATTGAGTTATTAATATTATCGATATTATCAATAAATAAAGATCTGATATCTACACTTACTACATTGTACTGTAATTCAGCAGTATTATCTGTTTTATAAATTTCGTCGATATTATTATCGGAATCTAATGTAACAGCTATTTTATGAATACCAACTTGATTTTTGATATTAAGGAAGAGCAAGAGACTGTCCGCGTATAAAGGAATGCTTTTAATAAACTTTGTTTCAAAAACATTCAGATCATTAAAATATGATATTACCTTAATCTTAAATTTTCCTGTATCGGCGATACCATAATTATAATATTTTACTACTATTTTGATCGAGTCAGTTGAACTTTCAACAATAGTACTATTTAATTTAATTCCGTTTTGATCAATATATAAATTCGGCTTAGAAGGTATTTTCAATTTAATAATCGGATCAACGAATAACGTATTGCATAATGTGAATATTCTAAATACATCTGTATTTCCATATTGCTGAAGAAGATCAATCTTCGCATTTAAGTATGCTTCGCCGATAGATGTATTATTTTTGCTGATCAACCTTTTATAAAAAAGTTGCGGAAAAGTAGTGGTAGTTGATATAAATCCTAATGAAGAATTACCTATAAATCCAATAGCATTTGCATGCGATCCGGCGACAAATAGTTCCGCGAATGATTTAATATCCGGCTCGGCAAATTTTCCGGTTGAACATCCAAAATCCGTAACGAAAGTATATCTCCCTCTATTATTGCTTACTTGCGATGGATCATTAATTCCATTATCCCAAATTTGTGTACCGCTATGTCCGATATAAGATAAAGTAACTCCTCCGCTATCCAATTTAGCTGTAATTTGATCATTAGTATAAGGGCCTAAATTAGTTGAGGGTGTTAATGTTTTGTAAAAATGTTCGCAAATACCACCTATCGGATATGGATTTATAATAGTATTTATTAGCTGATCGTTAACAGATTTTAACAATGTCAACTCGGAAGGATTAGAAGCATCCCCGCCTGAAAAAAACAAATATCGTTTGTTCCAATCATCAAACGGTGAAGCTAAATATGAAGTATGTCTTTGTAAATAATTATCAAAATCAGCTACTGATGAAACCGGCAAACGTCCAATGCTCATCTGCGGAATATTTAATCCGGTAGAATCCCAAATTACAAACCATGTATCGGAAACCGGAACTCCAAATGAAGGTACATAATTTATTACAGGCGGGCTACCAAAATATTTAACCGTATTTCCATAATAGTCGTAATTCGCGTCGCCAACTAAAAATACATAAGAAGGTTTAGGAGCTATCCAATTATTAAATGCTTTTTGTAAAAAATATTTGATTGGGACGGGTGAAAAGAATCCATAATTATATTGATCATAAATATCATAAACGTTTATAATCTTTGTAGAGACATTGTAGTTCTGATTTATGAATCCTGCATATTTATTTGCCTCATTTAGCAATATCGGATGAGTAATTAAAATATAATCAGCCTGATTCGTATTTGCACCGAGATCGACAAAATTCTTTTTGTAGTAGAAATGCGGTTTACCAATATTAGAAATTGGAATCAGGTAATATTTTGAACCGGGATAAACCGTGTCTATGAAAGTAATTGTGTTTTTATTCAAAGTATAATTAAAAATCTTTTTGAATCCGCCTGCAATTTTATAAAGTGAGTAAGCTTGTCCGTCAAGATTTGTTATTTTGACTGCTGCCGGCTGATTTTTAAGTGTATCATTTATCTGAAATTCAAGCGAGTCATTTACTGCTTTCAAATATCTCGGATAATCAACTTCATACCAATCATATTCAATAGAATTTAAAGATGCTGATGTCTGGTAAGAAATAGCATTCAATGTATTTGAACCGTTATTTAATATACTTGCGGGAAAATTTGCATGAATAACTTTTTGTTCATATTTATTAATATATTCTGAACCAAAAACTGTCGGATTATTATTTAATGTAAGTCCGATTTTATGAGAATTTTGATCAACGTCCGAAGCAAAATCCTGGACTTTATAATAAGCATCCGCGGATTTATCAGGGACAACATCGTTTATTGAAAAATTTAATGCCGATGTGCCGACTGTTTGTTGTCCTCCAACCCATGTTTCATTTTCAATCCATTCGGGATCTTCTCTTCTTACTATATCGGCAACCGAATAATCAAACCATTCATTATTTTCATGATGAGTAATTTCAGTATAAGAAACGACAGTATCTTTTACCGAACCAGTTGCATGGGACAATGTATCAATTCTCTTACCGTTACTACCATCCCAGGTAAGCCAATAAATTGTCGTATCGGAATACCGGTCTAAATATTCATTGTAGGGCGTATTAAAGGCGTTTACTTTTTTATAATCGCCTCCCATATTTTTATAACCGAAAAATTCTATATAATCCCAAGATGAAAGTGTATTTGGCGAAGTAATATGGACATAAATCGGTATCTCTTTTGCTTTCGAAATGATTTTGAATGTATTAGGATCTATTGATCCGTAATTAACGGCATAATTTGCAAAGTCGCCCGGCGTTACTCTGTATATTCCATCATGATTAACACCAATTTTGATATATGTTTTTGAATAATCAATCCATGAAGTTAAAGAATCAGACTTAGAACTAGTCTTATTTCTTTCAAGCTGTAGAGAATTATTATAGTTTAAAATTAAATGAGAAATAGATTCGTCAAATGAATTTTTCTTCGTAGAAATTGTTTGTATTGGTATAGATGGTTGACTAACATTTATTTCGAAATGAATTTTATTAATCTGTTCGATATAATTTGTATAGTTATATCTATATTGATTTATTTTGATTGCAGCACAATAATAATTTCTAATCCATAGATATCCTAAAAACTCAGCATCATTCAATGAATTCTGAGAAACATTAGAAGCCAGGCGGGTAACTTTCTGGTAAATAAGAGTTGAATCTGACTTTATTCTTACCAAAGGATTTAAATAAGGAACTCCATTTATTTTTTCTGAAGACAGTATTAAAGAAGAAACTGTAATTTTTGAAATTGAAGGTAAAGCAATAAAAATAATTTTATTAGGGAGACTTGGCGTACCCGGTTTTGATTCATCAAAGTATCCTGTAAAATGAACTTCATTCTCACCGGATGTTGTTTTTATGAATGTATGATCTATAGGTGAAAGAGTAAGATCAATAGTGATTTTTCGGTTACTCTGGTCAATTTTTTCAATTTTATATTGAGAATATAGTGTTGAAATCCATAATATGAAATTTATTGTTATGAATATAATTGTTTTAATCATTTTTATATTTTAATTTTAATATATATAATAGATAACTTAATTGAAATATAGGTATATTTTGAAATCTATTCAAACATTGGAATTAGAAGGCATTAACATCCTTGATACATCTATAAAGGATGTGAAATTCTTACTCAAAGATTTTTTCATTAATGAATTCTTCCCGCTTCATATTATTACATTTAATCTGGATTTCTTCTTTAATACAAAAATCAACACGGAATTCCGGCAGATATGCCGATCCTCTGATTTCGTTGTTCCGGATGGTAAAGGAATTACAAATATTCTCCGTTTAAAATATGCTAAAAAAGTTAATAGAATTACAGGCAATGATTTATTTGAAATGCTATTACATATAGCAAATGAAGAAAGACTAAAAGTTGCTTTTATTGGGTCAAGCAATTCTGTTCAATCACAACTATCTGCAAAAGTAAGCGCATATTTTCCAAATGTATCAATAGCTGCTTCCATTTCTCCTCCGGCTAATTTCGAAACTGATTCTGCTGAGAATGAGAAAACTATAAATGAATTGGCAAAGAACAATCCCGATATAGTATTTGTAGCATTGGGTTCTCCCAGGCAGGAACTTTGGATCAATAAAATAAAAGAAAGAATAGGAGCTAAATTATTTATTGGAGTTGGTGCTGTATTTGATTTTTATACAGGTGAAAAGAAGAGAGCTCCATATTTGCTTCAAGAAATTGGATTCGAATGGTTCTGGCGAATGCTGATTGAACCTAAAAGACTAATAAAAAGATATCTTTTTAACGACCTCCCCTTCTTCATTCAGCAACTGAATAGGATTAAATTTGAGTAGCGAATCCTTAAGCAATAAAAAGATAATTTATTTGGTTAAAACTCTTGATATCGGTGGGGCGGAAAGGTTTACTTCCGATCTCTCTAAATATTTTGTTAATTTTTTTTCTGAAGTATCTGTTTATTCTTCAGGCGGTATTTTTGCAGATGAGTTATTAAAAAGCGGAGTAAAGATTTACAAATCTGCTTTTACGGCAAATAACGGCATTAAGAATTATTTTTTATTGAAAAGAGAATTATCCCGATTTTTTGAGAATAACCATTTTGATATAATTCATTCTCAGCATCGCTATTTTATCCCAATAATCAATTCGCTTAATCTAAAAAAGACTAAAATCGTATATACAGCAAACAATTATTTTGATGATTATTATCAAAAATTAATTAAGGCAGATGCTATAGTCGGAATATCGCCAACAATATTTAATAATCTTCTTAAAACAATGAATTCTCAAAAAGAAAAAATAATATCAATAAATTACGGCGTTACTGAAATTGGAAATCAACATCCCAAAGATGGTTATAGAATTGGATATATCGGTAGAATTATTAAAGAGAAAGGAATTTTTGAACTATTGAAGGCAATAAGAATTCTTAAGAATAAATTTCCGGATATAAAACTTTTAATATTCGGAGAAGGAAAAGAAAAAAAAGGATTTCAAAAGCTTATTGTGAAATATAATCTGCAAAATAATATTGAAATGAATGATGTTTCAATAAACCTTCAAGAGATTTACGATAGAATCAATATTATGGCGCTTCCAACTAAATTAAATGAAGGGCTACCGATATCAATACTTGAATGTTTAATTAATAAGATAATTGTAATTACTACATCTCGAGGAGCAGTTAAAGATGTTATAATAGACGGCCAAACCGGTTTTCTAATTGACTCTCCAACTGCAGATTCAATAGCCCGGAAGGTGGCGTATGTAATTAATAATATTGAGCGGTTTGATGGATTAAAAAGCAATGCTTACAAAGAAGTAAAAGAAAGATATTCTTCAGCTCAAATGTTTGAGGGCTATCATACTTTGTATAGCAATCTTATTAATCTATAATCTCAAATTCAGTATGAGTAAATATTTTGATAAATAATTTTATCTGATCTTTGTTCATTTCCGTTTATAACATTATCTTTTTTTTGAAATGGAAATAATAGTAAAGTCTTAATTTCGGATTTATATAATAATATAAATCGATCAAGGTTCTTCCGAGTAAAGACATAAATAAATATTTCATTTTTAACCTGATAGAAATTGAATTATTTGAAATATTTTTGATAATTATTTTTCTTCCCAGGGGAACAGACTTATAAAGAACATTCCATATTCCTTCATAAATATCAAGGTTTTTCTTTTCGATTAAATCAACAGAATTATTTTTTAACACATAATAGCATTGGCTGTCGGTATATTTTTTATTCTCTCTGTTCGAGGAAAGAGATTCGCTATGTTTTCTGTAATATAAAAGCGGCTCTTGAAAATTATAAAACTCAGAATCCTTTAACAACCTCAGCCATAAATCATAATCTTCGGTATTATTTATTGAATTATAGGTTCCATGTTTTTTCACATGAGTCGTGTTAAACATGACACTTGAATGAATTATAACATTTTGAATTAATAATCTTTCTTTAATTTTATTATTATGTTCGGGAAGTATTGTCTTAAATAAAATTCTGTCACTCTCATCAATTACAAAATATGAAGATCCTACAATTGCGTTTTTTTTATCTTTAATAAAAGTATATTGTTTTTCTAATCGTCTGCTATCGGAAATATCATCAGAATGCATTATAGCGATCCATTCACAAATGCTATGATTGATTCCGAAATTAAGTGTTTCCGCTAAACCCTTG
>Ga0182027_10014183_pt1 | contig 11049 bp, 9 predicted proteins | sample 712E1DmetaG_FD_121300 | JGI IMG/M metagenome (GOLD analysis project Ga0182027, IMG submission 121300) | Permafrost microbial communities from Stordalen Mire, Sweden - 712E1D metaG (Illumina Assembly) | ecosystem: Environmental > Terrestrial > Soil > Wetlands > Permafrost | place: Sweden...
CGGAGCTAAATTCAAATTTACAAATTGCTATTTCCGTAATCTTTTTAATACTAATCAGTGGTGGGGTGGTAGAGTATGGTATTGCAAACAAGCTATTGATACAGTATGGGTTGAAAATTGTACAGTAACAGATGGCGGACTTATATTCTTAGGGCAAAATTCTTTGGTAAAATTCGCTTATTACAATCATAATACAATCATTAACGCCAATAAATACTGGGAGTTATGCCCTTATTATCTTGAAGGATACTGGGTTAACAATTTATTCATTAATCAGAACTGGGTTGGTGAAGATTATTATAACGTAGCTACCGGTGGTCAGGATCCTGATCCTGGAATGCTTGAAGGAACAATGGAACTTGATACTATCACAGTTCAAAGCGGAAAACCTGCAAATCACATTAATATTCAGGCGGAATATTTGCTTGCTGACGGTACAATCGATCCTGCTAAATGCGGTCTTGATAAAATTAAAGCATTAACATCAAATAACATTCAATGGACAGACACTGTTCTTCTTAATCCATATTACAAGAATGTTGGTAATAAATATGGTACTGATGCTACAAATGGTATTACAGGTTGTGCATTATCATATTTAACATGGACAAGTCCTGCTGCTCCTCCTTATCGCGTAGTTAACATACCGGGTATCTGGATGAATCCTCGTACTGCTGCTTTATATGGCGTTGACAAAACAGGTAATAGTGCAGCTGGTCGTCCTTATGCAACTATACTTTCTAAAGACAATTATGTTAATGTTGAAGTCACAACTGTAACGCCTGCAATAAAAGATGCTACAGTCGCAGATCAAATGGCATTATGGGATGCTGCTGCATGGGGAGTTTCAGGTTTGGCAGCTAATGATATTATTCACAGCGCATATATTTTCGGTGATTATGATCCTACAACAATTCCTGGAATTAAAACTGAAGATGGAAGCGGAATCACAAAATTCACGGATTTGAATGAAAATTTCGCTCAAACCGGAACAGTAAAAGTGTCAAAAATTGATGGGTTAGCAATTGGTGCTCAGATGTGGGATGATGCTGCACAAGCTGCTTATGTAGCTGGAAGTCAAATGGATCGTCTTACAAAAGTTAAAAACAATTTAACTGCTGTCAAAGCTTTGAATACCGGAATTCCATCAAAGTTCTCACTTTCACAGAATTATCCTAATCCTTTTAACCCAACAACAGTTATCAAATATTCTATAACAAAAGAAGCAAAAGTTACTTTGAAGGTATTTGATGTTCTTGGAAGAGTAGTTGAAACTTTAGTTAATACAAAACAAGCTGCTAATTCATATGAAGTTAGTTTTAATGCTTCAAAATTAGCTTCCGGAGTTTATATCTATCAATTAGAAGCAGGTGATTTTGTTCAATCAATGAAGATGATGTTGATTAAATAAGAACACTTAGTTTATTTGTAGTATTTACAAAAATCCCTGCCTCAGAAAGTGAAGCAGGGATTTTTTTTATATTTAAACAGGAAAATCGAGTAATATCAGTTGTAAAGTTTATGAAACATTAATCTAGTTTCTTAAAACTATAAATAACAAATTACTTAGATAATTAAAAAAAAGTTAAGAATGCTCAAAATTAAGCAATGGTGGAAATTCATTTTTCTTTTTCTATTGATACTGATTTATGGCGCTATTATATTTCTTAAAACTGATAGCACCGATAAAGAAGTTACAAAAATATATTTTGCTGATCGGATTACAACAGCGCATAAGAAGCTAATTGAGAAATATAATGAGTTGCATGCAGGTAAAGTAAAAGTAATTCCAATCGACTTTCCGAATTTTGACTTCAGCACAAATGAAAGAAAAGAAATTCTTGCACGTTCTTTAAGAGGAACCGGAGATGGGATTGATATTTTCGCAGTTGATCTTATTTGGGTTCAAAGATTTGCTAAATGGTGCGAACCGATCGATAAATACTTCACAAATGATGAAATAAACAAAATTTATAAGCCTGCATTGGAGTCGTGTTATTTTGAAGGACAATTAGTTGCCATACCGTTAGATTTGGTTACAGGGATAATTTATTATCGTGAGGATATTTTAAAAAAGCTAAAAAACGGCGGTAAAATAATAAGTCAAATTAAAAACAATATTACCTGGGACGATTTCATTAAACTGAAGAATAAAATAGGGGTAAAAAACCCTTTTTATATTTATCCTGCTGCAGATTATGAAGGTTTAATATGCAGTTTTATGGAATTACTGCTAAGTCAGAATTCAAACTATTTTAAGGAAAAAGGATTTGTTTTTACTACACCGGAGGCTGAAAAATCATTGCAATTATTAGTTGATTTAGTTAATAAACATGATATTGTAACTCCAAAGGTTGCTGATTTTACAGAAGTTTCCAGCTATGAGTATTTTATAAAAAATGACGGAATATTCATAAGAGGTTGGCAAAGTTATGATAGAGATTTTAAGGATGCCCCATTTGACAGCATAAAAGAAAAATATTTAATGAAAGCTCCATTACCACATTTATCAGGTTATGAGCCGACATCGATTTTTGGGGGATGGGACTTAATGATTTCAAAATTTTCTATTAATAAATCAGAAGCAATAGATTTTATGAAGTTTCTTATAAGTAATGATTCGCAAGAACTTTTTTATAGATATGGAGGATATTTGCCAATTGTGGACAGTTTTTATAAGGATCCAGAATATTTGCTAAAGTATCCTGAAATTACTGAAATGAAAAAAATGTTGAGTGTTGGAAAACAAAGGCCGACCAATGCTGATTATACCAGATATTCAAAAATCATGTCTTATAACTTTAACTTGGCAATCAAAAATGTAATATCGGTAAGGGAAGCTCTCAAGCGGGCAACAAATTCAATAGGTTTGGATAAAAGTATGGAAAGGGATCGATAGATAAAAAGATTTCATAATATGCTAAAACAGATAATAACAAATAAACTTTCTAAGTATAAGTTTCAGATAAAACACATTGTTGTATTTATTGTAGTTCTTATTATTTTTCAAATTATTCTTGCGTTTGTTCAAAATACAACACTTAATGAATTTCTAGTGGAAACTCAATCCTGGTATCAAAAATATTCTGCAGAGAGTATGGCAAGTGTTACTTCTACAAGTATGGAATTATTATTTGAGAATTTGTTTTTGCCAAAAACTATTAAAGATTACGATGAAAGGAATATTACTTATTCATTTAATGTAATATTTAAACAGCAACTGATTCAAAAAAGTGTTTCGGATATTTGCTTAATACTAATTAAAAGCAATCGACTTTATGTGATTGACAGCGGGCATAATCTTTATTTGTATTTAAGCAATAATCTGCTTCCTTACGATGTTAAAAATAATCCTCACTCTGAAGGAGTTGATTTATTTTTATCGCAGCGCGAAAGAATTAAAAAGTCGGAAACATTATATAGTACTCTCAAAGATCAAAAAACGTTTAACATATTAGTTCCTTTTGTACCGAAAGGAGAGTATTTGGGAGTAATGTATATGAAAATTACACCTGATTTTTCATTTATTTCTAAAGAAGTGAGCTCTAATTTTAACAAAGTTGCTCTTATATATTTCTCGTTTATCCTATTTGGACTAATAGCAATATTTATAGTATCATCTCAAGCTGTAAAAGAAAGGAATGAAGCTCAGAAAAAACTTTTTGACGAACATCAGGAGAATATTAAAAAAATGATTCGATTGGAAAAGGAATCTCTTTTTACTAAAAGAATTTATCATACGCATCATAAAGCTGAAAAAATCATCGGTTTTATAAAAGATGATGTTAGAAGCATAAACCATGAAAATATGGAAAGGCACAAAAAGCGTATTGTCACATATTCAAATTTTATTTCAAGAATCATTTATGATATGAAATGGTACGATCAGGAAATAAATACAATTATTAATCCTATGTTCAAAACAAATATAAATGAAGTTATCAAATTTGTTGTTCAGAATGTATTTTTAAGAATTTCAAGTAAAAACGAAATGTTTGGTTTTGAAATTGATTATGATGATAAAATCCCGTTAGTAAATGTAAACGAATTTGTAGTATGGGAAATTCTCGAGCCGTTAATTCAAAATTGTATTGATCACGGAAATAAAAAATTCATTAAAGTTACAATAAATACAAAATATGACGATTACAAAAATATAACTTATCTTACCGTACAAGATAATGGCGTTGGGGTAAGTGAAGAACTGCTAATACCAAATGAAAAAGGTGTGAAAAAATTATTTTTGGAAAATGTCTCTTCAAAGAAAAATGAAGGGACTAATTCCGGGTATGGTTGTTATATTGCTTACCAGATGGCAGTTGAGAAATGCGGTTGGGTATTGGACGTTTCAAATATAAAAGAAGCCGGATGTAAATTTACTATTACCATTATAAATCGTGGATAAGATTCATGAACAAAACGGATGTTATTAATATACTTCTTGTTGAAGATGAAGATTTTGATGTGCGTAGAGTTAAGAATACAATCAGTTATTACGATACAAGCATTAAAGTTCTGGATGTTGTCTCCAATGGAAAAGCTGCGCTGGAATTAGTTCAAAGTTCTTTGAATAAATATGATATAGTAATATTGGATTATCAAATATCCGGAGGTATGAAGGGGGAAGAACTTATTGCAAAGATTAAAGATATTGATCAGTTTATCCAAATAATTGTAATTACAAAAATGACGATTAATATTACTAATTATGAATTCGCTAATAGTCTATTAAAAGCCGGTGCATTTTGGTATTGCACAAAATATCCAGGAAATATAGAGGAGTATATTTATCAACCAACCGATTTTATTCTCAGTATTTTTAATGCTTACGAGAAGAAGAGACTTGAAAAATTAAAAATACGATCTGATAGAAAATTAAAACAAAATGTAGAAAATATACTTGAATCAAAAAAGTTAATTGGCAATTCTAAACCTATGCTCCAACTTAAAGAAAATATTGAGAGGTATGCAAAAAGTGACTATAACATTTTAATCCATGGTGCTTCAGGAACAGGAAAAGAACTTGTTGCCTGGAATATTCATTACAAAAGTAAAAGAAAGTATGAAAATTTTGTCCCTATTAATTGCGGGAGCATTCCTGCAGAATTGTTGGAAAGTGAACTTTTTGGTTATGAGAAAGGAGCATTTACCGGTGCCAATAGCAATAAACAAGGATTATTCGAAATTGCAAACAATGGAACAATTTTTTTAGATGAAGTTTCGGAATTACCACCTGCTGCTCAAGTAAAGATATTACGAGTAATTCAGGAAGGTGAGATCGAAAAAATTGGACGTGCGGCTAAATTCATTGTAAATGTGAGAGTCATTGCCGCAACAAATAAAAATCTTGCCAATGAAGTTAATAATGCTAGATTTCGAGAAGATCTTTATTATAGACTAAATGTTGTTCCATTAGACCTTGTTCCTCTTAGACAACGAGGTGATGATATTTTCTTGCTATTTGATTATTTCTTAGGATATTTTAGTCAAGATATGGACATCGAAAAACCTCAAGTTGATGAAGAAGCTAAAGAAATATTATTAAATTATAAATACCCCGGAAATGTAAGAGAACTTCGAAATATAGTACAAAGATTAATTCTTCATGTAGATGGTAAAATAACTGCCAAGGAAATGAGCAATCCCATGATTCTGAAAAACCATGTTATTATTAAGGAAGAAACTGATTTTGAAAATATGCTTAATGGGGATATTCTTCCTCTTAAAGAAATGGAAAGACTATTTCGTGCGAAATATTTTAAATATGTAAGAAGTATATCGAGTTCTGATTCAAGTGCAGCAAATAAATTGGAATTGGCACCATCAAATTATTTCAGGATGTGTAAGGAACTTGGATTAAAGTAATAGACGCCCATTTCCTTAACGCAATACACATAATAAATGAATTTTAAGAATGTAATCAATAAGGGAAATTAAATGAATTCTTCTACTACAACTACAAAAACTGTTATTGGCGGGCAAAATTATAATTTTGCTTTAACAGTACTTACTACGTTGTTCTTTATGTGGGGATTTATAACTTGTCTGAATGACATTTTAATTCCCCATCTTAAAGCTGTATTCACTTTGAATTATACTCAAGTAATGTTGATTCAGTTCAGCTTTTTTACAGCATATGCCATTGTTTCTCTGCCGGCAGGAATACTTGTTGAAAAAATAGGTTATAAAATGGGAATAGTAACCGGGTTGATAACTGCAGGAATAGGATGTTTATTATTTTATCCGGCGGCAAGTATGCAATCTTATTATATGTTTCTCGGCGCTCTATTTGTGCTTGCAGGTGGTATCACTATTCTACAGGTGGCTGCAAATCCTTATGTTGCAATCCTTGGGAAACCGGAAACCGCTTCGAGCAGATTAAATCTTACACAGGCATTTAACTCAGTAGGAACAACTATAGCTCCATATTTTGGATCATTAATTATTCTGTCTATCGCTGTTAAGACAGTTGAAGATTTTAAAACTATGAGTGCACTTCAGATTTCCGAGTATAAAATAGCAGAGTCAAGTGCTGTACAAGTACCTTATTTAGGATTAGCGGCCGCTTTATTTATAATTGCGGCAATATTCGCAGTAATAAAACTACCTAAAATTGAAGCTTCAGACATTATGGCGACAGGCGATAATAGCGTGAATTATCATGATAAATATAAGAGTGCCTGGGGTTACAAACATTTGGTACTCGGGGCTATAGGTATTTTTGTTTATGTGGGCGGTGAAGTTTCAATTGGGAGTTTTCTTGTCAATTATATTGGTCAACCTTTCATTGCCGGATTAAAAGAGGCTGACGCAGGTAAATTTGTATCATTTTATTGGGGCGGAGCTATGATTGGCAGATTTATCGGTTCTGCGGTTCAACGTAAAATTAATGCCGGAAAAGTTCTTTCTTTCAATGCTTTAATAGCCTCTGTGCTTGTGATTATTTCGATGCTGACATTCGGTCAGTTAGCAATGTGGGCAATTCTGGCAGTTGGTCTTTTTAATTCTATAATGTTCCCTACAATCTTCACGCTTGCAATTGACGGGCTTGGAAAGCATACCGGTCAGGCTTCAGGAATTCTTTGTACTGCGATTGTCGGAGGGGCAATTCTTCCTGTTGTTCAGGGGATGTTTGCGGATAAGATCGGCATTCATCATGCATTTTTTATCCCGGTATTATGTTATGTATACATTGCTTATTACGGATTAAAAGGACATAAACCTTCATATTTAAATTAGAGGAAACCATGAAGAAAAAAATTGCTATAGGTATTGATGTCGGGGGAACAAATACTGCATTTGGTTTGGTAGATCCAGTAGGGGAATGCGTTTATGAAAATTCAATCCCGACTTATCCGGATAAAGATGCTGATCAATTATTTAAAAGATTATTTGAGAAGATAGATTCCGATTTTATAAAATATTCAGCTGATTATGAAATGGTTGGAATTGGTATAGGTGCCCCCAATGCAAATTATTATACAGGAACAGTAGAGCAGCCGCCAAACTTAAATTGGGGAATGGTGAATGTTCTGGATATTGTAAAAAACTATTCAAAACTTCCATCCGCAATTACGAACGATGCAAATGCTGCCGCAATTGGGGAAATGATTTTTGGCGCCGCAAAAGGAATGAAAGATTTTGTTGTTATAACTCTCGGTACAGGACTTGGCAGCGGAATTGTTGTAAATGGACAATTGGTTTACGGTGCCGATGGATTTGCAGGTGAAATAGGGCATACAATTGTTGACCCCGCCGGACGCGAATGCGGATGCGGAAGGAAAGGCTGTCTTGAAACTTATGCATCTGCAAGCGGATTGAGAAGGACTGTATATGAAATGATTGGAACAACCAACATTACGAGTGAACTTCGTAATGTGAGTTTCAATCAGTTGACATCAAAAGATATTGCAGATGCAGCTAACCGCGGCGATAAACTTGCACTTAAAGCATTTGATTACACTGCAAATATTCTCGGATTAAAACTTGCTGATACGGTTGCTTATCTAAGTCCGGAGGCAATTATATTGTTCGGAGGTCTTGCTTTAGCCGGAGATTTGATCATTAACCCGACTAAAGCATATATGGAGAAATATATGCTGAATATTTTCAAAAATAAAGTGAAGATTATTCCTTCAGCTTTGCCGGGAGCGAATGCAGCAATTCTTGGAGCAAGCGCTTTAATTTGGAATGAACTAAAAAAAGATTAATAATAAATATTAATAATCTGTTTCCAATACTCGGGGCACAATGAAACTTCTCGCTACTTGTGGAAATTCCACTTACAGCGAGGAGTTTCGTTTATCTTATATTATAATAAATGAAAAATATACTTTCATTTCTCCATCCAAAAGGTTTAGTCCCTTTTTCATCCCTTTGACCGATTGATTACTTCCATATAACTAGTGATAATGTAAAAGGAATAAAATTAAATATTGTTTTAAAGATAGAATATTTATTAAAGTATTAATATTTAGAAATAACACCAAACATGACCGATGGAGGTTAAAGATGACAAATGAAGCAAAAGGAATGGGAAAAGGTTTACTAGTCGGAATTTTTACAGGCGCCGCTGTTGGATCAGTAGTCGCATTGCTATACGCGCCGAAATCCGGAAAAAAATTAAGGCAAGAAATAAAAACCAAATCACAGGATTTAATTGATGATGCCGACAATTATTTCTCAAATGCCAAAGAAAAAGCAGCCAATTTAATTAAGGACGTAAAAAAAAAATTCGAACTATTGGTTGGAGACACTGAGGAAAATATAGACACTTTTATTGATGAATCCGATAAGATCCTGTGCCAAACGAAAGATAAAGTCGAAAATTATATCCAGAACAGCAAAGTAAAGATTGAGAAAGAAAGTGAGCGTTTGAAATCAGCAATTAAGTCTGGCATGGAAGCTTATAAAATCGAAAAGAAAGCTTAATAAAGTAGAATGTTAATCCGCCGAAGGCGGTTTTAAGGTCAATTCCTCGCTGCTTGGGGTGTATAAATTAAAATTATTCCCGCCTTGCCTAGCGACAACGCGAGGCAGGTTTAAGATACCTAGTTGCTCTACGGTGAGGTGATTCAATTGGCCTTTCCCCTATAGTATTTATCATTTCTACTTCCTCTTTTGAGGAATTGAAAGGAAAAATTTAATTCACAAATAAAATGAATTAGTTTGAGTGAAATTGATAAAGGTATAGGATACTATAAACGACTTGCAATATAATTCAAACATTAAAACTACAAAGGAGTAATTATGTCACTTATCAGTTTAGTGTTAGTGCTGATTATAATAGGGATTTTATTGTGGCTAATCAATACATACATTCCTATGGATTCTAAAATCAAGAAGATTATTAATGTAGTAGTCGTTATTGCCGTGATTCTCTGGATACTTGGGTTGTTTGTGGGAGGTTTGGGAGGACTGGAAAACATTAGAATTGGGAAATGATAAGTTTTCCGGAAACAATAATATGTTGAGGTTTGCATTCAATAGTTTTCTTATCTAATAAAACCGTCTCTTATTTCTGAGGTTATATTACCTAAGGCACTTTGTATTTACTGCTGTTGTTGCAAATTTGTGCGGCAAATTTCCTTATAATTTTCACTTCACGGTATTTGGGAAGAAAATAGAATTGATAAATAAATTCCGTACATCATTATTAAGTAGTTGGTATTGTTATAGGGAAACATTATTATTATAAGAAAAAAGAAGACAATATGAGAAAAATAATATTTCTAATTATGTTATTATCAGTTTTAACATCGTGTAATAAAGATAATAGTAACCCGGTCATAACAGATAATGGATTGATTGGCACATGGGTGTTAACTGATATTAGAGGTACAACTCCACAGGGTTCAGTAACAATTTCGCCTGATTCGGCTGTTATTTCAATGACGATAATTATGAATAGCGATAAAACTGGTTCACTCTCGATGATACAGCAAGGGCAAACGACAAATCAAAGTTTTACATGGATTACTTTAAACGGCAATATTATTTTAACCCCGACTAACGGAGGGATAGGAATTCCATTATCTTATACTAAAACCGGGAATAAAATTAATGTTGGGTTCAGCAATATACTCCCCAGTATAAGTTATCATGGTGTTACAGTTACTTCATTAATATTGGAATTTACCAAACAATAAAAGTTGTAATTATAGGATTTAACCAAATGGAGTCTCGAATTTCATCGTTGAAAGCGGCAATTAATCAATCAATCTATCGATATCATAGTTTTCATAACCCCATTTTTGTAATTTGCTGCCAGTTCAAAGGCTTTTTGAGTTTCTTCCAAACCGAAGTGATGGGTTACCATTGAATCCATTTCTAAAAAAAAGTTCGCGGCATGTATGTTCCCTTCCTGTTTTGCATTGATCGCAGTGCCCGCAAGATACAGCTGGGTCAATAGCAATTCTCTGGTTTGGTTTTACTCTTTTTACTTTACTCCCCGTACGTTCTACTATTCCGGCACATTCATGACCGATAGTAAAAGGATATGGAACAATTTGTGAACCGATTCTTCCTTCTGTATAGTAATGAATATCCGATCCGCAAACACCAATTGTTTTAATTCTGATGAGAACATCCGTATCATTAACAATTTCCGGTGTGGATACCTGCCTGATTTCAAACTGCTTTATTCCTGTAAGTACTGCTGCCCTCATGAAAATATCCTATAATATTTTTAAGAATCTAGTTATTATTTTGCATGTACATTGAGTAAATTTGAAAAAAATCATGCTTTACAAATATTTAGCGTACAGGCTCATCTTGTTTTAATATAAAACAAAATAACAACAAATGCTTAATTCAGACAAGTCTAAAACCGCCTCAGGCGGTTTAAAAGGATTTTCTTCTTCTATATTTTAATTATATTTCTTTATTCAATCAACTATCATTTTTCTCAAAAAGATTTTATTATTTATCAATTAACATGAAAGAACTTAAGAGAGTAATATTACTTTTAGAATCTTCCAGAAATTTTGGAAGGGAATTATTGTATGGAATAGCACGCTATTCCCGGTTGCATTCTTCATGGTCGTTTTA
>Ga0182027_10014184_pt1 | contig 11048 bp, 6 predicted proteins | sample 712E1DmetaG_FD_121300 | JGI IMG/M metagenome (GOLD analysis project Ga0182027, IMG submission 121300) | Permafrost microbial communities from Stordalen Mire, Sweden - 712E1D metaG (Illumina Assembly) | ecosystem: Environmental > Terrestrial > Soil > Wetlands > Permafrost | place: Sweden...
CAAGAAGCGAAGCAATCGCGTCGAGCTGTCCCGAGTCCACGGCGGAAAGAACGTCGAGTGTTGTCCGGTGAAGATCGACCATCCGCTCGGTTAACCGTCGGATGGCCGCGGCTTGCTGCAAACCTTCGGTGCCGCTACGCACTCTCGCTTTCCAATACTCGTCGAGCAGATCGAGACGGGAGCGGACAGCTGTGACATCTGGAGAGCCGAACGACAACAGGTCTGCCGCAAGGTTGAGGTTGAACGGGCTGCGCAACAACGCCAGTAGTTGATCGTCTGCTTCGTCGATGAGCGACGCCAGAGAAGCACTCTGAGCCCTCGCCTGCGCGATCTCCGCGTCATCTAGATCACCGACAAGGAGATGTCTGACCTCTTGGAGATCCGCAACAACGGCGCTTTCATCGAGCGCCGCGCCGCGAAAGACGCGTCGCCATTTCGGTCCGTTACGTAGGTCGTAGGTGCGCAGCGTCGCGATCGTCCGCCACCGCGATCCGTCGAGTTCAGGTAGCAGGGCGAGGACCCATCCGCTGTCCGCGGTTCCACGACTCGAATCGATGCCGTCGATGACGAGCGTGCCGACACCGTCGCCGTCCCAATTGGCGAGCGTCTCAGAGAGCGATGTCGTGAAGTTCAACCCTCGGAGCGCAACGATGTCCGGAGAAAACGAGTCCGCGGTTAGGTACACGACGTCTTGCTCTTGCTCGCTGAGTTCTCGGACAAGCTTGTTCGCAGCGGCGGATTTCCCGGACCCGGCATCGCCGGTGAGCGCGAGAGCGCCAGTGAAGTGATGGAGTACCTCGACGATGCTGCGTTCGATCTCGACCACACCGTCAGGAGCTTGAATGACAAGAGCTGATTGTTGTGAGTCGAGCAGGCTGCGCGTCGCAATCCTGAGGCGCTCGATGTCTGCCGCGTACTGGGGGTCGTCGAGGAGCGGGAATCCTCGCGAACGAAGGAACGCTCGTACGTCCTGCACTCTGGCCCACTGGCGATTTCGCCCGAGGTCTTGCCCGTACCGAGCAAGCTCGTCGAACGCGCTCGCTGCCCGGTCAGGCTCAGTCAGGATCTGTGCGAGCAGCGTCTCCGCGCTCGTCCGCTCGGATTCGCCCGGTTCGAGCTCAAGTATTCCTACATAGAGGACGCGAAAGAACGATCGGAGGTCATCATCGCTGACGCTTTCGACTCCATCCGCAAGAGCGAGTGAACGACGCGAGTGCTTAAGAAGCTCGCCGAGAGCTCGGGTTCTCGCTTCATTGGTCGCGACCGTGTCGAACGGAAGTTGCGACGGGAGGGTGGAAAGCGCACTAACAACCTCGACGAGCCCACGCTTGACCGGCCCCGTCGCTTTTCGATCGCTCAAGATCGCCAGGACATCGACGTGCTCCTGAGGCGTTCTTGGTTGCTCCGCAGGTATGCGTTCCCGAAATTGACGAGCAGCCTGATCGATGGCACTCGCGAGCGGGCTCGACTCAACGGTCCCAAGGGCGAGCGTTCGCTTCGACTGAACGAAAACGCGCCCGTCATCCGAGGTGATCGCGCCGCAGTCGTCCATAGGCTCACCGGTCTGTCCACCGATAGACGTCAACTGGCCGTGGGTGAGCCGCCAGGGTTGCGGCAAGGCGGTGTTCGCGAGCATGTAGGAGGCCATCCACGCCAGTACGAGCGCATCGAAATCCACGCCGCCGGTTGCCGCCGCGCCTCCTGCCGACGAGTCCGCTCCGCTGTGCCGACGCGCTGGGCTATCCGTCATCGACGCAGCCTCGCTTCGGACTTTTGGGGTGTCGAGTGGAGCGTCATGCAGAACCTGCTGCCCCGTAGTTCTGCCACATCCGGTTACGCGTCTGTCCTAGAAACGTCGTCACGCTCAATAGCGTGGCGACAACGTCGCGTCCTGCGAGCACCACCTCGTAGGCACGGTGCCCGTCAGCCTGCCGGTCGCGGGGACGTGGCGGCAGGGATTGCCAGGTCCAGTTCGCCCCGAAGCCGTCGGGTCCCTTCGCGGTCGCGAGGAGGTAACTGACTTGGTCGACCTCGTGCGTGATCCGGTTGCGCGCGTAGAGCAGGCCGTTCAGCATTGGACCAACGTCCTCCGCTTGGTCGACGAGCGTCGCCTCGTAGTGCGGCTGGTGCTTGCACTTCAATTGTTCATCGACGATGTCGATCCAAAACAGCGTCTCGGCGACTGATGCGTAGGCGCCAATTGGATCGTCCCATCCTGTTTCCCGTACACGCTCGAAGGAGCGGTACATGGCATCGACGCACCAGCCCAGTGGTACGACCTCGATGCCCGGAATGTTGTCCACAGCTAGACCCTAGACTTGAGCGGTGAATCGCTACGTGCTAGAGGCCGACAAAAAGAGCAGCCTCACCGCACGGATCGTGCAAGCCTCGACGGTGAGGATCGCCGGGTCCCTGCCGACCATCGGGTAGCGGTCAGACAGTCACAATGCAGTCCACCCGCAGCGGTATGCGCGCCGCTCCGTTCGTTCGCTGGACGTTCTTGATACTCGCGTGCTGCGCAGCGACCCTGGCGATCATCCATTGGCTCGGACCATCACGGCTCACCGTTTCCTCAGCCGCGGACCGAGCAGATGCCGTGCTCACGACGATGGCGACGCTTTCGGGAGCGGCCGTCGTGCTCGCCCTCACAGCGACGCTCGTCGGATTCCAGATGTCGTCACGCTTCGGGACGCGTGCGAGCCGCATGGTGACGACCTGGCCGGTCGGACTGTGCATGACAGGCGCTGCCCTGCTCGGAGTGGGAGCACCACTACTGGCGGCGACCGAACCGTGGCCGTGGATGCGCACCGCTGGCTTTGCATGCTTCTCGTGGACCATCCTTCTGCTCGGAGTCGCGGCTTCGCGAACACTTGCCCATCTCGACCCGGGGTGGCTGGCGGTCCAGTGCATTCGCAAGCTCCTCCGCAATCTCGACGACGAAGCTCATATCGCGAGGAGTCAATCGACGCTTCTGGAGATCGCCGCCGGAGCAGCAGAGGGCGAGCCGGGCGAACACGCCGCTCGTCGTGGTGCTGTCTTCGCTGGGCTCGCGGGCTACCGCCTCGACTCAGACGCCGGTGGGCTCTCAGAACTGACCGAATCGCTCGCTGCGCGTGCGGCCGCGGCAAGCCGAAGAGGTGATTCGCCCCTTCCTGCGGTCAAGATCCTCTCGTTGATCGGACTCGTCGGCGGCGATGCCGACGTCGCCCTCGGCTCGCTTCGTCTCCAGTCGGACCTCGCCCAAGAATCCGTGTTGCAGCGCCGCGCACCGGTCGTTCGTGCGGTGCTCGACGAGGCTGCCGAGTTCACAACGGATCGCCTGCAGGCGATTCTCGAACCGACATCAATCGCGTGGCTGGTGGAACAAAAGCCCGTTCGCGAGCCCGGCCTGTCGCTCTTGTTCGAGCGGCCAGAAGATGCCGAGCCAATCGCGAAAACGCTGCCGCCCACCGGCCATGGTGCCGTCCTCGACTGGGTTGGGAGCACGCGCCCAGCGTCGCGACAAGACGTCGGCAGCCTCGCGGTCCTCCTTCCGGCGGCTCCCGAATCGCCGCCACCGATGGAGCCCGAAGTCGAACCTGTCGAAGTCACGATGGTCGAACCATCCGACGTCTTGGGGATTGGCTTCGGCGACGACAGAGCAGCATTCCTCGAGGAGCCCGACCCGCCCGCCGTCATCGCTGACCTTGGGGAGTACCTGCGCAACGGCACGGAGGGTACCGACGGCGAGACGACCAAATCCACTGAGCAGCGACAACGCTCGCGAGCGACGCTGGCTGGCGAGTGGGAGGCGGGCGATCTACTCGAAGCGGCGGTAGAAGCGTTCATGGCGGCTGCTGCCGCGCCGCGGCCGGAGGATGCAGGATGGCCGGGAGGATGGCGGGGCAGTGGAGAGTTCGCGAACGACCTTCGACGACTCGCGGCACCGAGCAAGTCGCTCTATGAATCCGGCCGCTTCCCTCCGACCGACCGACCCGAGCGGGCCATTGAACAATTGCTCGGACGCGCCATTCGACGACAAGACCCGAGCGCGAACGATGACGAGCCAGCGGAAGCAATCGGTTGGCGTACTACCGAAGCCGCACTGCAGCGAACGGCCGTCGCGCTTGGTGCCGAGGCACTACGTGAACTCGCGACGGGAGCCTGGCAGGCCGGGTTCGCGCGCCGCGCACTGCTCACGGTTCGCAGGCTCCTCGCGCTGTTCGTGACCGCGATCGAACAGGGTGACGCACGACTGATCGACGACGCGGCGGAGGCCGCCCGGTTGTCGGTGGTCCGCACCTCGCAGTGGGCTGACGGCACGATCGCTGAACGCGCCCGAAGCCGCCAATTCGTGCTTGCGCTTGCCTCGGACTGCGCAGCCCTCGGACGAGCGGTCGGCGAATCTGAAGGAGATGATCGACTCTGGGAAGCCTTGACGGGAGTACTCGACACGCTTGGCTGGTCACCAAGGGGAAGTGCATCGGAGGCCGCCGCCGAAGTCTGTCTGTACTTTCTCGCTGGATTCGGTACCGCTCCCGACGACCCCGAGTTCGACCGACCCTTCAACGCCGTGGTGTCAACGACAAAGCCTTCATCGAAGAGCGCTCCGCTCGCACCCCACGTACGCCGCTACCTGCTCCACGAGTTGCGGATGTCCGGCACCTCGGAACAACCCCGTCTCGCCGTGCTCGTCGTCCTCGCGCTCTGGAGAGACGCCATTGCCGACGGCTCGCCTGCTCGCGCCGAAGAGCTCGGTCGGGCATTGCAAAAGCGAATCATCGACTTGGGACGGAGGGAGTACGAGCCAGACGAGCTGTGGAGCGCGGAGGAGGAAGTACGCGAACGTCCTCCGAGATCATCCGAGGAGGCGTTGGTGCATTGGCGCGTGTTCGACATCGCGTCGGCCGCGTGCCAATGGGCCGAGGCTACAAAGGTGGGCGACGTCTGCACCCCGATTCTCCCGCCCATTGAGACACCCGATGCCGACCTGCTTGCGCTGGTTCGAGATCGTGGAGCGAAATCGCTCGTGGACGAACGCGACTACTGGGGCGTCGAATATGACGAGGACGAACTTGTCCTCGTCCAGGAGGCCGACCGCAGCCGACGGCTGCTGCGAGACTCCGAGTGCAAGGCCCGCAGCAAGGTGAACTGGGGGTACTCGGGGACCGGGCCAGGCGACTTGGCGGAAATTCTCGTCGCTGACGCGCTCGGTCCACTCATGTACTGCCCGTCTTGTTTCGGGACGATTGGCGTCGGCGGTGGACTCATCGAGTGTCCGATCTGCGAGCACGGCATGCGACGCGAGTTGTGGCAGCTCAACCGCGCCTGCGAGTGGATCACCGGGCAGCTCTCGCAAGTCCCACTCAGTTCTGGCTCCTTCAGCGATGGGCCGCTCGATGCACAGTGGCACATTCGCCGGACTGACCTCCTTGACTTCGTGGTAACCCGTGCCCTGGAGCCCGATGACGACGAGGACGAGGATCGCTTCATCTCTAGCCCAGACGAGGACGCGGACGACGAGTGGTAATCCGTCAAAGCTGGGCCGCTAACGCCGCTCCTTGCGCAATCGCTCGGCCCGCTCGCCAAGTGTCTCGCGATGCTCCAGTGCTCTCCCGCTCGTTACCGCCTCGGGCCGATACAACGGACCTTCGATCGGTCGCCAGGACAGGTCGTACTCGATGCGTGGCTCGTCCGGTTCTCTCGCCACAAGACAAAGCGCCGTTGTGCGGTCATCGCGCCACGGGTTCGTCTCGGCCTGTGGCCGTTTCACCTCGACTCCTCCGATCTCATTCCGCTCGATCAATCCCCAGATCGAGAGCGGCTCGTCGGCGCGACCAAAGCGCCAGAGCCCCTGGTGGACCTGGCTCTTCTCAACGACGAGGATGTCGCGCTGACCGGCCATCGATTAATTCTGGCGTGTCGCTCTGTCCTTCGAAATCACGAGATCGCAGTCAGGGACAGGACCGAGACTATGAGAGAGATGGATAGGTCATGGCCCGACCAGCGAACTGTGCAGCACCGACGCTGCTTTTGAGCGGTGCAGCAAGGAAGCTCCAAACCCATCTCGCTTCTTATCCGCCGCACTACGACGACGTCTTCATCGAAACCCACGCCAGGATCGTCAACCAGGGCGGAGCGACCAAGACGGACCTTGCGGTGCTCGGCTTCTGGAAGCGCATTCGGCAAGCGCGCTGGATGGAAGCGCTCTTGAAGGCCGACAGCGATGCTGTCTTCAGAGCAACCACCCAGGCGCTCGCGAACGACAACACCATGACCGACTCAGACAGACTGCGCGCGTTGAAAAACGTTCCTGGTTTTCGAGCGACTGGACCGGCGGTCGTATCCGTCCTCTTCGCGTGTTGGAAGCCGGAGCGCTACGCGGTCTACGACGCCCGCGTACGCGATGACGCAAAGCCGCTCGTCGTCACGAAACGCTGTCGGTGCGATTGGGCCGTGTTGAACACCTATTGGGAACACATGAGCGCCATCGCAACCGAGATGAGCGACGACCACGAGACATGGACACCGCGAATGATCGACCAGGCAATGTACGAGATTGGCCGCAAGGTCGCTGAACAACGACGCAAGCAAGCTGCGAGCGGGGGCGTATGAAAGGTGTGAGCCGAGCACACCACGAATCAGCCTTATAAAGATACCGTTTCGCCGCGATCACGCATCAAAGCACCGAGCGGACGATTATCGGTTGCGGGTCCTCTGAGACTTCGAAGCGTGCGCGTGTGATGAGCCAGAGCGAACGACACAATCCTCTGGATCTCTGGCGTCCGCTGCCCGGTGTCGGGATCTACGCTCCCCAACGACTCGATGCGAGCCACGTCATTCGTCCCGTAGACGACACCAAGCAAAACGTTCCGTTCGGTGCCATGAAGCAACGGAGCACCGGATAGTCCTGCGGGAGCAGGCATATCGAGCTCGAAGCTTGCCGCTGGTGGATATCCCGATCGCTCGATGACCGGAACGTGGGTCAGGTACCCCTTGAGCAATCGAAATGAGACGAGGTGGGTGAGCCCGCCGTCGTTGTCAAGTCTCACGTCGGGGAGCGGGTAGCCCATCGCGACAACGTTCGTCCCTAAGTCAATCGGCGTGTCATGTTCTGGGAGTCGCCAACCGGCACCAGGCATGTCGATACGAGCGGAGGCGAGATCGTCGTCCGTGGGGTGTCGCGTGATATCGGTGACGTCGACGCGCGTGAAGTGGCCGTCACCGCGCTGATCGAATGCTGCAATAACCGTCCACCCTGCTTGGATCGCTCCACGAACTACGTGCCAGCAAGTGACCAGCACGCCCTCGGTGGCTACAAATGCAGTACCGAGAACCTCGGACTTGGTCGGGTGCTGAGGATGGTCGATACCAACAAGCGGTAGGACTTTCCCATACGCGGCGACCTCAGAGGGCATCGTCAGAACTTCGCGAGGACTGTCACAACGGGAGACATCAGGCGGCAACCTCACTGGCAAGACGCTCCGCCTGATCCATAACGAGCGCGATCGCCGACTCCTCCTTGTCGGGCGGATAGCGGTGTTTCTTCAGCAACCGACGTACCTGAGCGCGAAGCATCGCTCGGACTTGTTCCTTCTTGTCCCAGTCCACTGTCGCGTTGCGCCGGACCGCCTCAACAAGCTCTCGCGCGATCTCCTTCAGAATCTCGTCACCGAGTTCCATGACCGCAGAATCGTTCTGGCAGACGGCGTCGTAAAAGGCGAGTTCGTCATCGCGCAGCCCGAGTTGTGCTCCTCGGTCGAACTCGAACTTGAGCTGCTTGGCGAGTTCAACCATTTCGGCGATCACTTCGGCGGCGGTCAACGAGCGATTGGTGTAGGCGTTCATAGCCCGCTCCAGCATCTCAGAGAACTTGCGCTCGGCGACGACGTTGCGCCTAGAGAGGGATCGCACTTCACTTGTTAGTAGGCGTCGCAGCAGCTCAATCTGCAGGTTTGGCCTCGGGTCCGTCGCCGCCCTCTTCGCAAAGGCGTCGTCAATGATGCCGATGTCGGGTCGCTCGATTCCGGCTTCGGCGTAGATATCGATTACACCTGTCGTGGCGACGGCGTCCGAGACGACCTGGCGAAGCGCGGTCTCAAGCTCCAGGTCGGAACCAGTGCCGTCCCCATTCCCATCAGACCGAGCGCGGCGCACTTCCACACCGAGCGCTTGGAAGAACGAAAGATCGTCACGGTAGGAGGCTGCCTCGGGAAGCGTTGCGCAGATGGCAAAGGCCTGACGGGCAAGCCGCTCGTAGTGGGCGAAGCGTTCGGCCAGGTCCATTTCCGTTCCGCCGAGGAGGAAGTTCAGCGCCTCCATAAGGGCTTCGATGCGCGCCTTATCCGATCCAGAGTCGAGCGCCTCTCGCCAAGGGCAGCCGAAGAGCAGTTCCGCGCAGACCTCGTGTGCCTCAACCATCGCCGTAAACGCTTCGGAAACTGGAGCGCCAACCTCCTCGCGCTCGCGGTCGCGGGCCGTGTAGTCGGCGAGTGCCGACTGCAAGCTCTCGGCAATGCCGATGTAGTCGACAACGAGTCCGCCGGACTTGTCGCGGAAGGTGCGGTTGACCCGTGCGATCGCTTGCATGAGCGCTGCACCACGCATTGGCTTATCGACGTAAAGCGTGTGCAGCGACGGCGAATCAAAGCCCGTGAGCCACATGTCTCGCACGATGACGAGTTCAAGCGGGTCGTCGGGGTCCTTAGCCCGCGCTTTCAGTTCGCGAAGCCGGTCCTTATTGCGGATATGGGCGTTGTACTCCGGGCCATCGGATGCGGCACCCGTAATGACGACTTTGATCGTGCCGGTTGCGTCATCATCAGAGTGCCAATCGGGGCGCAGCTCGATGAGCTTGTCATAGAGCTCAATGCAGATGCGCCGACTCATGCAGACGATCAACCCCTTTCCCACCATCGCTTCGCGTCGCTGCTCCCAGTGGGAAACGATGTCGGCCGCCACTTCACCGATGCGCTTGTCGGCACCAACGATCGCTTCGACCCGTGCCCAACGAGACTTGAGGCGCGAGCGGTCCGCTTCGTCTGCCGCCTCGGCAGCTTCCTCGAACTCCTCATCGAGCACACCGCGAGCCTCGTCCGACAGCTCGACTCGCACGAGGCGAGCTTCGTAGAAGACCTTGACTGTCGCTTCATCCTCGACAGCCTGGGTCAGGTCGTAGATGTCGATGTACTCGCCGAAGATCGCCGTTGTATCTCGGTCGTCGGACTCGATGGGTGTTCCCGTGAAGCCCATGAATGCGGCGTTCGGCAATGCGTCTCGCACGTTCCGTGCCAAGCCATCGATCAAGTCGTACTGGGTGCGGTGTGCTTCGTCCGCGATGACGATGACGTTCGAACGGTCGGACAGCAACGGGAACGAGCGGTTCGCATCGCGCTCCTCCTTCGTGCGACCGAACTTCTGCATCGTCGAAAACACGATGCCGCCCGAGGGCCGATCGGCGAGGAATCTGCGTAGGTGATCCCTCGACTCCGCTTGCACGGGCGTCTCAGGCAACGTACGCGCGGGCGCGAACACCTCATCGAAGAGTTGGTCGTCGAGGTCGTTGCGGTCGGTGAGCATCACGACCGTCGGATTCGACATTTCTGGGTGCGCCATCAGCTTCGTCGCGCAGAGCAGCATCTCGAGGCTCTTGCCGGAACCCTGGGTATGCCAGACCACTCCAGCTCGACCGTCGCCTCGTTCCAATGCCGCAAGCGTGGAGTCGACCGCTTTATTCACCGCATGGAACTGGTGGTACTTCGCCAAACGCTTGACGAGTCCGTCACGCTCGTCGGAGAACGTGACAAAGTTCCGCACGAGGTCGAGGAAGCGGCCCTTGTCGAATACACCCGCGACGAGCACCTGCATCTCCGGTACACCTGACGGGGCGAGATTCGTGCCATCGACCGTCTTCCAAGGAGCGAAGTGTTCAAACCGCTCCGGTAGGGGTCCGATCCTCGCCTGGGTGCCAGTCGAAACAACACAGCAGGCGTTGAACGTCAGAAGCGCGGTGATTTCGGCGGCATACGTCCGGAGCTGATCGAAGGCTCCGCGCAGCGTCGCACGTTCCTGCCCTGGCACCTTCAGCTCGATGAGCCCGAGTGGTATCCCATTCACGAAAGCGACGATGTCGGGGCGGCGTGTCGTTCGGTCGCCCTTCACGCTGTATTGGTTGATTGCTACGAAGTCATTGCGAGTTGGATCGGCGAAATCGATGAGGGTCGCTCTGGCTGAGCGGACATCGCCATCCAAGCGGCGCTCAAAGGGCACGCCACGGGTGAGCATCGAGTACGTTCGCCAGTTCTCGGCCTTCAGGTCCGCGCTCTCTGGGCGACGAAAGGTCGAAAGCACGTCCGATACCTCGGACACCGACAGACCCGGGTTCAGTCGCTCGATCGCCGAGCGCAGCCTTCCTTCGAGGAGAACATCGCTGTAACTCGATCGTTCCTCCGCAGATTCGCCCGGCGCAATATCAGGACCATGCAATACCGTCCAGCCGAGTTCCGCGAATAGGTCGAGGCAGACCTCTTCAACTGCAGACTCAGCCACGAAGGACGGGCTCATACCGCCTCGCTCACGCGGTCCACGGCCTCGCGAACTCGGACCGCGCCAGAGAGCAGCCCGGGAAGGAGCGAGTCGCGTAACGCGATCAAGGTCAGATTCTCTCGCTCTGCACCAAGGGCGCGACTCCAGAGCGTGCCGCACCAGTCATCCATCGCTGCAACGCGCGCCGATGCAGGCAGCCGCACCTCACTTTCGAGGTCGCGCCTTTGAATGTGTCCCATGGTTGTTGCCTTGCCTGCCGCAATGCCCCGAAAGAACTCAAGGAGCTGAAGGATTGCGCCGTGAACAAGCCACATCGGTACCTCTGGATTGGGAACAACTTTAAAGATGTGCTGGTTCACGATCGCTTCAGGTCGGTACCACCGTTGAACAGTTAATGAGCCTGACCATGCGAAAAGCAGGTCACCCGGTCTCGCGAGATGCTCATTTGCAACCTCGATGTCGTTGTAAACCGTCGATCCGCCAGGACCCGAGTTCAGCTCAGCGATCCGCACCACCATGCGTCC
>Ga0182027_10014186_pt1 | contig 11048 bp, 10 predicted proteins | sample 712E1DmetaG_FD_121300 | JGI IMG/M metagenome (GOLD analysis project Ga0182027, IMG submission 121300) | Permafrost microbial communities from Stordalen Mire, Sweden - 712E1D metaG (Illumina Assembly) | ecosystem: Environmental > Terrestrial > Soil > Wetlands > Permafrost | place: Sweden...
ACGTTCCGGCGCGCGGTCGAGCTGCTCGGGCTGCCGGCCTCTCGCTGCCTCGTGGTGGAGGACGCCCAGAACGGAGTCAGGGCGGCGCGCGGGGCGGGCTGCGCCGTTCTCGGGATCGCCTCGTCACAGCCCGCGGCCGTGCTGCTGGGGGAGGGCGCGTTCGTCGTGGCGACCGATTTCACTGCGCTTCCGGCCGAGGTGCGGGCGGCACTCGGGCTGGACTGACCGCAGCAAAACCCACACGGACGCGCGGCGTGGGGGGAGACGCTGTGCCGCCGCGCGACCCCGGGTCAGCCCGCGGCGGCGTCGAGGGCCGGGAGGGCGGGCTCGGGGGTGGTTGTGCCTGCGGCCGCGCGTTCGAAGATCCGATCAAGGGCCAGCCCGAGGCCGGTCGCGGCAGCTCCGGCAATCACGCCGTCGGCGCCGAGCCCGGAGATTGCCAGCCGCGGCGAGAAGGGCGAGATGGCAGCGAGCGCATCCGCCGTCGGGCCGAGCAATAGGTCGCCGCCGCCTGTGCCGATGCCGCCGCCGAGGACGACGAGTTGCGGATCCAGGACTGCGGCGATCGCCGCGATGGCGTGGGCCAGGCGGCGAGCCTCGATTCCGACCACCGCCGCGGCGGCGGCATCGCCGGATCTGGCGGCGGCGAAGACCTCGGCGGCAGATGATGCCGCCACTCCACGGGCCTGCGCCATCGCCAGGATCCCCGAGGACGACACAAGCGCTTCATACGGACCGGCACCCCATGCCGCACCGTGTTTCGGGGGCAAAGACTCCATGTCCAGCGCGAGGTAGCCGACCTCGCCGGCGAGCCCCGTAGCGCCGCGGTGCAGCTCGCCCGCCAGCACGACACCCATGCCGACGCCCGTGCCGACCGAGAGGAGCACGAAATCGTCCACGCCCCGGGCCACGCCTTCAACGTGCTCGCCGACCGCGGCCAGGTTGACGTCGTTCTCGAACAGGACCGGCGCCACGAGTGCCCGGCGGATGTCGTTGATGACCCCGGGTGCTTCCCAGCCGGGAATGTTTGGCGCAAGGGAGAAGTGATCGTCGCCGGGCCGGCTCACGCCCGGCGTTCCAACCACGACCTGGTGGATATCGGCCGGGTCTATCCCGGCTTCGAAGGCGAGCTTGTCGGCTGCCTGGCGCAGCTGGGCGATCACCGCCGGCACCGTCGATGCCGACGTCCGGGTGGCCGTGCGGGCGACAACGGCGCCCGTCAGATCCGTGAGCGCAGCCCGGACCCATTGCCGCCCGACGTCCAGGCTCAGGATCCAGCCGGCGCGAGGGTTGACGTCGTACAGCTGCGCGGTGGGACCGGGGTGGCCGCGGGTCCGCCCCACCCGGTGGATCAGCCCCAGCTCCTCCAGCTGGGCAATCACGTCGCCGACCGTCGGCCGGGAGAGGCCGGTCTGGCGCACCACCTGGGAAACGTTGATCGGCCCCCGGGCCTGCACCGTGTCGAAGGTCGCGCGGAGGTTGATCGCCCGGAGCAGACTCGGCTGTGCCGCCGATTCCCGTGCTCGCATTCGCGTCCTCCGGTAGCCTGATCCTTAGGGTTCCTACCTTTACCACTCCTGGGTAGGTGCCGTCAAGCCTTCTCGTCCCTCATGAACGACGTCGCTTGTCTCAAACCTTGGTCGAGGTCACTTGACTCTTTGCGATCTTAAGGTAACCTTCCTATGCATCATAGCATGTCGGGCCTTGCGCGAGGAGTTGAAGAAGACACGGGAGGCAGATGCGACCATGCAGTGCAGGGACTCGCTGATGAGGAAGGGAGACCACCGATGAGAGGCTCCAGGTATCTAGGTCTGCTGGTCGCTGCCAGCGTCGTGGCTGCCGCCTGCGGTAGCAGCACGGTGACGCCCAGCGCCCCTCCACCTACCCAGGCCCCGACTGTCGCGCCAACGACCGCGCCCGTCGAGACCGCAACCCCCGCCGGCACCGCTTCCGCCGTCGTCAGCCCCGGCCCCTCGAGCAACGGGATCATCGGCGGCAAGCTCGTCATCGACAACGAGAGCGGCAGCACGTGGACGTGCCAGTTCAACCCGTTCAACCCGTCGGTCAGCGGCACGGCCGTCGGCTTCGTCTATGAGCCGCTCGAGTTCGTGAACGCCCTCCAGACCAACGCCGACGGCAGCAACAAGGTCACGCCGTGGCTGGCGACCGGCTCCACCTGGAGTCCAGACTTCAAGACCCTGACCTTCACGATCCGCGATGGAGTCAAGTGGAGCGACGGCCAGGCGTTCAGCGCGGCCGATGTCGTCTACACCTACAACGCGATCAAGGGCGACCCGGCCCTCGACCTGAACGCCATCTGGTCGGCCGACGGCGGCCCGCTCACCAACGTCGCGCTGCAGGGGACCAACCAGGTCGTCTTCACCTTCTCCGGCCCGGCCCAGACGTACTTCTACTACGTCGCGGACCAGATCCCGATAATCCCGCAGCACATCTGGTCCAAGCTCGACCAGACCAAGCTGGACGCCGAGGCCAACACGGCCCCCATCGGCACCGGCGCATATCTCATGTCGGACTGCAGCCAGAACAACATCAAGTACCTGCGCAATCCCAACTACTGGCAGAACACGGCGGCCGCCCCGGTGCCCCAGATCGCCGAGGTGGACTATCCCTCGTTCCTCAGCAATACCCCGGCCAACCTGATGCTGGCCCAGGGCCAGGCCCAGTGGGGCGCCCAGTACATCCCCAACATTCAGTCCTTCTACATCGACAAGGACCCCACGCATCGCCATTACTGGTTCCCGGCGACGCTGAACGTGTCCCTCTTCCCCAACCTGAAGAACTCGCTGCTGTCTGACGTGGCCGTGCGCAAGGCGATCAGCCTGGCGATCAACCGCGCGGACGTCTCGCAGCGCGGCGAGTCCGGCTATGAGCCGCCGGCGAACCAGACCGGCATCGTCCTGCCGACCTACAACGCCTGGTACGACAAGACGATCGACAACACCACCTTCGACCTGGCCATGGCCACAAACACCCTCGAGTCCGCCGGATACAAGAAGGGCTCGGACGGCATCTACGCCAACTCGGCCGGCAAGAAGCTCTCGTTCACGATCAAGACGATCAGCGGCTACACCGACTGGGATTCGTCGCTGTCGGTGATCACGCAGGAGCTGAAGGCGGCCGGCATCGCGGTCAAGGTCCAGGACGAGGACACCACGGTCTACACCCCGGACCTGCAGAAGGGCAACTTCGATCTCGCGTACGGCGAGGAGACCGGCGGTCCGCTTCCCTACTACGAACTCCGCCAGATGCTGCTCAGCAGCAACATCGGCCAGACCAACTACTCGCAATACAACTCGCCGGCCGTGGATACGCTCTTCAACAACTACGCGTCCGCCAGCGCGGCCGACCAGGTCGGCATCATTCACCAGATCGAACAGGTAATGGTCACCGAGTACCCGGTCATCCCCGTCGTCGAGGGCGTCGACTGGTACCAGTACGACACCACCGACTTTGGCGGCTGGCCCACCCCGGACGATCCATACGCTCAGCCGCCCGTGTGGGCAACCCCCGACAATATGGTCGTGCTGACGCACCTCTATCCGTTGCACCCATAGAGGTCGAGTGAGCGCCAGCCGGGAGCCCCGTATATGAGATATGTCGCCCGCCGGATGGGACTCTTCGTCCTGACCCTGTGGGCGGCCCTGACCGTCAACTTCCTCATCCCCCGGCTCATGCCGGGGGATGAGGCGACGGCAGTGCTGTCTCGCATGAAAGGCGTCAACCCGGCCGCGCTTCACGCATTGCAGGTCGAATTCGGTATCAACACGGACCAGAACGTCCTGGTCACATACTTCCAGTACCTGGGCAATTGCCTGACCGGCCAGTTCGGCCTGACGGCCTCACGCGTTCCGGTCATGACCGACATCCTGGACAAGCTGCCCTGGACGCTGGCGCTGGTCGGCATCACGACCGTGATCGCCTTCGCCATCGGCACGATGGTCGGCGTCCTGAGCGCCTGGCGGCGTGGCGGCCGGCTGGACAGCATCCTCCCGCCACTCCTCTTCATCGTCTCCACGATGCCGGTCTTCTTCGTGGCCCTGGTTCTTCTCTACGTCTTTGCCGTCACGCTCGGCTGGCTGCCCATCGCATCCAACTACGAACTCGGCTCAACCCCGTCGCTCACGCTGGGGTTCGCCTCGGACGTGGTCTCGCACGCGATCCTGCCGGGATTGACGCTCGTGGTCGTCACGGCCGGTTCGTGGATCTACACGATGAGGAACAACATGGTCACGACGCTGGCCGAGGACTACGTTCGAATGGCCCGCGCCAAGGGGCTGCCGGGCTGGCAGATCATGCTCGACTACGCCGCCCGAAACGCCATCCTGCCCAACCTGACGGGCTTCGCCATGCAACTCGGCTACGTCCTGGGCGGCTCGATCCTGGTCGAGTACACGTTCTCGTACCCCGGCCTCGGCTATCTCTTCTACACGGGCACGACCAACCACGACCTGCCGCTGCAGTCGGCCCTGTTCCTCGTGTACACGCTGGCGATCCTGATCTGCGTCCTGATCGCGGACTTTGCCAGCGCCATTCTCGATCCGCGGACGCGGGACTCATGAGGGCCGCGGCATGACCATCCCGATGACTCCAGAAGCAGGTGCGCCCGTCGCCGCCGCGCCCGGGTCCGCCGCCGCGCCCGGGTCCGCCGCCTTCCGCCGCTTCGTCCAGGCCGTGCTCCGCAACCGCAAGGCCACGGCCGGGCTCGTCATCCTGGCCCTGATGTCGATCGTCGCCCTCTTCCCGCAGCTCTTCACGAACGTGGACCCGCAGGCGACCATCTTCGACCAGCAGGTCGGGCCGTCCGCGCAGCACCTGCTCGGGACCACGCAGGTCGGCGAGGATGTCTTTGCCCAACTGATCTGGGGAACCCGCCTGACGCTGCTGATCACCGTGATCGTCAGCCTGGCCGCTACCGTCATCTCCGTCCTGATCGGAGTGACCGCGGCCTACGTGGGCGGCATGGCGGACCGGACGCTCTCCCTGGTGACGGACGTCTTCCTCGTCCTGCCGACCCTGCCCCTCCTGATCGTCCTGACCGCGTATCTGCCCAGCGGCTCGCTGACCATCACCGCGGTGATGATCGCCACGAGCTGGGCCTTCGCCGCGCGGCAATTACGCGCCCAGGGTCTGAGCCTTCGCACCCGAGACTTCCTGGAAGCGGCCAAGGTCCGCGGCGAGCGGCGCTCTTACATCATCATCGTGGAGATCCTGCCCAACATGATCTCGCTGCTCGTGGCGTCGTTCCTCGGCCTGGCGGTGTTCGTGGTCGGGTTCGCCGCCGGCCTGCAGTTCCTCGGCCTGGGCAACAGCACCGAGCTGACATGGGGCACGATGCTCTACTACTCCCAGCAGAACGGGGCCCTCGAGAGCGGCAACGCACTGTGGATGCTGGCACCCGGCGCCGCCGTTGCAATCCTCGGCACGGGCTTTGCCCTGCTGAACTACGCGTTTGACGAAATCGGCAATCCGGCGCTCCGGCCGGTGAGGAGGCGCCGTGGCAAGCCCGCTTAGCAATGGGCGCAGCCCATTGCTCGAGGTCGGCGACCTCTCGGTCGACTACGTCACCGAGGCTGCGGATGTCCGTGCCGTCGATCACGTGGACCTGGAAGTCCAGCCCGGGGAGTTCCTGGCGATAGTGGGCGAGTCCGGCTGCGGCAAGTCCACCCTGCTCTTTGCCATCGCCCAGCTGCTCTCGCCCCCGGCCGAGATCGCGGGTGGCACCGTCGTGTTCAAGGGCCGCGACATGGTCAAGCTCACGGAAGACGAGCTGCGGCACATCCGCTGGCGCGACTACTCGGTCGTGATGCAGAGCGCCATGAACGCCCTCAACCCGATGAAGAGCATCGAGGGCCAGTTTCGGGACACGCTCGAGGCCCACGACTCGATGTCGCGCAAGGCCATCCGCGACCGATCGGCCGAGGTGCTGCACCTGGTCGGCATAGACGCGGTCCATCTCAAGAGCTACCCGCACCAGCTGTCGGGCGGGATGCGGCAGCGGGCGATGATCGCCATGGCCCTGCTCTTCACGCCCGAGCTTGTGATCATGGACGAGCCCACCTCGGCGCTGGACGTCGTCGCGCAGCGATCGCTCATGAGCCAGATCAAGGATCTGCAGAGGCGCCTGGGCTTCGCGGTGATCTTCGTGACCCACGACATGTCGCTGGTGCGCCACTACTCGGACCGGCTGATGGTGATGTATGCGGGTCAGGTCGCCGAGCTGGGTGCCACCGGCTCCATCTTCGAGAACCCGCTCCATCCCTACAGCAAGGGTCTGCTGGACGCGTTTCCGTCGATCCGCGGCCCGCGCCGGCCGCTCACCGGCATCCCCGGCAGCCCGCCGGATCTCTCGCGGCCGCCCTCCGGGTGCCGCTTCCAGCCGCGCTGTCCCGTGGCAATGGCCCAGTGCGTCGCCACCGCCCCGGACCTGTACGAAGTCGGCGGCACGCGGGTCCGTTGCCTTCTCCACGCCGATGCGCCGAAGGACGCTGCCGCGGTATGACCGAAGCCACGACTCCGGTCGCCTCCGAACCGCTCCTCCAGACCGTCGGCCTGACCCGCCATTTCAAGCTGGGCGGGCTCTTCTCCAGTCAGATCCTCCACGCCGTCGACGACGTGGACCTGACCATCGGCGAGCACGAGCTCGTGTCGCTCGTCGGCGAGAGCGGCAGCGGCAAGAGCACCATCGCCCGGCTGCTGGCGATGCTCTACCGGCCCACGAAGGGCGAGATCCGGTACCGCGGCCGGTCCGTCCACAGCCTCCATTCCCGCAAGGACCTGCTCAACTACCGCAGCCAGGTCCAGATGGTCTTCCAGGACCCGTACAGCTCGATGAACCCGGTCTTCCGGGTTTCCCACGGGATCATGCGGAACCTGAAGCTGCACCGGCCGGAACTGAACGCCGCCCAGCGGCGGGCGGAAGCGGAGAGGGTCTTCACCCTCGTCGGGCTTACGCCGGCGGCCGAGATGCTGCGCAAGTTCCCGTACGAGATGAGCGGCGGTCAGCGCCAGCGCGTCGGCTTCGCCCAGGCCGTCGCCGTGCGGCCCAAGCTGATCCTCGCCGACGAGCCGGTCTCGATGCTGGATGTCTCGATCCGGGCCGGAATCCTGAACCTGATGACGGATTTGCGCGAGCGGGAAGGCGTCTCGATCCTCTACATCACCCACGACATCGCCAGCGCCCGATACGTCGCGGACAGGATCGTGGTCATGTACGCCGGGCATATCGTCGAGGCGGGCCCCACTGAAACGGTGCTGGCAGATCCGAAGCATCCATACACCCAGTTGCTGCTCTCGGCCGTGCCGGATCCACGCGAGCCGGTCACCGTGTCGACGTCTCCCGCCGTCGGTGAGCCGCCCAAGGTGGTGAATCCGGTCGAGGGCTGCCGTTTCCGGGAGCGCTGTCCGCTGGCCATCGAGATATGCGGCCGCGTGACGCCTCGACCCACGGTGCTCGCGCCCGGCCACACCGCGGCGTGTCACGTGGCGACTGCGAACGCAGGCCTTACGGCTGCCGCTCCGAGCTGAGGCGTGCGGGCCCGCCAGCGCGCCGATTTCAGACCGGGACGATCGACTCCGCGGTGAGCATCGCTCTCGCCTGCCCGGCCGCCTCCACGGGCGCCCCGAGCGAATCCAGGCCGATCAGCGCCGAGCCCAGGACCGGCGGACCGTCGATCGGCCGGACCGTGGCCCCCGGCGCGATGGCGTGCACGCCCGACTCGATGCGGGCCAGGAGCCGCGGGTCGCGACTACGGAACATTCCGCCGCCCAGGGCCACGTGGACCGGCACGCGCTGGAGTCGCAGGCGCCGGATGGCGGCCCCGGCCATGGCCACGACCTCGTCCGCCAGGCGATCGATGATGGCGCCCGCCACGGCATCCCCGGCTCGAGACGCCTCGAAGGCGAGGGGGGCCAGCTCCCGGACCCGGTCCTCGGGAATGCGCTCCCAGTAGATCGCGCGAGTGACGGCATCCGGGGTCTTGAGGCCGAAGAAGGCCGGGACCAGCGTCTCGAGCGACGTGTGCGGCCCGCGCAGGTCGCGACCCCGGACCGCGGCGCCGAGCGCGGCCATGCCGACCGACCGTCCGCCGCCCCAGTCGCCCGAAATCTCGCCCACGGCCGCGAACCGCACTCGCCGACCATCCGGGGCCAGGCCGCTGCAGTTCATACCCGCACCGGAGACCAAGGCCACTCCCCAGGCGACTGGCGACCCGGCGCGGAGGACGGCGGCGGTGTCGTTTTCGACCACCACCGTCTCCACGAGGCCCGTGCCGGTCAGGCGGCTCTGCAGCTGCCGGATGTCCTCGGGGAAGTCCGCGCCCGCGACGCAGAACACGCCGACCCGGGCGAGTGGCCGGGCCGATGGATCGAGCCCGGCACGAGCGGAGGCGGCCGCGGCCAAATCGATCAGCCGGGTCATCGCGGGTTCCATGCCCACGGCCTGGTGGGAGGCGGACGGCCCGCGGACGGCGGCCAGGAGCTTCCCATCGGCGCCTATGAGAGCGAGGTCAGTCTTCGAGTTGCCGACGTCCACGGCGAGGACGGCGGCCGGAGAGGTACTCATGCCGGAGTTTCGGTTTCGGCGGGGAGGCCGGCCGGCAGTTCGGCCTCGGCGAGGCGATCAACGGTGACGACGAAGGTCAGGGCCAGGCGGTGCGCGGCGCCGGCTTCGGGCGCCGCGGCTTCGGGCCGGCTCGGCCGCGCGGCGGGGTCGCTCATCGACGGTTCGTCTCCGGTCCGGGCCCGGCTTCCGAGTCTGCGATCGGCTCGGCCAGGCGGGAGCGGCCGCCGACCGTCTCGACCGCGTAGCGTGCCGTCTCTCCCGAGACGATCGTCCGGCTGAACTCCACCGGTTCCTCCGACGCGAAAGCGATCCCCTCGAGCCGCAACGAAGCCGTCGGCTGCGGCATCTTCAGGAGCCGGGCTTCCCGCGTGCTGGGAATGCACGCAGCGATGGTCTCGCGGGTCAGGGTTACCCGGCAGGCGTAACGGCGCTCGAGCGCTTCGTACAGCGACACCGTCGTGAAATCCTCGTCCAGCAGCCCTGGGAATCGCTCGGCCGGCAGATACGCCTGCTCCAGGAGGTACGGCACGCCGTCGGCCCCGCGCACTCTTTCCAGGTAATGAACCGACGCCCGGAGACCAAGGTGCAGGCTGGCGCCGACGGCCGGCGTCGCAGGTTCGGTCCGGGCCGTCACGACGAGGGAGTAAGGCTGACGGCCCAACGGCCGCATCTCGTCGGTGAAGCCAAGCGGTTGCGCCAGGTCTCGAACCAGCGGCGGCTCCTTGGCGAACGTCCCCAGGCCGCGCGTCCGCTCCAGGCGACCCTCTCGCACGAGTTCGTCCAGGGCGCGGCGGACGGTGATGAGGCTGCAGCCGTACTCGGCAGCCAGCTTCTTCTCGGTCGGAATCTGCTGGCCGGGCGGCCACTCTCGGGAGTCGAGCGCAGCTCGAAGGTCCAGATACGCCTGGTGATGGAGCGGGATCGGACCCGCCTGGAGAGGGTGGCGACGCATGTCTTGCCAATCATGATAAAGTTATAGTGAATGGCCCTGGTGAAGTATGGGGTGACTCGAGATGGGCGTCAAGATCGCGGTCGTGGGTGCCGGGTCAACGTACACACCCGAACTGGTTGACGGACTCGCAACCCGCGCCGACCGCCTGCCGGTCGATGAGCTGGCCCTGCTGGACATCGACGCTGAGCGGCTCGAGATCGTCTCCGGCCTCGCCGGCCGGATGCTGCGCCGGCGCGGCTGGTCCGGGCGGCTGACGACGACGCTCGACCGCGACGCCGCGCTCGACGGCGCGAGCTTCGTGATCCTCCAGCTCCGCATCGGCGGCCAGGCGGCGCGGCTCGTCGACGAGACACTGCCGCTTCGCTTCGGCTGCATCGGCCAGGAGACGACCGGCCCGGGCGGGTTTGCGAAGGCGCTGCGCACGGTCCCGCTGGTGCTCGACATCGCCGAATCCGCGGCCCGACGGTCGGCGCCGGGCGCCTGGATCCTCGACTTCACGAACCCCGTCGGCATCGTCACCCAGGCCCTGCTCGACGCCGGTCACCGCGCCATCGGCCTGTGCAACGTGGCGATCAACGTCCAGCGGCGGATCGCCGCGTCGCGGGGTGTTTCCCCGGACCGGGTCCAACTCGAACACGTCGGGCTCAACCACCTCACTTGGGAGCGGGCCGTACTCCTCGACGGCACGGACATCCTGCCGGAGATGCTGGCCGACGATACCGCGACGGCGGCGATGGCCGAGGAGCTCGGCTTCCCGGTCGAATTACTGCGGTCCCTCAAGGCCCTCCCCTCCTATTACCTGCACTACTTCTATCAGACCTCCGAAGTGCTCGCGGAAGAGAAGGCCGGCCACACGCGGGCCGCGGAGGTCATGGAGATCGAGCGCGGGCTCCTCGAGCTGTACCGAGACCCAACGCTCGACGTCAAGCCGGCGCTGCTCGAAGAGCGTGGCGGCGCCTTCTACAGCGAGGCCGCGGCCCAGCTGATGGCATCCCTGCATGCGGGCACCGGCGACATCCAGGTCGTCAACGTAAGGAACGACGGCGCCCTGGCGGACCTGCCGGCGGACGACGTGGTCGAGATCCCCGCCCGGATCGACCGTGATGGAGCTCATCCGCTCCCGCTCGGCCCGCTGGCGCCCGAGATGCGCGGCCTCGTCCAGCACGTCAAGGCCTACGAGCGCTTGACCATCGAGGCGGCCCTCTCCGGCGACCACAACACGGCGCTGCGGGCCCTGATGTCGAATCCGCTCGTCGGGGAGTGGAGCGTCGCCGTGCCGCTGCTCGACGCGCTGCTGGACGCCAATCGCGCCCATTTACCGCGCTTCTTCCCGGCCGCGCGCGACTGAAACGCCCTCGGCTCAGCGCGGATTTCGGAACAAGATCGCGATCGGCGTCCGCGCGCCGCCGGAGCGCGCACACTCCGAGGATCGGGGAGAGGCACGGGAGCCGAAAGGCTCCCACCTGCGCGGCGTCCCCATACGGTCGCCAAAGCCATCGCCGAAGGCAATGGCTC
>Ga0182027_10014187_pt1 | contig 11048 bp, 7 predicted proteins | sample 712E1DmetaG_FD_121300 | JGI IMG/M metagenome (GOLD analysis project Ga0182027, IMG submission 121300) | Permafrost microbial communities from Stordalen Mire, Sweden - 712E1D metaG (Illumina Assembly) | ecosystem: Environmental > Terrestrial > Soil > Wetlands > Permafrost | place: Sweden...
AAATGTGGTGGTCGCCTTTAATTCGCATCTTCCAGCCAGTTTGCCGGAGGAAATGGACCACTTCCGTGAAGCGATGGCCGTAATCTTTCCTCGGGTCTCGCAACGCAGCTCTGATCTTCTCTGAGTCCGGCACGGGAAGAGTGAATACGACCGAGTTATGCAGTCAAGCAGATCTGCGTAATAAACTACGCGCAAGGCATGTGCACACAGAGAGGATTGGCTGGCGGAGACTGTGGATCGCGGTTCCCATCCGTGCGATCCGTGCAATCTGTGGTGAACAGCCATTTCTGCTTCGCGGCTTCGCGACTTTGCGTGAGGGAATTCCGTTTCCGGTGTCCTCTCGATCCCGGTCCATTTTGACCACGGATCACGCGGATTTCACGGATACATCCAGGGATTTCTTTGCCCTGCCCGTCCTCGGTTAATCCTGTTCCCTGTTGGTTCTCCCCACTCGCTTCCACGTCAGTGTGGCTTCCTCGAAATTGAGAAGCAGAGCGACCTGCCGGCCGGTTATATTAAGGTATCCACCCGCTGAGCGAAGCCGTGGCCAGCCGGCAGTTCCGCGCCAAGGGGGGACTGGAAGGTCGGTGGCATGATTCCGACCACCGGATTCCGCGCACGTCGCGATACGTTTCCTTGATCTGGTCGACAACGCCGCCGAACTGCCGCTGTGCGGCGTAACGCGCCTTTTCCGCCGACCTGCCGGCGGCAATATTGGCCTCCGCCGCCATTTCCAGATGCACGCGCAACTCCTCAGACAGTTCGGCCTCAATCTTTCGGCGACGGAAGAACAGCCATAGGCGAAAGAAAATCTGACGGAGGGGGTTCATCTTGATTTCGTCGGTTCAACCTGACCGCGGATTGCTACCGATTGCATTGTTACGGAAGGATGTCTGGAACTTGACGGTTGGGATTTGGCATTCCCGCGCAACGATCATGTCGCTTTCAGCATTGCGTTGATCGTGCTCGACAGAATCTCCCATTGGGTCGTCTCGGCCTGGAGTTGTTTCCGGCCGGCGGAGGTCAACGTGTAGTAGCGCGCCCTCCGGTTGTTGTCGGATACGCCCCATTCGGCCGTAACCCAGCCTCGGGCCTCCAAGCGGCAGAGCGCCGGATAAAGCGAGCCCATTTCCACCTGGAACAGGTCCCGCGACATCTGCTTCAGGCGCACCGACAATCCGAAGCCATGCATGGCTTCGAGCTGGAGCCCCTTTAGAATCAGCATATCGAGCGTACCCGGCAGTAAATCGGATTTTTCCATGGCCATGTTCTTCCTGTAGATGTCCTTAAGGAGAACTATTGGGCCGTCTCATTCAGACAGTCAATATGAAGAAACCTGGGCTGAAAATCCCGACCGAAACGACGACAGCGGTGCTCCCTTCGAATCAGCTCCGATAAACGGCCCGCTGGGCAATACGCCCGCAAAGTTCGACCCATTACGGCCCGGAGCGAGTCCACGCCCGGTGCAGAAACCATTGCTAACCTTACACTTCAGTCCACCGTAAGGTGACGGTCGGCATCAATGGGATTCTCGGTCAAGTCCTGGGCAAAACAACCGTAGTTACCGCCAGATATCACTATGTCGTCGTTGAGTGACTTTCACAGACGCGCTTTCAGCTCTGTTTGGCAGTCGTCGTTGCGCGTTCTTGCCTTGGCTTTCGCCCTGGCGGTGCCCGGCGCATTGGCGCGCGCCGAGAGCGCCGCCATGCAGGCGGCCCCGGCCGGAGTCGTCGAGACCGGCGCGCCGTCGTTCGTCGTGTTTGGCCCGGATTCGCTCGGCTTCAGCACTCAACCCTCGGATCTGCGGCTTCTGCCGGATGGCCGAATCCTAGCCGTTTCACAACGCCAGATCGCGATCGGAGACGGGGGGCGGTGGGAGACCTTCCAGCAGGCCGCGGACGAGGCCGGATTCATCTCCGGCCAGGTGGCCGTGGATAACGACGGCCGGATCTATGCCGGCATCACCGGCGCCATTGCCCGGATCGACCTGGGTGAAGATGCCCGCTGGCGCTTCGTGCCGGTCGTCCCGGTTTCCCACAATGATCCGTTTCACCAGGTGTTCCAGTTTCCCGACACGTGGCTCTGGAGCTCGGGAGGCGGCGCCATCCTCGCCTGGCGGCCCGGTCAGTCGGTCCGGTCTGCCGGTGGATTGGGAACGAATATCGAACATGTCTTTTCCTTCGGCGGGGAATTGTACGCGAGCAACGAGACGTCAGGTTCGCTGAAGCGGCTGCGGATCGGAGGCTCCCCCGTGCTCGCCACCTCCGACAGCGGACTCGCGAGCGACACGGTCATGAGCAGCACGGCCTTTGGACCCGGTCAGGTGCTGGTCGGGACCGGGAGCGCCGGTCTCAGGATTTTCAACGGCAGGTCCTTTGGCGAGATCACCGTGCCGAAGATCCTGGGCCAAGGGCAGCGCATCAATGCCCTCTGCCCCGTCGGATCCGATCTCTATGCCGCGGCGGTGGACATGGTTGGCATCGTCTTCTTCGACCGCGGCGGGCGCATTGTCCAGGTGCTCAGCCGCGCGCTCGACCACCGTCTCGCACGGGCGAGCCGGCTGGTCTACTCCAGCAACGGAACACTGTGGGCATTGCTCGAAAACGCTGTCGCCTGTGTGAAATTCCCATCGCCGATCTCCAATTTCGAACCGATCTTCGCCAGCGCGCTGCACTTCACCATGCCCGTGAGGCACGACGGCCGGCTATGGGTTCTCGCTGACGGCCGCCTGATGCGGGGTGTCTACAGCGCGGATGGAATCCTGGAACGCTTCGAACTGGACACCCCACCGGGGCGGTTTCTCTGGGCCATTGCCGAGACCGAAGGCCGGTTGTTCGCCACCAATGAAGGAAGCATCTTCGTCCGTGACGGCACCGGCTGGAAACAGATCGCAACCGGAATCACCAACGCACGACTCGGGATTGGCCCCGTTCAAACCGAGGGACGATTCTTCTATGCCGCCAGAGGGGAAATCGGGTGGATCCAGGAAACAGCCGGGCAATATGCCGCCCAGCACATACCGGTCAAGGGACTCGGCGAGGTGTACAATGCCGTCGATGATTCCGCCGGCGCCGTCTGGCTCGAACTGGGCAACAGTCGGTTGGCACGAGTGGAGTTCGGCGCAGGAGAACCCACAGTCCGGTTTTTCGGCAAAGACGATGGCCTGGGTGAAGGCTGGGTGAGTATTCTGGCCATCGATGGAATCGCCAGGTGCTACGCGGAGCGCCACCTGCTGACCTTCGACGCCCGCACCCAGCGCTTTGCTGAGGACCAGGAGCTTGCCCGCCGGATTCCGATGATCGCGAATTCCATGGGGCGGCCGGCACGCGATGCCTCTGGTCGTCTTTGGTTTGCCTGTCAAGGCGACGTCCACTTCGTGGATGACAAGAAGGCGGGCGAGCGGCCGGCGGTCGGGTCTCTGTCACTGGGATTCGAACCGACTGATTTCAACATGGAATCCAATGGGGTCGTCTGGATGCATTCTCGCGGGCATCTGATCCGCTTCGACCCCAGCCTGCCCTTCGTTGCGCAGCCTCTCGTTCGAGCTCAAATCACGTCGGTGCAGCAGGCCGCGTCCAACCACTACCGATTCAATCCGGGCACGGAGCTTCCCCCATTGCCCTACTCGGACAATTCTCTCCTGATTCGATTCGCCGCCGTGGCCAGCCCGTTTGGCTTGCCGCTTTCCTTCGAGGTGATGCTTGAGGGAGCCACCGATCGTTGGGTGTCGACGGGCACCGTGGGATCAGCTTCGTTCAACCGGCTCAAGGAGGGCAGCTATGTCTTCCACGTGCGACCGGTGGTTGGCAGCGCACCGGGAGAAGAAGCCCGGCTGGCCTTCACGATCCGGCCGCCCTGGTTCCGCACCAAGCTGGCCTGGGTGATCTATGTCGTCAGCGCCGTCTGCCTGGTTTCCCTGGTCGCGTGGTTGTTCTCCTACTTTGAGCGGCGCGACAAGATCCGCCTCGAACACCTGGTCGTCGAGCGCACCGCGGAGCTCAATGCCACCAACGCGCAGCTTGGCCGGCAGGTCGAAGAAATCACGCAGAAGACTGCGGCGCTGGCGGCGAGCGAAGAACGCTTCCGCGGGCTCAACGCGGAGCTCAACGTGACGAATGCACGCCTCGCCCGCCAAGTCGAGGAAACCATGGAGAAGACCGCCGCTCTGGCCGCAAGCGAGGACCGCTACCGCCGACTCAATGCGGAGCTGGAGAGCCGGGTGGCTGAGCGCACCGCTGAATTGTCCACGACGAACATCGACCTGAAGCGCGAGATCGCCGAGCGCCAGCGCGCGGAACAGGAAGTGGAACGCGTCCATAAGCAGCTCGTCAGCGCCTCGCATCAGGCGGGGATGGCTGAAGTGGCGACGGGGGTGCTGCACAATGTGGGGAATGTGCTCAATAGCGTGAATGTGTCTGCCGGATTGGCTCTGGAGAGGATCCGGACCTCGAAGGTGGTTGGGTTAGCTCGTCTTTCCCAACTTCTGGATTCTCAGGGGGACAAGGTGTTTCAGTTTTTGATGGAGGACCCGCGGGGCCGTTCGTTGCCCTCGTATCTTAAGCAATTGTCGATTCACGTGGGAGAGGAGCACGCCGAGGTGGTGGAGGAGCTGCGGTCTTTGGTTTCCAACGTCGACCACATCAAGGAGATCGTGTCGATGCAGCAGAACTACGCCCGGGTGTCGGGCGTCGTCGAGACCGTGGCCCTGGCAGATCTGATTGAAGACTCGATCAAGATCCACGGTCGGGCGTATGCACGACATGGCATCAAGCTGGAGCGGGATTTCGAGCAACTGGCGCCGGCTTCCGTGGACAAGCACAAGGTGCTGCAGATCCTGGTGAATCTCATCCACAATTCCAAATATGCCTGCGATGGGACCAACCTGACGGAAAAGCGGGTGACCATCCGGCTCAGGGCCTGCGGCACCGACCGTGCACGCATCGAAGTCGCTGACACGGGCGTAGGCATCCTGCCGGAAAATCTTACGCGGATATTCTCCCAGGGCTTCACCACGCGGAAGACCGGGCACGGCTTCGGACTGCACAGCGCCGCACTGGCGGCTCATGAGCTCGGCGGCTCCCTCACCGTGCACAGCAATGGTCCGGGGCGCGGGGCCACCTTCACGCTGGAATTCCCCATGCAGCCTCCGCCGGCCGGGCCGACGAAGCTCTGAGGCGGTTGGCGCGCTTGTATTCGGGTTACAAAGACCCGTCGTCGCAATGTCCGGCCGCCCGACGGTCGCCCTCAGGGCAGGGGCAGATTAGCCGACGTTACGTCCACCATTCGTTTCTTCATGTTGGTTTTAACTGACGCACTCGAATCCCAGTACGGAGTTCTCGGCCAATGCCGGCACGTTGACAGTTTTTCGCGAATCGGAAATCATTACTGCGACGTAGGACCCCGATGATCACCCCAACCTTTCCGCGTGCGCGCTCCCCGGACGAGCCAGGTGCGGGAATACTGCACGCCGGGATCAGAGAGGGGGCCATCGGGCAACCGGCGGTCATGCTTTAATGGCTTCAGAACATGACCTACCTTTCATTCCGAGGAACTCGTGTAGCACTATGAAGTCCATTGTCCATTCAATCACACTTATCTTCCTCATTGCATTGGGCGCGACTTACGCGGCCGATCTGACCTGTTCGCTCTCATCCCTGCCGCCGACTGTTTACCTGATCACCTCGCCTCTTGAAGGTGCCGCCTCGGGCACTTCGTCCGTTTTGGAGGTCCCGCGCAATGACAAGAAGATGCTCGCGCTGTTCAGCTCAAGAGAATCGGCAGAGGCTCTTGATGGCGATTGGTCGGAATCAAAGGTTTGGCACGCAGCTGTCAGACCCAATCATCGTCGACGGTTGCATCACCGATCATCTGCGAGAGGAACTTGGTGTCCCTCACTGATGCAGCTGACACAAGAGCTGAAAGCAATGGCGCGAGATGCCGGATGCGACCTCGTAGGGATCGCGGATCTGCAGCCCTTCAAGTCAGAGCAAGCTGCAGTGCCATCGGACTTGCTCGCCCGGTTCGCCAACGCGGTCTCGATCGCAGTTCACCTTGACGACACAATCATCGACGGTATCGAAGGCGCTCCGACATGCGCACACCAGATGCCGTCCTCGTCAAAGCGTCTTGCCCACTGAGAAAGCCTTCCCCACAAACGCGCCGATGCCAAAGTAGGACTGTGTGTCCGGGGTGAACACAAGCGGGTTCAACATTTTGATGTCCACCAGCCCGCCTTTGCCCAGCACGGTTTCCTCTGCTTTCACGTCCAAAATCTCCCCGACAAACTGCGTGTGCAATCCCAGCTCGAATGTGTGGACGAGCCTGCACTCCAGCACCAAGGAGAACTCTTGGACGTATGGGGCGTCAACGAGGTCACTCTTCACCGGCGTCAGCTTGGCGGTGGCGAATTTATCCACGCTCCGGCCTGACACTATACCCAGATAATCCGCTTGGTGGACGTGCTTCTCGGACGGGATGCTGATCGTGAAGGCCCGGCGTGCCACGATGTTTCCATGGGTGGCGGTGGCTTTGCGCAGCGACACGGCAACGCACGGCGGCTGAGAACAGCAGATGCCACCCCAAGCAGCAGTCATCGCGTTAGGCTTGCCTGCCTTGTCATAAGTCCCAACGACCAACACTGGAGTGGGGTAGACGAGGGTTTTTGCTCCAAGAGACTTTTTCATGGTGGGAGCGATTGTAGGCAAAATCCGGTTTGCAGCCAAGCTTCTGACGGAGACTCACTCCGGGAGTTGATAGTCCAGCCAGCACTTTTTGGGTGCGCGCCTTCTTTGGCTAGCGGTCGGAGTTGAAATTGCCACGAGCGCTTTGGCTGGGGCACCCGACGCCAACGCTCGTGGCGCCACCGCGGTGGCGGGCAAGTCCAGTTGATTATGGCTGCAGAGGGATTGAGCGTGTCTTCACCGGCGATCTATGAGTAATTCAAACCGCCGTTGACGCCGGGGCACCTGCGACGGAACGAAGTGATGCTACGAACCGGGGCGGGGAAAGAATGGGTCGCCTCAACTGGCATTCCGGCTTCGTGGAGTCCTCCTGTACCCGGTCGATCAGTTTGGCTGGAATACCCCTGACGAATATTGCCCAACTATTGCCCGGACGGGTACATTTCGCTGCTTTTGCTCGAATTCGGTCTTTTGGCTAGGAATCTCGTAAGTATTACGCCGCGAGAGACTACCGATGGCTTTCCATCGGCATCTGAAAAACAGCATACACGGTTCGAATCCCCGTTAGGGAGCGGTCACTCAGCGCGCAATGCTTCGGTCGGGTTGATCAGAGTCGCGCGGCGGGCGGGCAGCCAGCAGGCAATCAGGGCGGCGAGCAGAAGCAGCGCCGCGCCCGCGATGTAGGTGAGAGGATCCGTGCCGGTGATGCCGAAGAGTTGGCTTTGAAGCAGCCGACTGACGCCCCAGGCCCCGGCGAGCCCGAGTAAGACCCCAAGCGCGGCCACGCGGAACCCGCGCGCCAGCACGTCGAGAAGAACTTCGCTGCGCTCGGCGCCAAGCGCCATGCGAATGCCGATCTCGCGGGTGCGCTGGCTGACGAAGAACGAAAGTACCCCATATATTCCGACCAGCGCCAGCACGAGTGCAACTCCCGCGAAGACGGCAAAGAGATCCATGTTAAATCGTCGATCGGATACGAAGCCCGCCATACGCTCCGACATCAGCTGCACGTCAGTGATGGGCTGGTCGCCTGCGACCGATTGAATGGCTTTGCGAACCGAGCCGAGCGCAGCCGCCGGATCCATGTGTGTGCGCACGGCGATGTAGCCGTCTGGCACCGGAAACTGCCGCATCGACAGGTAGAACTCGGGGAATTCGCCCCGCTCCTGGCCGGTTTGCGTTGTATTGCCGACAATTCCGACGACTTGAACCCACGGGCCATGGAGTTCGGGATACCCAAGCCGGAAGCGCCGTCCAATCGGATCTTGTCCCGGCCAGAATTGCTCCGCCATTTGCTGGCTGACGACGCCATCGAAGATCACATCCTTGTAAATCACCTCGAAGTTATGCGGTGCGAAATCAACGCCCTTAGGGAGCGCCACCGGTTTCTCGTGGCCATCAAACGTCCGCCCGCGCCGTAATGGAATGCCGAGGGTTCGGAAGTAGTCCGGACTCACCGTATGCCGGCTCGCGCTGGGAAACTTGCCGGGCTCGGGCACGGGTCGGCCGTCCATGTAGATGGACATCGTGGAGGTGTCCCAAGTGAATGGCAGGCCCGTGACCGCGGCTGCGGACTCGATCGCTGGAAGGGCACCCACCGCTTCGACGATGCGCTCAAGGAAGGTGGTAACGCTGCCAGGGTCATGCTGCCACTGGGCCATCGTCGGTGGCGCAACCTGGAGTGTAAGAACCCGCTCGGGCCGGATTCCGGAGGGAACCTGCAGGAGCCGCTGCATGCTGCGCACCATCAAGCCGGCGGCAACGAGCAGCACCAGCGCCATCGCCACCTGACCGACCACGAGCAGATCGCCGAGGCGAATCCTCCCAAACCACGTGCGCACGCTGCGGCGCATGTTCTTGAGCGCATCGTTGGGATTCGCGTGGGACAGACGCCATGCGGGGGCGAGGCCGAACCCAATACCGGTTAGGAGCGTGATTCCTGCGACGAAAAGCAACACACGCAGATCGAGCGCGCCAGCCGAATTCGCCAGCGGCTGTAGTTCCCAGGGGATGAGCTGTCGAGCGAGCTCGTATCCCCATAAGCCAAGCACAACGCCCGCCAGGCCTCCGGCGGCAGCGAGCATCAGGCTCTCAACCAACAGTTGCCGGATCAACTGGAGGCGCGAGGCACCCAGCGCCGTGCGGATGGCCATCTCTTTTTCGCGCGCGAGCGACCGCGACAAAAGCATGTTGGCAACATTGAGGCAGGTGATCAACAACACCATGCCCACCGCCCCCAACAGAAGGAGCAGTTGGGCGTGTGCAGACCCAACCAGATGTTCTCGCAGTGGCATCACGTAGGCACCGATGCCAGCATCTTCTTTCGGAAACTCGCGCTCGAGCCGCTGCGCAATCGCCGTCATCTCTGCCTGGGCCGACGCGGGTGTCACGTGGGGCTTCAGACGCCCGAGTCCAAAGGCATCGTTGTGATTGGCCCGCATGGTCATGAATTCCTGTTCGGCGTAAGGTGCAACGGGACGATAGAAGTCGACGCTTCGGTGAAACAGGAAGCTCGCCGGCAAGATTCCGGCCACGGTCACCGGCTGACCCTCGAGCAGGATAGTGCGTCCGAGCAGTCCTTGGTCGCCCGCGAAGTACTTTTGCCACGCCGCGTGCGCAACCCAGACCACCGGTGCGGCGCCGACTTTGTCGTCCGCGGCTGTCATGCCCCGACCTTGTGCGACGTGCAGATCCAGAACAGAAAAGAAATTGCCGGACACCAGGCAGGATGAAACCAACTCCGCGCCTTCTGCGGTTTTGAGTTTGGCGGAGTTAGCTCGATAGAATGCGAGTCCGGAAAAGACGTCCTGCTGCGCTTGCCAGTCGAGGAAGTTTGGATACGAAACGCCCATCTGACCCGAACCGTGGCCTTCCATCAGCAGCATCAGGCGGTCCGGGTCGGAATAGGGAAGCGGCCGGAGGAAGGTTGCGTTGACGATGCTGAAAACCGCGGTGTTGGCGCCGATTCCGAGAGCAAGTGTAAAAATTACGGCGGCGGTGAAGCCGGGCGATTTGAATAGCTGGCGGAACGCGAAGCGGAGGTCGGAGAGCATGAGGGTATTGCGAACAGCGTTCAGTGCTTAGAAAGCCGTGGAGGCGGCGATTCGAATACGACGATTGCACCTCTTGTGCCAATTCATCAATGTTTCAAAAACCATTGATCGCTAATGACAAACGACTAATCCTAGCTTGCCGAGCATATCCGGATGCCCCGCCGATGGGACCGGAGCGTCCCGGAGATGGGATCGGATCGTGGTAGGGCGAGTTGCACCAACTGGGTACACGAACAGCAGTTGGAAGGGGTCGGGTTGCGGAAGGTGATATCCCGGGAATGCTCGTCGTGACTCGCGTTCAAGACAGACAGTCTGCCGGATGGTTGGGACGGGGAAATCCGGCTTCTTATCGAGATCTGTCGCAATGGTGCTTCGCGGCTTCGCGACTTTGCGCGAGGAGATTCCGTTTCCGAGCGGTCCTGCTTCGATCCATTTTGACCACAGATCACGCGGATTTCACGGATAACAAGGCCCGGAGCTGAAACCGCAGAATACGCCAACCACGCGGAAAGGGTTCTGTTTCTTCCGCGTATTTCGCGTGGTCCGCGGTTCCCATCTGGGCCATCCGTGGTGAATGGTCCTTTCTGCTTTGCGGCTTGCGCGAGGGAATTCCGTTTCCGGACTCTCCTTTCCTCGATCCATTTTGACCACAGATCACACGGATTCCACGGATACCAATCGCCGGATCCCTGCTGTTCCCGATTTGTTCTCACGCGAAGGCGCGAAGGCGCAAAGGCGGAGGATCACGTTACCGCGGACGACGCGGAAAACGCAGAAGTGGAGACGGAGCGAAGTCGGTCTGCTTCTTCCGCATGGTCTGCGTATTCAGCGGTTCAATCCGATCCGTTTTACCCGCGGATAACTCGGATGGTCGGTAGCGTCCGGCGCGCGCAGTCGTGGCACGGGCGTCCCGCCCGTGGACGCGCGCCAAGGCACATGGGCGGGACGCCCATGCCACTTGCGCTACCGCCAATGGAGATGCGCCCCTGTTCCAGCCGGGCGCAAGTTCGCCGTTGCCTGGAGGGATGGCAGTTGCCACGTTGTCCGTCCCATGTGTGCCGCGACCACGACCGCCGAACCGCTGGACCGTTTCTCCCTGCCGGATGCGGCCGGGCATTTTGGCCCCTATGGCGGCGTGTTTGTGCCGGAGACGTTGATGACGGCGTTGGAGGAGCTCGGCGCGGCGTACGCTGCGGCCAAAGCCGATCCGGCGTTTCAAACCGAGCTAAGCCAACATCTGCGGGACTACGCCGGCCGTCCCACGCCGCTCTACTTCGCCGAGCGCCTGACCCGGCACTGCGGCGGCGCAAGAATC
>Ga0182027_10014188_pt1 | contig 11047 bp, 6 predicted proteins | sample 712E1DmetaG_FD_121300 | JGI IMG/M metagenome (GOLD analysis project Ga0182027, IMG submission 121300) | Permafrost microbial communities from Stordalen Mire, Sweden - 712E1D metaG (Illumina Assembly) | ecosystem: Environmental > Terrestrial > Soil > Wetlands > Permafrost | place: Sweden...
ATTGAACTGGCTGGGATCGTGATCGAAACCAACCGGGAGTCTCTTTCCTTTTCCACCTTTACAAGCCAGAGTGGATCAGTGCCGAAGATCATAAATCGACTCCGCTGAGCAGCGACTCTGCGAGTCAGGTGAGGTGAGTCTTGGAGCAGGGGTATCTTTGGAGTAGCCATCAGTGGGTCTTTGGCGTCATCCTCGTCTGATGGCAAATAGAGGCGTTCCCACTCGTCTTCGTAACAGTCATACGGATTCTTCTTCCAGTATTCCCTCCAGCGGGCTTTAGCGTCTTCTCGATCCGGGTCCTTACTTATCCGCTTTCCCAACCAGTACGGATCGAGGACGTAGATGATGGAGTTGCTTTTTGGCGGGAGCGGCTTATTTCTTACGGCAAAATGCAGGGCGATGAGTGCGCCGTCCGACCAGTCGAGAAGTCGGGTCGGAACCCCATGATGCTGCATAAGGAAGAAAGAGTCCCACTCCCAATCGTCGTGATTCGACTTAACGTCGGCAAGCTGAGTGGAGGAACGTCCAAACTCCTCGTATAGCTCGTTCTCTATCTCCAGCAACTTGAGAACCGATTTTCGAACGCCGTTTATTTTTCGCGGGCGGTAAATTCCAGGTTGAAGTCGGGTCTTGCGATGTAATGCATCCTCCGCCCGAAACCACAATTCATGGTTTCTTGGAACACTCCAACCCTTGCGTATTTCGCCAACGGACATGAGATATTCGCTAAGTGAACCGGCAACTTTGATAACCACACGCCGCAGAGTATCACGTCCCAGGACTCTCCAGGGATTCATTCGCTTACCGTTCAGCATTTCTGATGCCGTGGCCGATTCGGCGGCAATGCGTGAGAACAGGCATAGGAACAGGGGAAACCGATACCGGGAAGCAGGCCGATTGGCCTGCGCTGCAATCGGAAGGAAAGTGTAAGGCATGGCCTTTCCTGAGGTGGAGTAAGCCCTAAATTTCAACGCTGAGATCGTCCCCCAGGTGTGGAGGCCCAATGGAATCGAAACTCTCACCGGAACCCTATGCAGCCAGCCAACCCCATGCAGGGGCGGAAACCCAATGACCAGGGTTCCACTCCTACCTTGTGCACCCGCTGACGCGCCATGAAGGCCCTTAGGATGGCCCGCCGTGCGCTTTGCTGCCGCCGTAAACGCACGCGGAAGGGTTAACCCATGCCCAGACACCACCCGTCCGCTCTGCCTTCAATCGTGTTTGTGACGTGGTTTGTGACATAACTCTTCAGATAGGCCCGTGTCCGCAGCAATCCGCGGAGGTGGCGAGCAGATCGGGAAATCGTCATTCTCGCCAGTATCCATGCGGCTCCAGCCGTCGTCAGCAATTTACTGCTGTTTTCGCTTCTTGAACTACGAAGCAAGGGGTCGGGTGTTCGAATCACCCCGGGCGTACCAACTCTATCGCTTGCTTTCCTTGCCGCCGTTTCCCATTTTCCCTAGCAGGTCCGGAGGCAGTAGTGCTGACCTTTTAGCCGGCATGAGGCAACACCTCCGAAATACCGACCGGAAGATCGGCGCTGCATTTGCCTTTTGGTTTTCTTTTACGGACCCGGAGAACAACGCAGACCCTCAGGTCCGGGGCCTGCGCCATACGCGGAGGTCGGGGCGGTCCGCAAATGTGTCGAGGGTTACTTATAGCCAGGAGTCAGAAGGGCCAAGCTGCTATTCTGACTCCTGACTCCTGGCTTCTGACTCCTGAATCCTAGCTCCTGACTTCTTACTCCTACTTTCTTCCATACACCGGGCCGTAGTTCGCGCAGGCACGGTAATCCGCGCTCTCGGGATCGTGAGTTCCAAAGGCCGTCCAGGCGCTGGGGCGGAAGATTCTTTCTTCGCCGACGTTGTGCATGCACACGGGAATGCGCAGCATGGCGGCAAGGCTGATCAGCTTATCGCCGACGTGCCCGTAGCAAATGGCTCCGTGGTTGGCGCCCCAATTGTTCATCACCGAGTAAACGTCGCGGAAGGGTCCCTTGCCGGTCAGCAGTGGCGCGAACCAGGTAGTGGGCCAGGTGGGATTGGTGCGCTCATCCAGGACTTTGTTGACTTCCGGCGACAGAGACACGGTGTAACCTTCCGTGAGTTGCAGCACCGGCCCCTGGCCCGCGATCCAGTTGATGCGCGCCATGGTGACGGGGAATTCACTGCAGGTGAGGAATAGCGAGGAAAAGCCGCCGCCGCGAAAGTATTCCACCGCGGCCGGACCCCACTCGGTGGCCTTCAGGCAAGCCTCCACATCCTTCGTGGTAATATCCCAGAAGGGCTTCATGGCGGATGTGCCGTCCTTCGCCATGCGTCCGGTGGCGTCCAGCGTGGTCGCGCCGGAGTTGATCAAATGGAGAATGCCTCCGCTCGCCTTGCCGGTGAGCTTGTGGCCGGTCACGCGCTTCACCGCCGCCGGGCTCCAGTAAGTGCGCACATCGGAGAAAATCTGCGCGGTGTCAGTGAGCAGGTGCCCGAACAGCATGGTGGCCCCGTTGAGCGAATCATTCTCCGTGGCAAAGACAAAGGCCTCGCGGATGCCATTCCAGTCAAAAGAAGAGTTCAGAATGGCTTCCATGAAGTCGCCATTGGGGAAATGATCGGTCCACTGGCGCTGTCCCTGAAAGCCCGCGGCGATGGCGTTGTGCCCCATGGCCTCTTCCGCAAAGCCCAATTCCGCCAGGCGCGGATTGCCCACCATCAGATCGCGCGCGATGATCGCCATCTTGATGGAGGTCGCCCAGTCGGCGTCCTTCTCCTTGCGCGACTTCTGTAGGGCGGCGGGATTCCAGTCCTTGCCCTCGGGACAATGGGTCTTCACCCAAGCCAATGCCCGTTCAAATTCCGCGGGGTCGTAAATTTTCTCGTCGATGCGCCGGACGAATTCCGTCATGTCCACGTACTCGTTGCGCATGCCCAGGTAGTTCTGGAAGAAATCGGCATTCACCATCGAGCCGGCGATGCCCATGGAGACGGAGCCCAACGACAGGTAGGACTTGCCGCGCATCTCCGCCACCGCCAGTCCTGCCTTGGCGAATTGCAGCAACTTTTCCTGCACATCGCCGGGAATCTCCGTGTCGGTGGCATCCTGAACGTCCTGCCCGTAAATGCCGAATGCCGGCAATCCTTTCTGGTTGTGTCCCGCCAGCACCGCGGCCAGATAGACCGCGCCCGGACGCTCGGTGCCGTTAAAACCCCACACTGCCTTGGGAATTAGCGGGTCCATGTCCATCGTTTCCGACCCGTAGCACCAACAAGGCGACACCGTCAGCGAAACGCCTACCCCCGCGTGCGCAAACTTGTCGGCGCAATCGGCCGCCTCCGCCACTCCCCCAATGCAAGTGTCCGCAATCACGCATTCCACCGGCAGTCCATTGGGATGCCGCAGGTTCTTCGTCAGGAAATCCGCCGCGGCTTTCGCCAAGCCCATCGTTTGCACTTCCAGCGATTCGCGCACTCCTTTGCGGCGTCCGTCAATCGCCGGGCGAATCCCAATCTTCGGCAACGCCCCCCGCAATCGCTTTTGCGGCACGTTCACTTTCAGGTCTTTGATCTCAGCCATGATAGTCAGCCCCCTCCTTAGGGACGACAATTGTAACGCTAAAGATGGATTTTTGCTGGGATACGGAGCGACTGTGACCGGCCGCATTGATGGATGCGGGTTCGCCATCGAAGGAAAGCAGGGGGAGCGACCTGTTCGGTCCGCGGCTTTTCGTTGCCAAAAGACGACGACCCACAGACCTTCAAAATCAGAAGTCTGCGCCAGCCCCCATTGTGTGCAGTAGGGTCTTGGCGGAGAATTCTCACCGTGACAGAACTGCCAGGAGCGCTTGGTAGTTATCCACCAGCAAGCCCTCATAACCATGCGGCGTTCCGTCCCAAGCCTTCCAATCGTACGACATGTTGTTCGGTCCGAACCCCTGGAAACCACCTTTTTCAAATGCCCCGAGCAGGGGAAACAGGATCGCGTCACCATCCTTCCGCCGACCCAAATTGTATAGAGCTTGCAGCGTGTAATAGACAAAGTCCGCGGTTGCCCCGCCGTTCTCATAGATCTGGAATCCGTCCGAGCCGTCCTCTTGCGATGGCCCGCCCGAGCGCTTCTCGTGGACGACGTAGTCGCCGCGGCGAATGGGAATCAAGTTTCCCGGCAGGCCGTATTCGAAGTGGGTGTACCCGACTTCCTGCATTTCGGCGAGCAGGCGATCCATGATGAGGTTTGCCTTGTCAGGAGGAACCAATCCATACGTGATGGCCATGCTGTTCACGAAAGTGAAATAGTAATCGTGCAGGTTGCCATCCGCCCTTTTCCAGCCGGCCAGAACTCCGGTCTGGGGGTCGTAAAAAGTCTGGAAGTAAACCGAGCGGAGTTTCTCAGCGCGAGCGGAATACAGCTTCGCGTCGTCCGGTTGGTTAGCCTGGCGGGCCACCTCAGCCATACCGACCAGGGCGTGGTAGGCAAGGGCATTTGAGTAGGCATCCTGATGACCAAACCCGATGGTATCCCACCAGTTGGCCGGACGTAGCAATCTTTGCTCCGGCCAGGAGTTGTAATTGCCGCTTTCAGGGTATTCCAGCAACCCGTCGCCGTTCACATCCATGGCCAACATCTTCGTGGCCCAGGCTTTCAGCCCGAAATAGTTTTTTCCCAGCCAGGCGTGATCCTTGCCGGCCCGAACGTAATCGCCAGCGGCAATCAGGAGTGAGGGGTAGGAATCCATAAAGCCGCGACTGGCCATGCTGTCGTAGCCCTCCATGCCGATGCCTTTCATTCCGCCCAGGTAGCGGTCCAGCGTTTGGCGAAGCATATCCAAAGCCGTCAGGCCTGGCGCCAGTGGCGGCGTGCGCACGGCCATGGAAGAGTACTCAAAAACGCTGCAGGGGCAGGGCCCGCTAACGCTGTTGTTGGCCAGCACGCGCTGGCGAGGTTGCAGTTGAAACATATTCAACCAGTTGCGCCGAAAGCCGTCAAATCGCGGGTCGCGCGCGATCCCTGGAACCTCGGGATAAATGGCAACGACTTCCAGATCGTAATCAACCTCGCGTACACTGGAAGTGGCAGGAGAGAAGGTGATGCGTACATAATTGGCAGGACTTTCCGGTGGAGCTCCGCTTCCGTGCAATCTTTGCGCGTCGAAACCCAGAGCTCGAGCCCCGCTGGTGCGCGAGGTGATGCGCAAGGTGCCAAGATCGGGTAGGTGAAGAAGCGCCGGGAGCCGCACGGTGCTGTCGTCGTTGATGATCCCCAGCAGGGTGGCATGATTGAGGTAGGGATCGAAATTCAGCACCAGTGGCGGTGGGGGGCCACCGGCGGCAAAGTATGAGCGCAAATGAATATGGCGTGCGGAGAACTCAAACGTCCATACGGGGGGCGTGTTGGCGGAAGCGCCCGTGGGACGGTACTCAAACGTCGAGCCGGCTTGCCGCAATTCGTAGGTCGCCTCTGCCGGGGCCGGCGGCCGCAGCGGATTCACGCTGAGCTTTCCCTTTCCCAGGGAATCCAAGGCGAGCGCGGCGAAGGCGGGCTGGTCTGGTGCGAGCTCAACGCGCATAAACGCCGATTGATACTGAGGCGCATTAGCCGGCTGTGCCGCAACACTCGCGACGGTCAGCAGAATTGCCGAAATGAAATTGGCGAAACCTTTAGACACCGATCGTCCTCCGCGCATGTGGGTATTGTCAGCTCGCTGGAAGTTTGTGACCGAGAAAGATAGTGTGGCGGGGGCCGCCCTTTTTCAGGCGGCCGCGGACGCGCTCCACCTGGACGGCGAACCCGCCATAGCGCAGGCGCTGCTCGAATTTTCGATCCTCTCGGGCAGACCAGACGGCCAGCACCCCACCCATCTTGAGAGCTGCACGCGCGGCGGCTATTCCCCGGTCGTCGTAGAGCCCGGCGTTGTCCGCCGCGGCAAACGCGGCCGGGCCGTTGTCCACGTCGAGGAGCACGGCATCGAACTTGCCGGGGCTCGAACGGAGCGTAACTCTGACGTCACAAACCTCGACCCGCACGCGCTTGTCTTTCAGCGGACGTCCCGCCAGCGGCCCCAGCGGCCCCCGGTTCCACTCCACGACGGCGGGTAAAAGCTCAGCAACCACAACGATCGCATCCGACGGAAGAAAATCGAGCGTGGCGCGAAGCGTAAAGCCCATTCCCAGACCGCCGACAAGCACCGAGGGCTGCTCCAACGTCCGCGCCCGTCGGCAGCCAAACGTGGCCAGCGCCTCCTCCGAGCCGTGCATGCGGCTCGACATCAGGCTTTTACCATTCGCCAGGATGATGTACTCGCTGTCGCGACGGACCAGCTTCATGTCGGTCCCGTCGGGAGTGACTGTCTCGCCGAGTAACTCCAAAGGCTTCACGAGTGTAATCTCACCGGAGAGGGAAACAGAAGTCAACCTCCAAATGGGTGGAGGTACAGTTTGAAATTGCATCGTCGAGTTTACCTCGCCAGGGGTTGATGATCCGGCGCGGCGAAATAAGGTGCATCGCCGCGCCGCTTGACTTTCCAATCGGTGAGACCTAGGATTTACGGGATTTCTTCCCTATGGCCAGTCATGCTGCTCCCCACTCCTGGACCTTCCCGCGCGCTGGCGGCTGGGGTGCGGGCGCAGTCCTTGAACCCGAGAAGACCGGGTCGGGCCACCTTGCCAAACCTTGGGCGATCATTGGAGTCGGCGCTGCCAAGGTCGGCTGTCGGTGCCCGTGGGCCTGCGATAATGTGCATCGACAATCCGCTATTCGGTCTCTCCAGAATCCTCTGGCCAACACCGGGTTGCATGCATCCAGGGACCAAAGACTGCTCAGAGATCGCACTCTCCGACTCTATAACTCTGCCATCATACGAGGAGGAAATATCTATGAATCGGCTATCATGCATTATGTGCCTGATTGTGATTTTTGCGCTTTCGGCCGTTGGCCAGGAGCAGCGCACGCGCGACCTCTATTTGAGCTATAAGTCAGGGAGCTCATCCGCGGGACAGCCCGGAGCCAAGGTCGTGGTGGCCCTGAATCGCTCCGATGCGATTCAAATGGTTTCTCCCGACACGGTTTTTCACAGCGGAGATAAGGTGCGCTTCCACCTCTCCTTGAATTTCAACGGCTACCTGGCCGTTCTGAACAAGGGAACGTCGGGGCGAATTAACCGGCTCTACCCGTACCCCGGCGCTCCCAAACTGGCCCAAGCGTCGGGGGAGATCGTCGTGCCCGGTAAAGATGCCTGGTTCGCTTTCGACGAGACCCCGGGCATCGAAGAGGTGACCTTCTTGATGTCCAAAGACCCTATCGAGGGAGTGGAAGAACCAATTCCTGCGCCATCGGACAACCAGGGGCCGGAGTCTGCTTCCGCCCTTTCCTCGGATGAGAGTGCGCAAAGGTCGCTGGTGGCTCTGGATAAGCGCGCACAGCACCAAGCCCGGGATATTCACCTGGAAGTTAACAACAACGCGGCTTATGGGGTCACTGCCGAGAAGGACCTTTCCGGTCTCGTGAAGTTCACGGTGTTGCTGAAACATGAGAACTGAGTCCCCGTCCATAGGGCAATCATGATGGGACAACTTTCCTTATTGATCGCAATGATAGGAATCGTCCAATTCTTAGAAGGAGAAGACCCATGTCAAAAAAGTGGTGCAGGGGAATACTTGTCAGCATCTTGTTTACTGGAGCTTTGCTGGCACAGCAAGATCGGGACCTCCAACTGGTTTCCAGTAAGAACAAAGATGGTTCCGTTTCTGGAGCTTTGGCCGGAGAGGCGGTTAATCTGGGGATCTACCATGCCTTATTAATCGGTATTAACCAGTACCAGCATCCCGAGTTTGCTCCCAACCTCAGTACTCCCATGAATGACGTCTACAATATCCGCGATCTATTGATCCGGAATTATGGTTTCGACAACGAAAATGTGAAGCTACTGTTGAATGATCAAGCTACGCGGACAGGAATTATTCACGCGTTGACCTTCTATCGAGACGCGCCTCTTGGCAGTTCAGACAATCTGTTGGTCTATTTTGCCGGTCACGGTTTTCAGAATCCCGGCACGGAAGATGGATTCTGGATTCCCTCTGATGCGACGACCGACGAATCCACCTGGGTGCCCGTTTCAGAGATCCGGCGGATTGTAAAAAATATAAAGGCCAAGCATACGCTGCTTGTCTCGGATAGCTGTTTTTCGGGAACTCTGACCCGCTCGACACTGGCTCTCCCCACTCATGACCGGTTTTTGGCCGAAGTCGCTAAGAAAGACTCCTACCAGGCTCTCACTTCCGGGGGATTGGAGCCGGTCGCAGATGGAGGCAAGGAAGGGATGTCCTTGTTTGCTTATTCTTTGTCCAGCTACTTGAAGAATCCGCCGCGGCCATATTTTACCACTGCGCAACTTTACACGGACCTCGCGCCCATCGTGGCCAATGCTTCTGGTTCGCGTCAAACGCCTGAACAGGGTAAGATCCCCAGCACCTTTGACGAAAACGGCCAGTTCATTTTCGCACGCGTTGACATGGTGGGAAGTATGCCGGCGTTGCCTCCCCCTCCCGCACCCGCCGCCAGCCCGGCGCCTGTCAGCACGTTAGTGCGCGTCCCGCCGCCTTCCATCCCCCCGGGAAAAGTCGCTTTCCTCGATATTACCTTTGCCCCGCCGAAGGGCTGGGAGGTAACCAAGAATCAGCCGGGTGAAAGCCTTGAGTATAAGCAACCTCAGGCAGGTTTAACGATTGCTCTGAGTACTTTTCATCAGGACTCCGCCGATACGCTGCTGACAGACCCCCCGGCCCGACTGAAGGTCATGACGACAAATTTCGTTGCTACTTTCAAGAAAAAGGGGTTTAAGAAAGTTGAACTGGGAACTACCGAACAAAAGCCAGCCGGGGACTTCCATGTCTTTTCCTGGGATGCGACCTATCAAGTAGGTCCGGCTACTCTGTGGTTGCGGTCCGACGTGGTGGTGGATGGCAAGGGGTCAAGGATTTACGACTTCACGACCACCGGAGAGCCTGGCAAGAAGGGGGAGGCGAATGACGCCCTCGGACAGATCATCTCTTCTCTTCAACGAGCGGAAAAGTAAGCGAAGCCTTGCGGTACAATACCCGGCTCTCTCCTGGGGACTCTGGGTGGCGCGCTTCTGACAGAGTCTCGATGTGTAACTTATTCCTTTTTTTGCGCTCCATTGAGAAGCAGATAAACCAACCCGCGCGCGGCGGCGGTGTGCCAATCCGCAGGCGGCGGGTACACGACTGATTGATCAGGAGCAACTACCCAAGAACCACAAGGAGATTTAAATGGAATCCGAAAGTGATCTTACTTCAGCCAGAAAATACATTTTGATCATCGTCATAATGGTCAGCGCGGCCTTGCCGTCATCTCTTTGGGCCCAGGGTTCTGAAGACGCTTCAATTTCTCCCGCGGGGAAAACCAGCGCGGCTACCAGCAACCCAGCAAGCGATGAAACGCCAGCTTTGAAAGAGCAGCTCGCACGGCAGCAGGCCCGGATCGAGCAATTGGAGCGGGCACTCGAGACGGTGACGCGGCGGCTGGATCAGCTTGCGGACACGCAGCGGGCCTCGATCGCCACGCCACCTGACCAGAACCCGGTGGCCAGCGCCGCCCCCATTGCGCCGGCCGAGGTTCTTCGCGCCAAGCAGGCCAGCTCCGGAGAACTCGTAGCGTCTGCCGTTGCTCCACCCGTAGTCTCCCCCGCCCCGGTTCGTCCGCAGGCGGAGGCGAGCAAACCCAAGTCCTCTCCCCTTTCTTTTCAGATCGGGGATGCGGAGTTTACGCCGGGAGGTTTCATGGACTTCACCACGGTCTTCCGGTCCACGAACCTTGGCAGCGGCGTGGCCACTTCCTTCGGTACCATACCCTATAGCGTCATCGGGGGAGTCCCAAACCCCGCGGGGCGCATGACGGAGATTCGATCCCTGGCTCAGAACTCGCGAATCAGCATGAAGGTAACTTCCCAGGTTGGCGAGTTCAACGTCACCGGCTACGTCGAGGGGGATTTTGCCGGCAACAACCCCAACAGCCTCTTCGTGACCAGCAACTCCAGCACCTTCCGCTTGCGTCATTATTGGGCGCAATTGGTGCGGGGCAAGTTTGAGTTGCTGGGCGGTCAAGCTTGGACCCTGATGACCCCTGGCCGCACGGGCATTTCCCCGGTGTCCACCGACCTCTTCATCTCCCAGGTTCAGGATTCGAATTATCAATTGGGCATTACCTGGGGGCGCCAAAGTCAGTTACGGATGGTCTACCACCCCAACAAACAATGGGCCATGGCGCTTTCGATTGAGAATCCGAACCAATACTTGAGCACGGGCGTAGTGCTTCCCAATGCGAACTACAACACCCAGTTTGACATGGCCGGCAGTCAGGTCACCACCCCCAACCTACACCCTGACATCGCTGCGAAAGTGGCCTACGACCCAAGCGTCAGCGGCAGGCACATGCACGCCGAGTTGGGTGGGATCGTGCGATCGTTCAAAGACTTCAACCCCGGCAAAAACGCTTCCTCTACGATTACGGGGGGTGGCGTTACGGCAGGAGTGAATATCGAATTGACCAAGAACTTTCGCCTGATCGCCAATGGCTTGTACGGCTACGGCGTGGGACGTTACATGCTGGGTCTCGGTCCGGATGTCATCGTAAAGCCGGACGGAACGCTGTCTGGCGTACACGCCGGTTCCGGTGTCGCCGGTTTCGAGTACCAGGTCAATCCCAAGGTTCTGGTCTTCGGGTATTATGGCGGGGCCTACTTCCAGCGCAACACCGGCTATACCCTCGATGCTTCGGAGAAGCCAGTTTGGGTCGGGTTCGGCGCCCCCTCTACCACTACGACCGAACTCAATGCGAACCGGGCGGTTCAGGAGCCGACCTTTGGGATTACCCGCGCGTTCTGGAAGAACCCGAAGTTCGGATCCCTGCTCTGGGTCAACCAATATTCGTATGTCACCCGAGCTCCGTGGATCGTTCCTTCCGGATCGGGAAAGGACGCGCACCTGGGCGTCGTCTATACGGACCTCCGCTACGTGCTGCCCTGAGCGGCGGCAACCGGCAA
>Ga0182027_10014189_pt1 | contig 11047 bp, 14 predicted proteins | sample 712E1DmetaG_FD_121300 | JGI IMG/M metagenome (GOLD analysis project Ga0182027, IMG submission 121300) | Permafrost microbial communities from Stordalen Mire, Sweden - 712E1D metaG (Illumina Assembly) | ecosystem: Environmental > Terrestrial > Soil > Wetlands > Permafrost | place: Sweden...
AAGATAGTCTTTCTTTCCGGGGGAATAGGGATCACGCCGATCCGAAGCATCATGGAATACGTTTCGGATAAGAAGATAGATGCGGACATAGTCCTCTTATACGGCAACAAGAACGAAGAGGGCATAGCATTCAAGAAAGACCTTGATGAGATATCAGCTGGAAAAAATATGAAAGTCATCCATGTCCTTTCTGACCCGGGTCCCGCATGGACAGGCTACAGGGGATATATCTCAAAGGACATCATTGCTAAAGAAGTCACGGACTATATGGAGCGGCAGTTCTATATAGTCGGTCCCCCGGGAATGGTCGCCGCCCTGACCAAAGCGCTGGATGAGATGAAGATAGCAAAAGAGAACATCATACTGGAGAACTTCGCTGGATACTGAAATATCATAAAATGAAGATGCCAGTTGTTTTTATCGGCCTCGGTCGCCTGAGAACGCATTGGAGGGATAATGAATACAGTATCTGAATAAAATAAAGGCAATACTTCTCAGGGATACACTGCCACTCTCAGGGTGCTCATGACGTCAGGAGTCACGAATTCTATAGGCACGATGACACCCCTCTTTGGAATTATCTTTAATTTGACGGTCTGGCTCTGCCCGATGGAAGAAAGCGAACTGAATTTCACGTTTAGCACATCCCCCACGGATATATAATCAGGGAGATAATCCGGACCGGTTTTGGGGTAGGTCATATTGAAATTCGTAGAATTTCCAATTGAACCGCGAGTCATAGTCTGTGAATTGTTTTTGACGTCAAAGGTGATGGTCGTATCGTTCATGGAAAGCGGGTCCGAGCCCGCGGACAGCTTTACGAGCATTTCAAAGTTCTCGATATCTCCGTTAGATCCGTCTGTTGCGCTAAGACCTACTACCTGTATTCCGCTTGATACCTCCTGCTGCGTCTGCTTGCCGGTCGTAAGCGCTTTCTGCTGCAGGCTCCCTGCAGTTCCTAAAAGAACGCTGGCAGCAATAGCCGCAACTAGGACTATCGCGATAAAAATTATCAAAGTGCCTATCCCTGTCTCTCCTGAATTAGATGAAACCAGATTTTGAAGAACTTGCAAAGCACCTATTTCGGAATCTCCCGCAGCAGATGAAATCAAGTCCTTAACAAGATGTGTAAATCTGATTAACATCAATAAATATTATACGACAGGATATAAATAGTTTACCAAAAATACTTGATAAATAACCTGTTAAATTCCATTATTAAAGGCCTATGCCCGAGTCCCCTTAAAAATCCAAGGAGACATTCTACAGATTCATTAAAGCTTCATCTTCTTAAAGGCGTGCGTTCCGACAAACACCATCGCCGCCGCAAATACAGTTATCACGACGAGGTCGAGTGCCATGGGAAATACCGAGTTGCCGAGCATAGCCGCCCTCATTCCGTCAACAGAATATGTCATTGGATTTATGTACACGAACGGGGACAGGTATCCGGGCAGGTTGTTTATGGGAAAGAATGCGCCTGACAGAAAGAACATCGGGAATATGACAAAGCTGCTCACCAGTTGGAATCCTTCAGGGCTTTCCATCTGGGAGCCCATGATTAGGCCGATGCTTACCGCAGCGACTATCGTTATCATTATGAACACAAGAGATATCAGCAGGTTCAATGCGTCCAGGTGGATACCCGGCATGAGCCCCATATACGCGAATACGTAGCCCACTATGAGGAGGATCACTATCTGTATCAGCGTATCAGTGGCACCGCCTGCCACTTTCCCCATGAAAATAGCCGTACGCGACAGAGGCGAGACAAGGACTTCTTTTAGGAAGTCTATCTTTTTGTCCCAGACTATGTATACGCCGAAGAATATGGAAGAGAATAATATCGACTGTAACAGGACTCCTGGAAAGATAAACGTCTGATAATTCACTCCCGAGATATTGACGGCTGAACCGATGCCTCCGCCGATGACCAGGAACCATAGTATCGGGTTCACGACGGATGCAACGACCCGTGATTTTTCCCTTATGAAGACCTTGTATTCGCGGTACCATAGAGCGTATACGCCTTTTAGTTGTCCCATTCTGTTAAGAATATCGCAGGGGATTCAATTAAATCATATAGAGATATTTTTATAGAGAAATGTTAAAAATAATAGGTAATAAAGAGATAAAGATGACTAATAAGATATTTGCCGGATTGCTCATAGCACTTATGTTCTTTTGCCTTTGCGTGGAGAATAAGGATGATGCCAATAAGATTACAACGACTACCATAGGCATAGAAGCGACGACTACCACAACCGCTGCGACAACCACTACTACCATCAGTGCAGGCGCAGACAATTGTGTCAGGTTCTCCTGCAATGGAAGCATAGAAACCAGGAGCATAGATAACAAGCTGAATGTTGCATACTGCGACGACAAGGAGATTGCAAGGATAGTCTGCCGGCCGGACGAGGGAGCTAATACCGGCACAGGGAAATCTGTGAACGAATACTCTATGTGCTGCACAAATCGCACTACTGATCCGTCTATACCTACATGCGACAGATGCAACGATGGAACAGCCTGCGGCAGCAAGAGCGGGCAGATGAAATGCTGGTGCGAGGACATGAACCAAAACGGGAAATATGAGTCCTGCATGCTTGGACCATCGGGCTGCGACAAATGCCCAGACGGAACAATGTGCAACCAGACAAACAGGAAAAAAGAGATGTGCAAATGCGAAGGCAAACCTTCTCCTTTCTCGAATGATAATGATTATACTACCTGCTCATTAACACAGCTATGCGACAAATGCAGCGACGGAACAGCCTGCGGGGAAAAGAACAATAAAACAGAGATATGCGACTGCGCTCCTGTTGGAGCGTCTGAAACATGCGAACTGAAGAGGCTGATGACATGCGAAAAAAACTGCCAGGAGATGGGATACGCAAAAGGCTACTGCAGGGATTGGATCCTGAACTCAGATAACACAGTCTCGGAATGCAACAGCGACGAGTATCCGGTTTATCAGGGTTTGCACCCGGGAATCGCTCTTACGGATTGCGTAGACAACAGCGCGCCTGAATCGACCAAAAAAACAATCTGCTGCTGCAAAGGCGAACCGGTAAACAGCCCAAATTGCCCGGTCCTTAACAGGCCTAGCCAGCTCACGGATTGCATCGAAGAACCAGGCTTCCTCAAAGACCCCAAGACAGGCGAATGCTGCTGGTACAAGGCTACCTGCTACGGTCCCCGCGACTGGCAGGAATACAGAACAAAGGAAGAATGCATTAATTCAAAAGCCTGATGGGAAAAATAGCGAATCAGCCGTTTTATCTTTCAGGAAGCGTAAATAATTCTTAGTGGAAAGTCGCAAGAGCGAAAAAAAGGATAATATCGTTATCAGACTTGTAAAGGACTGGCCTGCACAGGAAATAATAGGATTATACGAGGCAGGAGAATGGTGGGATGGATCTCTTCCCTCCAGCGTAAATGATATCATCTCAGGCAGCTTTGTCTTTGCGGTCGCAGTAGATGCAGGCTCAGGAAAGGCGATTGGCATGGGCAGGGTTCTCTCAGATGGAGTATCCGACGCCTATATCCAGGATGTAATAGTCTTGCCGGAGTACCGCAGGCAGAACATAGGGAAAAAACTGATTCTCGCGCTAATGGATCATTGTCTTAAAAAAAATATAATTTGGATTTCCCTGGTCGCAGAATCAGGTACTGAAAGATTCTATTCAGGTCTAGGTTTCCAGGTCATGCAAGGACACACTCCTATGAGACATACAGGGGGCCTGAAATGATACGCCTCGCGGACTACCGTCCGGTGTCCCTGGGTGACAGAGAGCTTTTCCAGGATTACTTTGCCAGGTTCCCCCAGACGCATACAGAATACCTTTACACAGGACTTATTTGCTGGTCGCATTACACCCCTGCGTTCTATACAGTCAGGGATGGCTCATTGCTTATCATGAACATGCTTGCGGGAAAGCCCCAGTTTCGTCCGCCAGTTGGCGCAAGGAATGACCATGTTCTCAGTGAGATTTTGGAACTCGCAAAAAAAGAGGGAGGGGATAAAGCCGTCATTGGAATAGACGAGCCCTCGAAGGAGTGGATCCAGAAGGTGCGCCCGAATATCAATATTTCAGGCGACAGGGATTTTTATGATTACATTTACCTGGCAAAGAGCCTCGCGGAGCTCCCGGGCAAGCCTTACCTAACTCAGAGGAACCATCTGAACAAATTCCGAAGGAAGTACGAGCATTCCGTAGAACGCATCGATCAGCAAAACAGAGAGGAGGTCGAAGAGTTCCTGAAAAGATGGTGCCTCGCCAGGGACTGTGATGAAGACGAGATGCTTCAGGAGGAGAAGAAAGCGATATTATTCTGCATGGACCACTTCTTTGAACTGGAACTATCAGGCATCGTCATCAGGATAGACAGGAAGATACAGGCGCTGTCCGTATGGGAGTCGCTGAACAAGGACACGGCAGCGATACACTACGAGAAGGCGCTGCCTGAATATGAGGGGATCTATCCTGCAGTAAACAATGAAGCGGCAAAGATACTTGCAAAGGACTACAAATACATCAACAGGGAGTCGGACCTGGGGATACCGGGCCTGCGGACTGCAAAGGAAAGGCTGCACCCAGACCACATGTCACCGCTGTATTACATAGAAAAAGAGGACTTGTAAATATTGCCATTTCTCCTTTTTTCTCCTGGCGATTCCTAATCATTTGGGAGCGTATATGCGCCTAATAACGTATGAAAAAAAGGTACTGGCTTTTGATAGGAGCCTTCTTCGTATTGATCCTTGCATTCTATTCAGCAGTGCAAATGCGCGAAGGAAACACAATGACGAGCTCTACTACTGTCTTATCCACAACATCGTCCTCCTCTGCATCTAGCACGACCTCTTTGATTACTGCCCTGCAAAATTTTCCCTTCGAATCGAAATTGACCCTTTTATTCCTTCCCGTGGACTGGTCGGGAGGCATGGCGAACTACAGCCTTGCGGTCGCAAAACATGCGGGAATGATCCAAAGCAACATACCCCTGAGAGACTGTCCCGGACAGGTCAGGGTAATACAATTCAACACTACCTGCAATGTCGGCTTTACAAAGAGCGCCTCCAGCTGCAACACGCAGAAACTGAATTTAGTCGCGGCCTGCGCCAGATCGACCGGCCTGGATTACGATTATGCGATCGGCATTACCGACGTTCCAGTATGCGGAAACGTTGAAGGCTATTCCGAGGGCATAAGGACTGTCTTTGCAGAGGTGCAATTCCCCCTGACTACGATACATGAGCTCGGGCATGAATGGGGGTTGAACGACGAATACATAAACGCATGCAAATGCGGACTGGGACTCGTAAATCCGGATTCCAACTGCCTTAATTCATCGCTTGGGGGGTCAGACCCTCTTGGCCGCTATACTCCGGCATACTGCGCGGGAGGTACTAACTGCCCTACCCGCTATGTCGCTACCTGCCAGGGCAACGTAGACGCACTTGGAGGAAGATGCATAATGAGCTACGCCAATGCCCCGGACCCGAGGGCTTTTTGCGCTGACTGCTACGGTTATCTCTTAACCCTGCCCGAACTGAATTGCAATAACTTGACGCCTTTTCCCGAAAGCATAATATCCGTAGACCTGGGAGTCTCAAAGAATGATTCAGTGTATGAGAACCTCTTAAGGATACAGCGTGGAAGGCCGACAGTCCGCACGGTCCCCGGAGACTACAGGATGGAGATAGTAGGAGCCGGAGGCGAGATACTGGGGAACCGCTCCATAGGCCTGAGCTTTACGCGCTTCAAAGACCCGGCAGAGGATATGAACGATTCCCAGATAGTCCTCAAGATAGGATACACCCAGGACATGAAAGAGATACGCCTCTACCACAAAGAGAGGATGATATATTCAAGAAAGATCAGTTCCTGCACGTTAGACGGAACCTGCACCCCGCCGGAGACAAGCATCTCCTGCCCGCAAGACTGCCCTCCGGACAGATCAGACGGAGTATGCGACCCGATATTAGACAGCTTCTGCGACCCGGACTGCATGGAGGGAGTGGACCCGGACTGCAACGCCTATGCAGGGACGTAATTTTTGAGATTATCTGTTCCCGCTCCTCGCATGCATCACCTTATCGCCCCATCCGCCTTCCGGTGACCCTTCACGTATCGCCTTCCCGGTGTAGTGTATGAACACGTCATCGAGAGTGGGCGAACGGACTTCAACGGACTTCACTTTTCCGATAACGCCCAGTATCTCCTGCAGGTGGCTACTGGCATCGTCTACTGTGAGCTGTATCTCCCCGTCGAGCCGCGTGACGTTTGTTACGTACTTGAGGCCTTTCAGGGCATCTAGGTTCGGCTTTTCCGCGGACAGTTTTATTATGTCTCCTCCGAGGCCCTTTTTCAGGTTCTCGGGAGTATCAAGCGCCACTATCTTCCCGTTGTCTATTATCGCCAGACGGTTGCAGAGCTTATCCGCTTCTTCCATATAATGGGTTGTGATTATTATCGTGATATTCTCCCTCTTGGCAAGGTCCGTTATGTACTCCCAGATACGGTCCCGAGACTGCGGATCCAGGCCGATCGTGGGCTCGTCGAGGAACAACACCTTTGGATGATGCAACAGGCCGCGAGCGAGTTCAAGCCGCCTCCTCATGCCGCCGGAATATTTTTTCACAAGGTCGTCCTTGCGGTCAGTGAGTTCGATAAGGGAAAAAACTTCTTTTATCCTCGCCTCCTTGAGATCGTCCGGCATATCATAGAGCCAGCCGTGCAGTTTGAGATTTTCGTAACCGGTCAATAATTCGTCTGAACTTGGGTCCTGGAATACTATGCCGATCGTCTTTCTGACCTTGTCGGGCTGCTTTTTTATGTCCAGACCGTTTATTTTAGCGGTTCCCGACGTGGGAGGAATTAATGTTGTAAGCATCAGAAGAGTCGTCGTCTTACCCGCGCCGTTCGGCCCGAGGAGGCCGAATATCTCGCCCTCCTCTATTTTCAGGCTGAGATTGTCCACTGCGGTAAATCCGTTATACGATTTAGTCAAGTTATCGATTTCTATTATGTACATAAAGTCAACTCACCAGCTATTACTATATTAAATCCGGCAAATTTAAAGAGCCGCTCTTTCTGAATGTCTTATTCTTTTGCCGTCCTATATAGTTCCAATGAAAAATGTAATTCTATTGTCAGGAATAATCGTTTTGTTTTTATCTGCCGCGGCGTTTGCCGCACCTTCCGTAACCATTGTCGGGAACTCCATAGACCTTGCATTGTCCAGGGGATACATAGACAACCTGAAAGCTTCAGGCATAGATGCGACCGCGATAACGGCAGCCGATCTCCCCTTGCACAAAGGAGACGCCAACATCATCATACTCGGAGGCCAGAACGCTCCTGAGGGGATCGGTCCGATCGTGAATGACCTCCTCAGCGCATCAGAGAAAAAAGACATATTGTCCGCGCCGGACGCAAAGACAGTAGTCATCATAGCGAACGCTTGGGCTGCGAAGCAGAAAGTCATGGTCTACGCAGGCTATGAAAAAGAGCAGACCCGGAAGGTCTTCGGAGATGCTCAGGGGGACATTATGAAGTCCCTGAGATTCAACGACAGCGCACTGCCGCAAAATTCCACCGGGACGACTGCGGCCGTGCCGCCGCTTGATCCCTCGCAGCCATTCACCGAAGTCTCAGCATACGAAGCCTATGCGATCATACAAAACGTGCCGGGCATCGAAGTGATAGACGTTCGGGGCAAACCATTGTATGACAACGGCCACATACCGGGAGCAGTCAACATGCCAGTAAGGGACATAGAGGCAGGTATCGGCTCACTCAGCAAAGATAAAACATACCTTTTCTACTGCGGGGGAAATAGCGAAAGCATAAAGGCGGCAAGCCTTCTGGCCGCTAACGGATACAAGAAACTCTACAGGCTCGTAGACGGATACGTTGCATGGAGAAAAGCGGGATATGCAAAAGAGATAACACCGGCAGCCTAATAAGATTTAAAAATAAAAAGAAAAAAAATAAAATTCAGTATATTTTTATGGTTCCTCTCATGGAGGGGTTGTAATAGTCGTAGTAATAATAGTTTCCTGCAACTACGAATTTATGGCTGAACACGCCTCCGATACCCAGCCTGCCAGATGCGAATTCCATCTCACGGTTTATGTCGATCTGCGGCTCCCATGACTGGGATCCTGCTTGCAGGTCGGATGTAGTTACGACCCGGTGACTGTTTGGATCATTGCTTATCCAGGTTATTGTCGTTCCAACCGGCGCCGATATATCCGCAGGAGAGAACCCTAAATCAGATATTATCACCATATTTGTTCCGCTGGAATTAACCGCCGGTGCAGTTGTGGTGGTAGTGGCTGCCTGCGTGGTCGTGGTTGTAGTTGTAGTAGCTATCAACGCCGCCGTCACTCTTATTACCCCATTCATATACTGGCTTATGCTGTTGTGGTAAGTGTACACACCAGGATCCTTGAAGGTATAGCCGAAGGTGTCCCCGAGGTTCATGTGATCTGATGCGAAGAGTCCTTGATCGCTTTCTACCCGGTACGAAACCTGGTCCCATACACTGCCTCCGCTGTTTATCCACACAACGGATGCGCCGACGGGTATTGTCTGGTCCGATGGGTTAAAGGAATAATCATTTATTATAACCGTATAAACCGATGACCCCGTACTCGACGGGTATGATATCGTTGATGGAATCGAATTATCAACAACAGGCCCGGTTCCCGGAATTACCGTTATGCTCCCAGTCACAGAAGAGTCTCCCCCAGACTGATAAACAAATGTTCCAGGGTCGTTGAAAGTGTAGCTGTAGGTATCTCCGTACCCCAGGTCCATAGACGAGAAGCTCCCGTCTTGTCCCACTACCCGATGAGAAAATGTTTCATAAATAGTCCCATCCCCGTTCGCCCATGTCACAGTAGTTCCCTGATAGACTGTGATATTGGATGGATCAAATCCGTTTTTCGTTATAGACACTGATCCTGCAGGTCCTTCTGCCTGCACGAATGCGCAAATGGCTAAGCCAAAAAAAATAGATATTATCCCGCCTAAGTTTATTAGTCTTTTTCTTTTCATACCAATCCCTCCATCATTTTAAAAAAATATTTGCCTATAGTACCAAACCAATGTTCGAAATACATGCGTTCCTTTTTACTCTTCCGCGAATATCTCATCGAGTTTGTCCAACAGGTCTTCTCTTTTCTCCATTCCCTCCCGCTTCATCTTATGTTTGCTCATCATAGCAGTCACTATAAGGTCGGCCACTTCATCCAGTTTCTTTCCTTCGATGGAATCCAGCTTCTTTTTCATCTTCTCTTTTAGAAGCTCCATCTTGGCCTTCTTCGCAAGGAACAGCATCATGTCCACTTTATCATACTCGTCTCCATCCCACATCATATGTTCCATTCCTTCCATGTTCATCTTCCCGCAGCCGTGCCCCATGCCCATTTCTTTTCCTTCCATTTTGATTCCTCGCAGATTTAATTTACCAATATACTTAGGACATTCTAATATAAAAGACGAGTTTTAATTTAAATTATTGTTATTTTACTAAATATCCACCCAAGCAGCCCCAATTTATCTTATCCTTGCATAGATATTGATATCATGCATTATATTAGTTCCGCAAGGGAACGCAATATAATCAGAAAGATGATTGCCTCCGAAGAGCCTGTAATTCACATAATCGATATCTAATTCAATCATGGAGCCGATCAAATGGGAAAACAAGTTTATAAGAGCATATACTCTTGCTTGACTGCTTTTTTTGAGTCTAGATGACTACGCGAGGCCAATAGCACCCACATTAAATGGACAGCCAGTTAATTACACAAACAATTATTTCTTATTAGACTTGTAATGTCGTAAAAATTCGTCTTTTAAATAACAAAACCTAATGATAACCATGGCAGATAGAATAATCGATAAGGATATGGAAGACGAGATCAAAAGAGTGGTCAACAAACACATCACGGAATCAAAGGAAGCGTTAATGAGAACCGAAAAAATGATACGCGAACAGCAAAAAGGCTTTGAAAATTCAGTATCCGACAGGCCTTATGAATGGCTGCTAGGTACATTAGTAGCAGGACTGATACTTGGGAAACTAATGAACCGCAGGGACTGATTGAAAAAATTAAAAAACAAAACAATAGAGGTGAAAAGATGGATACATTGTCAACAATCGTTGTAGTCCTTTTGGTTCTATGGCTTTTAGGATTCATAGGATCAGTCGGAGGAAGTATGATACATATACTCCTGGTAATAGCAATAATAGTGATACTTATCAGAGTTATTAGAGGAGAGCGTGTTTAAAGGCCGGCACTATTTGGATCAAATACCACAGAATAATATTATGTAGAGGTGACAACATGGCGAAGATAAGCAGGGGCGACAGGATGACTGCTCCTAAAAACCGCGCTAAAAGCGGAGCGAAGACAGGCGGACGACCCGGCGGAAAAGAAATGGTCAAAAATCGTCCAGCGGGCAAGAACATTATGAAGACTTAAATGTTTAGAGCAAGAATCCTGGGGGCTTCTGCCCCCAGTTTATTATATTTCAACCTTTTTCCACTGCAGCAGGTACGGGTAAATACTTAACTATAATCGCCCTGGTCTTTTAGTCCTTCTTTAATAATCCTGTAAAATCTTAGCTTGTTAAGACGATTAATTGATGAAAAAATCATCTTTTAAGGTAACCATTCAATAATAAATAGAGGTCTCTAATTCTGCAACGCGAAGCAAGATGGCTCAGAGGTTTTGATATGGTCAAAAAAAAGAACGCCGCGACTAAAGCACCGCTGAAAAAAAATAGTATCACGATCAAAGCGAAGACTCCTCCGAAGAGCGGCGCAGACATGCCTTCTGAAAGCAATTTTCCCATCGTCGGCATCGGCGCCTCCGCCGGCGGGCTTGCGGCTTTCGAAGCATTCTTCTCAGCCATGCCCGCAGACAAGGATACGGACATGGCCTACGTCCTCGTGCAGCATCTGGCCCCGGACCATAAGAGCATCCTAAGCGAATTGATCGGCCGATACACCCGGATGCAGG
>Ga0182027_10014192_pt1 | contig 11045 bp, 10 predicted proteins | sample 712E1DmetaG_FD_121300 | JGI IMG/M metagenome (GOLD analysis project Ga0182027, IMG submission 121300) | Permafrost microbial communities from Stordalen Mire, Sweden - 712E1D metaG (Illumina Assembly) | ecosystem: Environmental > Terrestrial > Soil > Wetlands > Permafrost | place: Sweden...
ATTGGTTGTTGTGGGGGTGGAAGTAATTTTGCCGGGTTTGCTTTTCCATTTTTAGCTGACCAGCTAGCAGGCGGTAAAAAGATTAGATTCATCGGCGTTGAGCCGAAATCTTGTCCGTCATTAACTAAAGGGGAATACCGTTATGATTTCGGAGATACGTCACAAATGACGCCGCTTCTTAAGATGAAGACAATGGGTTGTGATTTTATGCCTAGTCCGATTCATGCCGGAGGGTTAAGATACCACGGGATTGCGCCGCTTTTAGCTTTTTTACACGAAGAAAAGCTGATTGAAGCTAGAGCTTATGGCCAGCTTGAAGTATTTAAAGCAGCCATCGATTTTGCCAAAACCGAGGGAATTGTGCCGGCGCCCGAATCTTCGCACGCGATCAAAGCGGCGATAGATGAGGCGATCATCTGCAAAAAGGAGGGAGTTAAAAAGGTAATTGTTTTTAATCTTTCCGGGCACGGTCTTTTGGATCTTAAAGGTTATGATGATTATTTACATCATAAATTAAAGTAATAGAGTAGAGCGGGGGCGAAAGCTTCCGCTCTACTTAAAGGGTTTGATTAAATTAGGTAAATAAAATACAATTAAGATAGAAATTATGAAAACGATTTTTTCGGGAATTCAGCCGTCCGGTAATTTACATATCGGCAATTATATCGGAGCGATTTCGCAATGGGTAAAAATCCAAAACGAAAGAGATGCAATTTTTTGCGTGGTAGATTTGCATGCAATTACTGTTCCGCAGGACCCAAAAACACTCAAAGAAAAAGCTTTGGAAATAGCGGCATTGTATTTAGCCTGCGGAATTGATCCCAAAAAAGCGCATATCTTTATTCAGTCGGAAAATCCAGACCATACAACCTTAACCTGGATTTTAAATACAATCACGTCGTTTGGTCAGTTGGAAAGAATGACTCAGTTTAAAGATAAATCGCAAAAACACGAAGTTACAGCCGGATTATTTGATTATCCGGTGTTAATGGCGGCGGATATTCTTTTGTATCAAACCGATGAGGTGCCGGTTGGCGAAGATCAAAAACAACATGTCGAATTAACAAGAGATTTGGCAGAAAAATTCAATTCCAGATTCGGTGAAGTGTTCAAATTACCACTTCCGGTTATCCAAAAAGAAACAGCCAGAATTATGAGTTTGCAGGACCCAACCGCAAAAATGAGTAAATCTGACACGAATCAATTAGCCACGATTTATCTTCTCGATGCAGAGGAACAAATCAGGGAAAAAATCAAAAAAGCGGTAACTGATTCTGGTTCACACATTTCTAAAGATCAGGGTTCGGCGGCAATCTCAAATTTATTAGCAATTTATTCTTCATTCAAAAATCAGTCGCTTAATGAATCCTTGGATGAATTGGACGGAAAATATTATTCGGAATTTAAAACTTTATTGGCAGATGTTCTTGTTCAAAAATTATCAGAGATTCGAAAAAAATATCAGGAAATCAGAAACGATGAAAATGCTCTTCGAAAAGTTTTGGATGAGGGAAGGGAATACGCTATTGGTAAGTCTTCAGAAACCTTAGCTAAGGTAAAAGAGTTAGTCGGACTTTAACTTCGGTTGTCCTTTGTGTTATAATCCCTAAAGCTATGGCAAGCCTACAAAGACCAAAAAAAACAAGACATTTTAAGCTAAAGATGAAACTGTCGTGGAAAAATTTAATTATTTATGCCTGTTTAATTATTTTTACCGGATTTATTTTCTTCGGAATCAGCCAGCCGGGTGGAACATCTTTACAAAGTAATACTAAAACAGTTCCGTTATCGCAGCTTATTTCAGATGTAAAAAAGGGCAAAGTCTCCGAGATTAACGTTTCTGCCAATAAAATTGATGCTACAGAAAAATCGGTAACAATTGAAAGTTCCAAAGAAACCACGGCAGATGTTTACCAACTTTTTCAAAACGCCGGCGTAAAGCTTGATAAGACCAAAGTTGTAATTAAAGACGATACTGCTTTAAACAATTGGATCAATATTCTCTCAGGAGTTTTACCGATTCTTCTAATGGTTGGTTTCTTCTACTTCATTTTTCGACAGGCCAGGGGTGCGCAGGAAAGCGTTTTTTCCTTTGGGCAGTCAAAGGCAAAATTATACAACAAAGACACGCCGAAAGTTTCTTTTAAGGATGTCGCCGGAGTTGACGAAGCAAAGCAGGAGTTAACTGAAGTAGTAGACTTTCTAAAAAATCCCGGAAAATATAAAGCCATGGGAGCGAGAACCCCAAAAGGAGTCTTAATGATTGGTCCATCTGGTACCGGAAAAACACTACTCGCCCGCGCCACCGCCGGGGAAGCAGGAGTGCCGTTTTTCTCAATGGCAGGTTCTGAGTTTATGGAAATGTTAGTTGGGGTAGGCGCATCCCGTGTTCGTGATCTTTTCAACACCGCCAAAAAAGCTCAGCCGGCAATTATTTTTATCGACGAAGTTGATGCTATCGGTAGGCAAAGAGGTTATGGCTTGATGGGAGGACACGACGAAAGGGAGCAGACCTTAAACCAGATTTTGGTGGAGATGGATGGTTTTGCGCCAACCGAGCAATTGGTGGTTATTGCTGCAACAAACAGGCCTGATGTTTTGGATCCAGCCTTGGTAAGACCGGGAAGATTTGACCGCAGGGTGGCATTGGAATTTCCAGATGTAAAAGGCAGAGAGGCAATTCTTGCGATTCATGCAAAGGGTAAACCTTTTACCAAAGAGGTGGCTTGGGAAAGAATTGCCAAAAGAACAGTAGGATTCTCGGGCGCGGATTTGGAGAATATGTTAAACGAAGCAGCGATTTTGGCCGCCCGCCTTGGCAAAAAAGCGATTGATATGAAAGATTTGGAAGAGGCGGCAACAAAGGTTAAGTTAGGTCCTGAAAAAAAGAGACTACAATCAGAGGAAGATCGAAAAATGACGGCATATCACGAAGCCGGACACGCTTTGGTTTCCTGGTTTATGCCGCATATGGATCCGGTTCACCGCATTTCAATTGTTTCAAGGGGCATGTCTTTGGGGCACACAATGATGGAGCCGATGGATAGGATTCATGAAACAAAAACCCACTTAATTGAACAAATTTCAGTCATGCTTGGTGGGAGGGCAGCGGAAAACTTAGTTTTCAATGAGGTTACAACCGGTGCCTCTGATGATATTGCTAAAGCAACCGAGGTTGCCAAGATGATGGTTACGGAATATGGCATGAGCGAATTGGGTCCGATTAGTCTGGAAAGCGACAGTAGGAATCCTTATGAACAATCAAAGGTTTCGGAAGAAATGTCCGCCAAAATTGATGTCCAGGTTAAGAAAATAACAGACGAAGGGTACAGAAACGCCTCGGAAATCTTAAAAAAATTAAGAGACAAGTTGGATGTTTTAGCTCAAGAACTTTTGCAAAAGGAAACCTTGGAGTCGGAAGAGTTTGAAAAACTAATTGGCCAAAAACCCGCATTAATTCCCGCTAAGGCTTAAGAACGCTTGACATTAAAATCCTTTTTGTGAGATCATCCTCTTGTGAAGAAAGCCCAATTTTCCAAAAAAGAAGCGATTAAGTTTGGTTTTGGAATCGCAAAGAGTCATATTTTGTTTTTCATCGGCCTCCTGATAATTGTGACTTTTGTCTCAGTGCTTGCGTCTTATCTTAGAGTCGGAGTTCAAAAAGCAGTTTTTGCCTATTTGGTCTTTACGATAATTCAATATGTGGTGAATACGATTGTTGCGATGGGATTAATTAGAATAAGCTTGGAATTTGTCGATAAAGCGAAACCAAAAATACGGGATGTTTTCTATTACAAACCAATCGTGAAATATATTTTAGTTTCACTGGCTAATGGAATTATTGTACTGGTTGGATTAATTCTATTAATTATCCCGGGAATAATTTTGGCAATAAGATTACAATACGCAACCTATCTAATAGTTGACAAGAATTTGGATCCGATAGAAGCACTTAAAACAAGTTGGAAAATAACCCGCGGGCATACATGGAATCTTTTCTTTTTTGGACTACTAATTGGTTTAGTCAATATTTTAGGGGCGCTTTGTCTTTTAGTGGGACTTTTTGTTACGGTGCCTTTAGGAATGATTGCCATGGCTTCTGTTTATCGCAAGCTCCTCTTACAATCTAAAGCCGCCTAAGCTATAATTTGTTTATGAAAAAACTGGTTTTGATCGACGGTAATGCCATAATTCACCGCGCTTTTCATGCGCTTCCACCGCTTTCAACTCAAGATGGTACTCCGACTAATGCGGTTTACGGATTTTTTATGATGCTTTTAAAAATTGTTGATGATTTAAAACCTGAATATCTGGTGGTTTGTTTTGATAAGAAAGCACCCACCTTCAGAAAGCAATTGTATAGTGGTTATCAGGCGACAAGACCAAAGCCCTCCGATGATTTAATTCCGCAGTTTGAAATGGTCCATAAGACATTGGATAGCGCTAAGATCACGCATTTTGAAGTAGATGGCTATGAAGCGGATGATTTGATTGGGACTATTGCTAAGTCGGCAAAGGAAAAAAATCTGCAGACGATTATTGTTTCGGGGGATAGGGATTTGCTGCAATTGGTTAACTCTCGGGTTTTAATGTTAGCGCCGATTATAGGGATGACTAAAATGACTTTGTTTGATGAGGCAAAAGTCAGAGAAAAGTATGGTTTGGAGCCCTGGCAAATCGTTGATTACAAAGCTTTGGTTGGGGATGCTTCGGATAATTATCCGGGCGTTACCGGAATTGGGCCAAAAACCGCCAGCGGACTTTTGAGTAAATACAAAACCTTGGAAGGTGTTTATGAGAATTTAATAGAGCTTTCTCCGCAGATTCAGGAAAAATTGGCACAAGATGCCGAGCAAGCGGCTCTGGCCAAGAAACTGGCGACAATTCTGGTAGACGCACCGGTAAAACTTGAGGAAAAGGACACAGAAATTACTAAGATAGATAATCAGGCTTTAAAAAAAGTATTCGAGAAATTAGACTTTAAAAGTCTTTTAGGCAGAATTTCTAAGGAAAATCCAAGAAAGGTTAAAGATAATATTCCGGATCAAGTTCAAAAAGAGAAAAAAGATGACAGCGAACAAATGAATTTGCTATGAAGATTCTAGAGAAAAACGGATTAAAATATGTTGACGAAGGGCAAGGGGAAGCAATTCTTTTTTTCCACGGGTGGGGAATGTCGCCGTTTTCTTACCAAACAATCATTGACTTTTTAGCCTCAAAATTTAGGATTATTGCTCCGTTTGTAACATCTTTTCGAAATTTAGGCGCAGAAAAAATTGCCAAGAACTTAACACAAAACGTTAAAGTAATTGTGGTTGCACATTCGGCCGGAGGAATTCCGGCTTTTTCGTTCTGTTCTCAATTTCCTGAAAAAGTGAAGGCATTAATTTTAATTGATACTTTAGGAAGTGGTAAAAGCGAGTCGGTAAAACAATGGGGTTGGGTAAAAGAAGCGGGTAGGTATTTAGTTAAGCCAAGCAAATTGACAGCCATTTTGTTTTCAGATATTTTACGCCAGTTGCCAAACGCCAAAAAACTTCTGGGAGATTCTGATTTTATCCTTTCGTACAAAACGGATTTAAAACCACAGTTTCCGGTTCTAATTCTTTGGGGGAAAGAGGATAGTTTAATCTCAATCGAAAATGGCTATAATTTAAATAAGATATTGCCGAAAGCTCAGTTTAAAAGCGTATCCGGCAGGCATTTTTGGTTTTTGGAAAAGCCAGAAGTGTTGACGCAAAGCGTAGAGGATTTTTTAAAAAAATGAAAATAGCATTGGTCCATGATTACATAAAAGAATATGGTGGGGCAGAAAGGGTTTTAGAAGTTTTAACTGAAATTTTTCCTGATGCGCCGATTTACACCTCGTTTTATAAGAAAAATTCCGAAGCTTATAAACATTTCAAAAATAAGAGAATCGTTGCATCTTGGGTACAGTATTTACCTGGTTTTAGTGATAAGCTTTACAGTCCTTTGCGGTTTTTAACTCCGTTAATTTGGGGCAGTTTTGATTTTTCAAAATATGATTTAGTAATTTCTTCCTCCAGTTGGTATATTGCCAAAGGATTTAAAAAACCAAGCGATAAATTTAAAGAAATTTGTTATTGTCATACGCCACCGCGTTGGCTTTACGGGTACAACACTTCGGTTAATTTCCAAAGATATTGGCCGGTTAAAATTTACGCTTTAATTATTGGGCATTTCTTGAGGCTCTACGATTTTATGCAGGCGCAAAAAGTTAATTATTTTATTGCCAACTCCAAAGAAGTACAGTCTCGCATAAAAAAGTTTTACAGGCGGGATGCAACTGTAATTTATCCGCCGGTTTCGCTTCCGGCAGTTCAAAACACCAAAAAAGAGGATTACTATTTTATAGTTTCCCGGATTGTCGGCGCAAAAGGTTTGGATTTGGCGGTTGAAGCGGCATTGAAGATGGGATTTAAATTAAAAATTGCAGGATCGCCGGCCGGATATTATTCAGAGCATAATCAATTGACGAAAAAAGCTGATGGTAAGGTCGAATTCTTAGGTCAGGTTAGCGATGAGGAATTGGCGAAACTTTACAAGCAAGCAAAGGGTTTTTTGGCTTTGTCACAAGATGAAGATTTTGGGATTACGCCGGTTGAATCAATGCTAAGCGGCACGCCGGTAATCGCTTTTAATGGCGGGGGATATAAAGAAACCATTATTGACGGTAAGACAGGGATTCTTTTTGATGGTTATTCGGTAGATGGATTAATTGCAGCAGTCAAAAAGTTTGAAAGTTTAAAGTTCGATGTAAAAGATTGTATCGCCCAAGCCGAAAAGTTTTCCAAAGAAAGATTTAAACGTGAAATTGAGAATTTTGTGAAATCAAAAATGCGTTGAGGCCGCTCATGAAAATTTTGTAAGCTCCCCGCGCATTGAGAAAATAAATATGCCAGAACTACCAGAGGTAGAAACACTTAAATTAGGATTAAAGAAATATCTTGTCGGACACAAAATCGAAGATGTTGAAATCCGTGTGCCAAAAATTTTTCAGGGTAATGCCCAGAATATTGTCAACGCGAAAGTAACGGGTGTCAAAAGAATCGGCAAGGGTTTAATCATTGAACTCGATAACAACTATGTCCTCACGATTCATTTAAAAATGACCGGACAGCTGGTTTTCCGCGATGAGAATACCCAGAATTTATCACTTTCAGATAAAGTGGGTGGCGACACGCTCCCTTCTAAATATTCCCACGTCATTTTTACCTTAGATCAGGGAGCCAAGCTCTATTACAATGATTTGCGGCGTTTTGGCTGGATAAAAGTTATCAGGAAAGATGAATTGGTAGATGTTCCGTTCTTTAAAGACATGGGACCGGAGCCGAAAGTGGGGGAGGATTTAGCGGGTAAAGAATTAATGCTCGAATATTTCAAAAATACCATTCAAAAAGGCAACTTACCTGTCAAACTTATCCTCATGGATCAAAAAAGAATTGGCGGAATCGGCAATATTTACGCTAACGATGCTTTATTCCTGGCACGAATTGATCCGCGAAGAAAAGGAAAAACCGTAAGCGATGAAGAAGTTCAAAAGCTGTTCAAAGCCATCCACGAAGTTGTCAAAAAAAGCTTAAATCTTGGTGGCTCATCGGATGAGAATTACGTTAATGTTTTAGGTCAGGAGGGGAACTATCAAAATCATACCTTGGTTTACGGCAAAAAAGGCGAAAAGTGTTCAGTTTGTGGTGCAACCATCGAAAAAATCCAACTTGGAGGTAGGGGCACTTATTTTTGCCCAAAACATCAGAAATAAGTTGCTTTTTAGGGCGTTTAATGGTAGCATTTAGAACAACAAACAAAGATTATGGCGCGTAAAGACAGAATCGTCATGTCCATCGGAGGATCCCTCATCGTCCCAAACGGTGGGATTGACACTAAGTTTTTATCAGAACTTAATGCTTTCATAAGAGACCAACTGGCGAAGAATCCAAACCGCCAGTTTTTTTTGGTCATAGGAGGCGGGAAAATAGCTAGAAAATATAGAGATGCGGGAGAAAAAGTTATCGGGCACAATATTCCCCGCGATGACCTGGATTGGCTTGGAATTCATGCCACTAAACTTAACGCTCACTTGGTTCGCACAATCTTTCGCAATATTGCCCATCCCTACATAATCAAACACTACGAAATAATCAGAAAAGTAACCGAACCGGTGATTGTGGCGGCGGGATGGAAGCCGGGTTGGTCAACGGATTACGATGCGGTAATGCTTTGTGAAGATTACGATGTTAAAGAAATCGTAAATTTAAGTAATATTGACCGGGTTTTTGATAAGGATCCAAAGGAATTTAAAGACGCAAAACCATTTGGCAAGCTTTCCTGGCCGGATTTTCGAAAATTGGTCGGAGACGAATGGATTCCGGGAATGAATTCTCCTTTTGATCCGGTTGCAGCAAAAAAAGCGGAAGAATTAGGGGTAAAAGTGGCAGTTTTGTCAGGACACGACTTTGCAAATTTAAGACATTACTTTGACCACGAAGATTTCATCGGAACTGTGATAGAATAGCCTCGTGTTAAAATCAGTCTCTTTACAAAATTTCCGCAGTTACAAAAGATCAGAATTCAGCTTTGAGGATGCGACGTTAATTATCGGTCCAAACACTTCCGGGAAAAGCAATCTGATTGAAGCGATTTATTTGCTCTCTACCGGCAAAAGCTTCCGGACAGATAAAGATGCGCAAATGCTTAAATTTAGCGAAGAAGTTGGAAGAGTTAAAGGTGTCTTAAGAGATGAAGAAATTGAGGTCGTAATTACTAATGGGCAGGTTAACGGCGGGTCGCAGTATAAAAAGTTTTTGGTTAACGGCGTTTCTAAGAGGCGGGTGGATTTTGCCGGACATCTTTTGGCAGTTTTATTTTCGCCTCAAGATTTAGAAATAATTGTTGATTCGCCATCGTTAAGGCGCAATTTCCTGGACGAAATTTTGGAGCAAGTGGACAGAAACTATCGGGTAGCGACAATCGCTTACGCAAAAGCTCTAAGACAGCGCAATGCTTTACTGGAAATAGCTCAGGAAACGGGAGTTAGAAACGCAAAACAGCTTGAATATTGGGATAATTTGGTCATCGAAAACGGGAATATTATAACGGCAAAGAGGGAAGAATTTATCAGCTTTATAAATTCTTCATCTAAAGATATCTTTGATTTTTTAGTCGAATATGACAAAAGTGTTATTTCAAAACAGCGTCTTTTACAATATGAGAGAGAGGAAATGGCTGCGGGAGTAACTTTGGTTGGACCACACCGGGATGATTTTTCAATTCAAATGTTCAATAATTCAAAAAAAACTACTCATGATATTAAGGCTTTTGGTTCCCGCGGCCAACAACGCCTAGCAATTTTACAGCTTAAGGCTTTGGAGCTTCTGTTTGTAGAGAAAATTTTAGGTGAAAGGCCGACTTTAATTCTTGATGACATTTTTTCGGAGTTGGACGAAGATCATATAGTTTTAATCTTAGAGCAAATCGGCAAACAACAAACCATAATGACCACAACGCACCGCGAATTTATTCCTAAAAAACTGTTAAAATCAATGAAGATAATTAATTTTACAAAATGAAAAAAACAGATGTTGAATTTAAAGTAGAAGATGAGGCGCTTCGCGGGTCGTTGTTTATTCCTGATGGTAGCGGTCCGTTTCCGGGAGTGGTTTTTTACCATGGCCGGGGTTCAACTAGAAAAAATTATCTGCCAATGGCAGAAGATCTTGGGAAAAAAGGAATTATGGCACTGGTTTTCGATTTTCGAGGTTGTGGCGAAAGTGATGGAGAATTTAAAGATAAGACTAACAGAATGGGTATTGATGATGCCAAAGCAGGGCTTCAGTTCTTATTAGGACAAGACATAGATAAAAAGAGAATTGGAATACAGGGTACTAGTTTTGGAGCATATGTTACGGGGATGCTTTTGAATGATCCTCAATCTCAGTTTATAAGATCAATTGTTTTAAGAGTGCCGGCCGCATTATCGGATGATCAATTGGATTTTAGTCTAAGTATAGAAGAGGAAGAAAATTTCTTTGCAAAAAAAGAAAACTGGATAAACACAAGCGCATACAATGGTTTTGTCCAGTTTAAAGGTAGTTTATTGGTTATACGATCGGAAAAAGATCAGCTGTTGCCAGAGGAATCGGTTAACAAGTATTATGATGTGGCAGTTAAAGCGAAAGAAAGAAAACTCTATGTCCAAAAAAATGCCGGTCACAGCTTAAGCGATAATACAGAAGCTAGAAGAGAATTTAATCGAATTACAGTTAATTGGTTTTTAGAAACATTATGAACAAGTTTAATCCAGACGATTTGAAAGATCTTTATATTCCTGCTTCCGGATCACACAAAGGAGAGAACGGGAAGCTTCTAATTATCGGTGGTTCGGTTTTATTCCATGCCGCTTCGCTTTGGTCATTGCAGGTTGCATCGCGCATTGTAGATATGGTTTTCTATTCGTCAGTTCCGGAAAACAATGTCTTGGTCGAAAAAGAAAAGAAGGAATTTCGAAACGGGATTATTGTTCCAAGAAATAGAATCCAGCATTATATTGAAGAAGCAGAGTGTATTCTAATCGGTCCGGGTTTACCGCGGAAAGACGGGGTGGAAGAGAGCGATGATGATACTAAAGAATTGACGGAGTGCTTGTTCAAAAATTATCCAAACAAGAAATGGGTGGTAGATGGAGGATCGCTTCAGGTCGCTGATCCGAAACTTCTTCCGGAAAATGCAATTTTGACACCTCATCATCAAGAATTCCAAACTTTGTTTAAGCTTTCGCCAACTCCAGAAAACGTTCAGAAAATGGCTTTAAAATTCAACTGCACGATTTTATTAAAAGGGGAAACGGATTATGTTTCAAACGGAACGGAAACGGTTCAAATTAGCGGCGGGAATGCCGGGATGACTAAAGGTGGGACGGGAGACGTTCTTGCTGGTTTAGTGGCAGCGCTGTATTGTAAGAGCGATGTCTTTTTATCGGCAACAGCCAGCTCGTTTATTAACAAAAAAGCCGGAGACTCTTTGGC
>Ga0182027_10014193_pt1 | contig 11045 bp, 8 predicted proteins | sample 712E1DmetaG_FD_121300 | JGI IMG/M metagenome (GOLD analysis project Ga0182027, IMG submission 121300) | Permafrost microbial communities from Stordalen Mire, Sweden - 712E1D metaG (Illumina Assembly) | ecosystem: Environmental > Terrestrial > Soil > Wetlands > Permafrost | place: Sweden...
GGATCGTCGCATTTGAAGTAAATGGGCTGCGGATTGATCTGCCATGAAATCCCATCCTTGCTGCGACCACTGTGGATCAGCATGCTGCGGCGGCGATCATCCACCCGGAATACGCCGGCAAATTCACCTTTAAAGGGTACTACGGCGCTATTGAAAATACTGTTGGAAGTGGGTAAAAGATCGGATGGAATGATCGGGTTTTTGCTATAACGCCAGACAACTTCCTTAGAATCAGTGGGACGTTCTTCCCAGGGCATGTTGGGGATGGCTTGGCCGATGATCTGATACATAAGATAACCTTTCTTTGTGCTCAGAATTAAAATCAATTATACAATAATCCCAACCTTCCACGAGGGGCATTTTTAAGGTTCTATTTTAATTGCCAGGTCGCGGTTGAAATCTGGAACGGTCAGAGTGAGAGTACCATCTTTTACCTCATAACTGGCATCATTCGTCCACTGACCTGAGGTTGGGTCGTACCAATGGATATGGTAGGCGCCGTTATCCAGTCCGCTCAGAGTCAGGCTGAGGTTTTGAACTTTTTTATCCAGCATGGCCGGCAAGGCATCGGCGATGTAGTTGACGTTCTTCACCCAAACCAGGGCCATTTTATTGTTTTGCAGCGATAAGGCATTGGCATAGATGGAGGAAGATAGCTTTGGTTTTCCCGGCGCCAACGTTGCTATATCGACGCCCTGCAAGAATGTGGTCAGGGTCTTAAATTGCCCCCATAAGTTCAGCGGGGCGATATACGAATCCCACCACCAATACATGGCTGGGCTGGCAAATCCGCTGAAAGTGGAGGCCCACAAGCCAATGTGAAGGTGATCGCCAACCTGATCGAAAGATTTGGTATCCTCACCTCCCGCAGAGTAGCCGAATTCGGCGAACAATACCGGTTTTGTAGGCGCGACTGCCAGCATGTCTTGATAAATGCCGGGGAAAGCATCCATCGGATCCTGGTAGCTGTAGGAGTGCACCTGGGTGAAATCGATCTCGGGAAGGTTCAAAACTTCTGGAGGGTTCTTCGTGGCAAAACTGGTGCTGACCAGGTGCTGGTAAGGATCGTATTGCCGCAGGAAAGCAGTCATTTCCTTGATCCAGGGCGCCAGGTCCTGAGTCTGGATGGGCGTCCAATCTTCCTCATTCCACCACTCCCAATCCAGCAAGTTGGGAGAATATCCCCAGCGGGCGGCAATGTAACGCAGGCGGCGTTGGAAATACTGTTTGGCCTGTGCATTGGTGGCGAAGCACTGCGGGGTGTCGCATGGGCCGCCGTTGGCGCTGTTATAGGGGTTGGCGTCCCACTCCGGGTCGACCGTGGCGCTAAATGCGCCGTGATTGAGCAGTACCAGCTCAATGTAAATATTATCCTGGCGCGCCATATTGAATACCTGGTCCAGCAGCCAGGCCTGGCGCAGGCGTTTGGTATAGTCACCCAAACCAGTGTCATTCCATTCGATGCCAAATGACCAATCTGCCATCCAGACGCGGATGATCGATCCGTTATTGGCATGCAGCTTATCCATCCAGTTTTGATAATCTTTGAGGGGATCGGACTGCCACCAGCCAATGTTCAAACCAACGGGGAAGAAAGTCTCACCGTTATCAAAAGCCAGATAATGTGGGTTGTTTTGGTTCAGGCGCACAAAACCCTTCGAATCGCTGGCGGTCACCTGAAAGGAAACCGCGTCACTCGTTATTCCCTGGCTAACCAACTCTGCCTGGGCGCGCCACTGCCCGGCTTGCGTGGGGGTGAGGCGCGCTTTCCAGCCTGGCTGCCCGCAAGGACTGCTGCCGGTGGCGTCGTAAGCCTGGTACCAGAAAGCCGGGATGGTTATCGTTTTACCATCCGGCCCCGTATAGTGAACAACCAGATCGGCTTGCGCCGGATCGAACGGATTTTGGACTGCCGCGGTGGTGGTCAGGTCAAATTCAACCAGGCCAAATTGTTGGGGCTGAACATTGGATGGTAAATATAACGCCAGCGGGGATGAGATGGCTGGTATGACTGGCAAAACAGGGCAGATCACGGCTGCGGCTGTTGTAGCGCCTGGCGCCTCCTGAGTAGGAACTGGCGTTGTAACCTGGGAGGCGTCCACGGTTGGTAGCGGAATCGTTGTGGGGGTCATTGTGGCTCGCGTAGAAACACAAGCAGCCACGGATGTTATTCCGAGGGTTAAAGTGATCATGAAAATGATTTTATTAAGGGCGATTTTCTTCATAGTTTAATTATATCCGCGGTGAGATCCAAAGAGGTGCCTTTCCGGGATTAAATTGAAGAACTATGTTAATCATATTGTTAGAACCATTTAATTAAAATATTATATATATAAGATATAATTATAATATATTTAGTTTTGCAAAAGAGTGTCAATAACTATGAAAAGGAGTTTCGAAATGAAAAATAAGTTTGTGTTTGCGAGCCTTGCGATTCTCGCCCTGGTTCTTTCTGCTTGTAATGCAGGAACGGTGGCAGCACCTACTACAACCACAGCACCGCTTCCGGATACGCAAGTGATGGTAGCTCCTACGGATACAGTGGCGCCGGCCATGGCGACCGCTGCCCCCGCAATGGTCACGCCCAGCGGGCCGGCAACAGTCAACCTCAGTCAGAATGCAACCCTGGGCGCCTTCCTGGTTGATTCACAGAGCATGACGTTATACATCTTCTTAAAAGATACCCCCAACACCAGCGCCTGCACCGCGGCTTGCGCTGCTAAATGGCCACCTTTATTGACCAATGGCGCACCCGTGGGTGGAACTGGCGTTACCCCATCCATGCTAGGCACCACCACGCGCGCCGATGGGAGCGTACAGGTTACTTATAACTCCTGGCCGCTGTACTACTTCGCGGGGGATAAAGCTGCGGGCGATACCAATGGTATGGGATTGGCTAATGTCTGGTACGTGATCAACCCTCAAGGAATGTCGGCTGCACCAACATCGACACCAACAGCCGCCGCAGCAACCAGCGGCGCGGCGACAATCAATGTGGGTACCAGCACGACCCTGGGCTCTTTCCTGGTTGATTCAAAAGGGATGACCCTCTATCTTTTCACCAATGATACACCGAATACCAGCACCTGTTATGACAGTTGTGCAGGATATTGGCCGCCTTTGCTAACCACGGGGGCGCCGATTGCCGGCACTGGTGTGACTGCCTCCATGCTGGGAACCACGAAACGCACGGATGGGACCACGCAGGTTACCTATAACGGCTGGCCGTTGTATTATTATGCCAGTGATACAGTCGCCGGTGATACTACCGGTGAAAATGTACAAAGTATTTGGTTTGTAGTCACACCGGCAGGAGCGAAGAAATAAGCTTCACTTCTTGCCAGGTTGTACAACTGGAAATGGAGAGTGGCTGGTATGTACCGGTTTACTCAAGAGATACGCCAGCCGCTCTAAAATTGTGCACAGGTTTTCGTTGGGCCGGTTAGAAAGGAGGGGCTTTCCGGTATTTATTGCGTCGATGAATAAATCGGTAGCAAAAGGAATCACGTGAGTAATCGGAAGGCCTAATACAGCTTCAATATTCTTGCGGATCAGGCCTCTTCTTTCGAAAGTCCAGTTGAGAACCAGTTTTATTTTGTCATCGCTATATTTGAGCTTATGGTAGGTATCCAACGCAGCCGCGGCAGCCCGCACCGAAGCCAGCTCGGGAGAGAATAACATCACCACCACATTGGCGGTATCCAGCACCTGGATGGTGGTTCCACTAAAATCGTGGGGCAAATCGGCGATGATATATTCATAATGTTCACGGAATATGCCGAAGACTTTGGTAAACATTTCTTCGCTGATTAAGTCAGCCTGGGAAGGATATGTTGGGGCGGCGATAAAATTGACATCGTTTTCGTGCTTAAAAACGACTGTTTTGAGAAGTTCCCAATCAATCTCGTCTGCCGGAATATTGGCAAGGTCCGCCCAGGTGCGTTTTAATGGAGCATTCAGCATTAAGGCCACTTGTCCGGCGTTCAAGACCTGGTCCATGATCAAGGTGGGAACATGCCACATATTGGACAAGCCAATCCCCAGGTTAACCGCCAGGCTTGAACACCCCGAACCTCCCCGCAGGCTGTGCACTGCAATAACGTGAGCCTCAGTTTTCGGGGGGGAAGGTTGTTGTAGGGTAGATTCATGACGGCGTAGAAGAACGTTGATCCGAGCCACCAATTCGGCAGGCTCGAATGGCTTGGTCATGTGATCGTCGGCGCCGGCCTCAAAAGCTTCTAATTTTTCCTTTAATCCCGCCAGAGCAGTGAGAATCAAAATCGGAACATGGGCAAAACGGACGTCACGGCGCAGAAGGCGCGTTACCTGAAACCCATCCATTTTTGGCATCATCATGTCGCAGATGATTAAGTCGGGTGGATTTGCCATGGCGGTTTTAACCCCCTCTTCCCCATCAGATGCAGTCGCGATCTCGTATCCCAGCGGAATGAGAGGATGGGCGATCATCTTCTGGTATAGAGGTTCGTCTTCGATGATTAATATTTTGGTCATCGCTTATCCCTTTTTAGCTTAATCGTAAATGTTCATAATAATTTTTTATCAGTGGAATTTCAACTTCGACCTGCTTAATTAATTGACTTACGTTCGATAAATCTCCGGCTTTCGCCTGTAATTCCAATTCTAGGCCGATTGAGACCAGCTTATTGGCGCTGAAATTGGCGGCTGTGCCCTTGAGGTTGTGCCCTAAACGTGAGAGCGTCGGCGCATCCTGGGCCTGAAAGGCAGCCTGGATGGCAATAACCCTTTGTTCTAACTGTGCGGTAAACTCTCCGAGCATTTCGATAAAAAAGGCTTTATCATCCCCAAAACGGCTCATGGCGCTTACTATTTCAATAGGATCGCTGGATACCGCAGCCGGGGTGGCAGGGAGTTCCAATTCTGGTGAAGTCTTGGCTGCTTCTTCAGCCTGGAGATGAGACCAGCGCTCGATAGTATTGATGAGCTCTTTGGGCTCCATAGGCTTGGAAACATAATCATCCATCCCGGCCGCCAGGCAGCGTTCCATATCGCCTTTCATGGCGTAAGCGGTCATTGCAATAATGGGAATGTGCTTTTTATTATTCCCTTCCCATTCCCGGATGAGACGTGTGGCTTCAAATCCGTCCATTTCTGGCATTTGTACATCCATCAATACCAGTTGGTAAGGTAAGCTTTTAAGGGCGGCGACAGCTTGTTTGCCATTGTCAACGACATCTACCGGAAAGCCAGCTTTTTGCAGCACTGCAACAGCCAGTTTTTGGTTGATGGAATTATCTTCTGCCAACAGAATGCGTGTGTTCTCACGTTTTTGTTCGGATAGCAGGTGGCGGGTGACCATCTTCGAACGTGGTTGCTCTGCCTTGGTCACACGACTTCCTAATACCGCAACGATCGCCTCATAAAGCTGGCCTTGTTTAATGGGCTTGAGCAAGTACCCGGCGCAGCCCAGGGTTTCAAGGCGGGCGACATCGCCGCGATGGCCCATCGATGTCAGCATGACCACGGTTACTTTCTTTATCAGGGGATCATTTTTAATCGCTTTTAAAACCTGCTCCCCATCCATATCGGGCATTTGCATATCCAGGAGTACAAGTTGGAATGGATCACCGCTATTGACTGCATCACGCAAGATAGCTACGGTTCCGGGGCTAACTCCGTTGGTGGTTACCCGGCAGCCAAAACTTTCCATCATGCGGGTAAGGATAAAACGGTTGGTGGCATTATCATCCACCCCTAAGACGCGTAAATTTTTGAGATCAACCTGTGGACTGACCGAGGGGATAGTTTCTTCAAGCTGCTTCTCAAAAACTGCCGTAAACCAAAATTTGCTGCCTTTTCCTTCCTCGCTGTCCACTCCAATTTGCCCGCCCATCATGCCGACCAACTGTCTTGAGATAGCTAAACCCAGGCCCGTTCCTCCGTAGCGGCGTGTGGCGGAGCTATCTACCTGGATAAAACGTTCAAATATCGCTTGTTGGCGATCCTTGGGAATGCCAATACCTGTGTCACTGACCTCGAAACGCAATGTGGTTTGGGTGTCGGTTTCTGATTGGTGGTAAACCTGGATGACAATCTCTCCCTGAGCGGTGAATTTAATCGCATTCCCCACCAGGTTAACCAGCACCTGGCGCAGCCGGCCCGGATCACCTTTCAGGCAAGAGGTAACCTCTTGATGGACGATACAGGCCATTTCGAGCCCTTTGGCTTCGGCACGTTGGGCCAGGGTCACGGCTACCCCTTCAACCGTAGAACGTAGATCAAAATTAATCGATTCCAGATCTAAACGGCCGGCTTCGATTTTTGAGAAATCCAGGATATCATTGATCAGGCTCATCAAGGCATCGGCGCTCTCACGGGCGGTTTCCAGGAAATCACGTTGTTCACCGTTAAGTTCTGTATTCAGGGCAAGCTCCACCATGCCTATCACGCCATTCATCGGTGTACGGATCTCATGGCTCATGTTTGAAAGGAACTCACTCTTGGCGCGATCGGCCATTTTGGCTTCTTCACGGGCGCGCACCAATTCAGTAATATCATGGTAAATAACCAACGAACCGGCTTTTTCGTTAGCTACATTCACCGGAACCCCGAAGACTTCAACATCTACCAGCCGGCCATCTTTACACGCGCGTTGGCTGAACTTATGAACCGCATTGCCTTCAACAATTAAATTCGAGTTCTGCTGCGCTTCTGCCAAGTATTCTGGTGGTACGATTAATTCATCCAAATTGTGACCTTTCGCCTCATCCAGGGAAAAGCCAAACAAACCCACAAAAGCGGGATTACAGGATGTAACCAGGCGATTTAAATCGAGGATAGCAGTAGCTACAGGATTGTTTTCGACCAGGAGCTCGAAGAATTGTTTTTGACGCTGCACTTCTGCTGAGGTTTTAGCCAATTCCGTTACATTGTAAATACAATAAACATACCCCTCTGAATTATCTTCCCGGGTGAGTGGAAAGCAAGCGACTTTGAAATACCCATCCAGCATAGCAAACTGGATCTCATCGCCAGCCATTTCACTCAATTTTGGCCCGTCCCAATGCGAGCCTAAAAGCACTTCTTCGATGTTCTTTTCCAATATATCCCCAAATAGCAGTCCTAAGGGTTGCAGCGTTGCACGATTACAGCGTAAAATCTTGCCTTCTTTATCCGTTATGATAATCAGGTCGGCGATCGCATCGAAGGTGGTTTCCCATTCCTTTTTAGCCCTTGAGATTGTACTTTCTATACGATTATATTCTGACACCTTAGTTGATAATTCGAGGTTGATTTTTTGGAGGGCCGCAGTGCGCTCGGTGACGATATCCTCTAGTTTGATCGTCAAGCGGGACAAATGATCCTGGCGGATACCGGACAAATATGCAAAGATGCCTAAAAAGAGCGGTGCGGTATCCACCATCCAGAAAAGCGGATTTTCATGGTGCATTCGCGAAAATGATTCGGGTGATAATGGGAGATGTTGAGAGATCAAGTAGTATAGGAAAGCTACGAGAGGGAAACAAGCGCCAAAGAGCACTCCGGACAGAGTATACCAAAAAATAATCCTAGAGGAATACGGATTCTCACGTTTCATAGCGATTTTCCTGAAAAATACATTGGTTATGCATATTATATAATTAGACACCGGTAGTATCTCATAGTATTATAGCGCGTAGCCTGGATTAATGGGAAATGCCCTGGCGGCTTAGTTTACAGATAACTTATTTTCCCACGACGGATGACTTGGGATAATAGTTCACGGTATAATCAGGCGCAAAATGAACCATCGCAGTAGAGGAAAACAAACATGCGCGTTGCCATGATTTCTTACCATACCTGCCCGCTGGCTATTTTGGGAGGTAAAGATACGGGCGGAATGAACGTCTATGTCCGCGAACTGACTCGCTTTTTGGGACAGGCGGGTGTCCATGTGGATGTTTTTACCCGCTCTCAGGATGAACATGTGCCCCACATTCTACACGATCTGGGCTATGGCAACCGGGTGGTGCATGTCCCTGCGGGGCCAGAAGTTCCGCTACCCAAACAAGAACTATCCAAATATCTTCCAGCTTTTGCCGGCGGTGTCCAGGATTTTGCCAGTCGAAAAGACATCCATTACGACCTGATCCACAGTCATTATTGGATGTCCGGGATCGCGGCGGGATACCTTCAAGACGCCTGGCAAATCCCGATCATCCAGATGTTTCATACCCTGGGACAAGTGAAAAACCAAATTGCGCGCAGCCCTTCCGAAATCGAAGGCAGTTACCGCACGGATGGCGAACAGAAAGTAATGCAAATCGCCAACCGTATTGTGGCGGCTACCCCATCGGAAGAAGAACAGATCACTTCGCTATATCATGTGGACGCACAAAAAATAACCATTGTCCCTCCCGGGGTAGATACCGGCCATTTTTATCCGATCCCGGCGGATGAAGCCAAGGCGGCCATCGGCATTCCCCCCGAGGCACGCATGCTGCTGTTTGTTGGCCGGATCGAACCGCTCAAGGGGGTGGATACCCTGATCCGGGCGATTGCCATAATGCGGGAAAAGTGTATTGCCGCGCTGTGCCCTTATTATCTATCCATTATCGGCGGCGATCCTAACGGCGACCCCGAAAATATCGATTCAGAAATGCACCGGCTGCAACAACTCTGCCATGAGCTGGGTTTGGATGATATGGTCGTTTTTCTGGGTAAACGAGATCAAACCACGCTGCCTTATTATTATTCTGCAGCCGAAATGCTGGTGATGCCCTCCTTCTACGAGTCTTTTGGCATGGTCGCCCTTGAAGCGATGGCTTGCGGTACACCGGTGGTTGCTTCGCATACCGGCGGGCTGGCATACCTGGTGCAGGATGGCATTACCGGTTTCACCGTCCCGGGGGGCGACGTTGCGGCGTTGGCCAATCGACTGACCCAGTTGATTGATGATTCTGATTTGCGGCAGAAACTTGGTTCGCAGGCAGCCGAATACGCCAGGACTTATGCCTGGGAAAACATCACTGCCAGGATCATGGCGCTGTATGGCGATGTATTGAAAGAATATCAGGAATCTAACCTTACCCCCTCAAACAAGTCCTTCTCGATGTAACCTCGCTCCGGTTGGGGATAAGCGCGCATAAAGATCTCGGATGAGGATGCCCATCCGCGCAGCAGGCCAGCCACACCCTGATTGGTTTTCTGCCCCCCCTGGCTGGAATAACAATTCGAAGCCGCCGTGCGGGCACTCGCCACCGCAGTGTAATTGATTTTCGCATTGGTGGGGAAGTTCACTCCGGCGATGGCTTTCATGTCAATATCGCCATTATTGCCAAATTTGCGCGGATCCTTCCCGATCAATGGCATCAGCCGTACCATCCAGCGCAGCGCCGTGCGGGGAATGGTGTGAAAATACAGTTTCTGTGGGGCGTAGGCGGGGAGACTGTATGGATAGGCTGCGGGGTCGCCGGCGGCATGGAATGCCAGAGCGGTCGCTTTTTGGAGGTAGATGTGGTCGGGGTGGCCGTAGCCTCCCATGGGGTCGTGGGTCAAAACTACCTGAGGGCGAAGCTCGCGAATTTGTTGGACAATCTTTCCGATCAATTCTTCCAGTGGTGCATTGATCAAAGCCTGGGGATGTTGGTTATCTTTTGATCCAGGCATGCCGGAATCGCGATAATTCAGGAAATGAACCCCACTCAACCCGAGCTGTTTGGCGGCGCAGCCCAGTTCTGACTCGCGCAACTCGGCGATGGAGTTGAAACCTTGCAAGTATTTCTCATCGGCCTCTCCCGCTTCGCCGCGTGTGGCGCATACCAGGTGCACCGCGACGCCGCGGTGGGCATACAGCGCCAGGGCGCCCCCCATCGCAAAGGTCTCATCATCGGGATGAGCCAAAACTGCTAACAGCACTTGTTTTACTGCCATATTATTCCTATTCGCCAAAATATTCGAATTCGGGCTTTTCCGTTGTTGGTTCCCAACTTAGCGAAGTAACTGAAGCAGGGGAAGGGAACTGGGTCGCAATTTGCCGGCGTTCGATGAGGGATTTGTTCTGATAATTGATGGCGTAGCCATGCGCCCACAATGTTAAAAAAACAATGATGTCTGCATGGGTTACGGCAACAATCTGTTGACCTGGATACCTGATCCGGGCCTGGCGGATAAATCTTAACGCCCGGTTGAAAATATCGACCGGCTGTTCGTAGGGAGCGGATGTTCCGCTATATAAATCCCAATTGATGGCATCGAGTTCTCGAGTGGGTTTGCCATCAAAAGGAGTTCGGGCTTCATTCAGGTATGAACTGAGCGATATTTTTGAGGATCCGAGGGAGGCGGCGATCACCCCCGCGGTTTGCCTGGCCCTGAGCATGGGGCTGGAGACGACTGCAATGATAGGCCGGTCCTTGAAAAAAAGCGCGGCAGCCTGGGCCTGGTGAAGACCTTCTGCGCTCAATTTGAAGCGCGGCAGCCGTCCATAAAAGACTTCCCCCGGATTATGAACGCTGCCGTGCCTGACGAAATGGATGGTGGTTATAGAATTGGACATCATTGATCACAGCGTGGCTTGAGCGGGTCAAGCTCCCGGGGTGAACATCGCTTCCATGCCATGCGCGGCGATCAAATCGTCGCACAAGCTGCGGATCTGGTCGAGAGTTAGTTCTGCCGAGGTATGCGGATCGAGCATGGCGGCATGGTACACCGTCTCGCACTTGTGGGTCAGGGCGGCCTCAATGGTTAGAAGCTGGACATTGATATTGGTGCGGTTGAGTGCGGCCAACTGTTCAGGCAGATCGCCAACGTAACAACCCTGGACGCCATTCCGGTCGACCAGGCAGGGTACTTCCACCACGGCATTGGACGGCAGGTTGGTAATGAGGCCGGTGTTCATGACATTGCCGCCGATGCGGTAGGGCACATCGGTTTCGATGGCTTCCATGATGTAAGAACCATATTCGTGGGTGCGTTGGTGGGTCAAATCCGGGTTATGCACCAGGTGCTCGCTGAGGCGTTTCCACTCCGCAATTTGGTTCACGCAGCGGCGGGATATTCATCCAGCGGGATGTTGAACTCTTCGATCA
>Ga0182027_10014194_pt1 | contig 11045 bp, 5 predicted proteins | sample 712E1DmetaG_FD_121300 | JGI IMG/M metagenome (GOLD analysis project Ga0182027, IMG submission 121300) | Permafrost microbial communities from Stordalen Mire, Sweden - 712E1D metaG (Illumina Assembly) | ecosystem: Environmental > Terrestrial > Soil > Wetlands > Permafrost | place: Sweden...
ATACATAAGAGTGGCAGCGGCGTCCCGCCGCTGTTTGCCTGCTCAACCGCCAGCCACAGCGGCGGGACGCCGCTGCCACAATAGAAAAGGACATGTCTAGTCATTTCAGGGACACTACACTAGTTTGTTTTCATTTTCGCGGGTTGCGCAACGAGAGTGACGGTTCCACTGGCGAGGTTCTCCGCGGTGGCGGTGACGGTGATCGTGCCGGAATCGGCGGTGGAGCGGATGTAGGCGGTGCATTGGCCGCCGGCGGCGCGAACCTGATTGCCCTGGAAAGGCCCGTGGTTGTCGGCGGCGCCGTTGTCTATGGCCGCAATCGCGCCCGGTCCGGTGATGGCGAAGCGGACTTCCGGCGTGGCGCCGGGGATGGGATTTCCGGCGGTGTCGGTGATGGTGACCTGAATAATGGAGACATGGTCGTAGTCATGAGGGAGGACGTCACCAGGGTCAGCGGCCAGGGAGACTTTGGCGGCGGGGCCGGCGGTGTGAAGTTCGTTGGTGGCGACGGGTTCGTTGTTGTTGTAGCCCACAGCCTTGAGGTTTCCGGCGGCGGAGGTCCAAGTTCGGGGAGAGTCGTTGGCGGGTTTGGTCTTCCTGCCCAATGACCGGCCATCGAGGAAGAGTTCGACTTCCTGGCAGTTGCTATAAACCGTGGCGTTGCCTCCGGCCCCGCCGGTTTCCAAGGCCGCGTTGGCGGCTTCGTCAGGCGGAACGCCAGCCGCGCCGCGTCCCCTTGCGCCGCCGCCACCGCCGCCGCCCCGGCCGCCGCGTGCGCCCGCGCCGCCGCGGGTGATATAGACCATGGGCTTGGTGGACCACCAGCTTTGGCGCTGGTAGCCCATCGGCTTAATGACGCTGTCGCGGTCAATCAGCCCCGAGCCATTGCCGATGCGCGGCCAACTGCCGGCTTCGCCGAGGTAGTCAATGCCGGTCCAGAGGAATTGGCCGGCGTAGGCGGGGTTGTCGCGCAGGGCGAGCCAGGTCGAGATTTCAGAGTGGTTTTCGGTGCCGAGGATCTTGTAATCGGGGCGCGCCCTGTGTTCGTTGAGGAGGTCCTGTTCGTGATAGTTGACGCCCAGCACGTCCATAAGATCGGAGAAGCCGCTGGAGAAGATGCTGTGCTGGAGGGGCTGGAGGATGGCCATGGTGACGGGGCGCGCCGTGTCAAGCTGATGGGCCAGATCGCGCATTTCGGTGAATTGCTGCTTGCCCTGGGCGCTGGCCAGGTTGTCGTGGATTTCGTTGCCCATGGACCATAAGACGATGCTGGGATGGTTGCGGTCGCGGCGCAGGGTGCCGGTCACGTCGGTGCGCCACCACTGGCGGAAGTAAGTGCTGTAATCCTGATCCTGGTATTTGCGGACGGTCCACACGTCGAACAATTCGTCCATGACCAGAAGCCCCAGGCGGTCGCAGATGTCGAGGAACTCTGGCGATGGGGGATTGTGGGCCGTGCGGATGGCGTTGACGCCGAGGAACTTGAGTGTGGCCAGGCGTTTTTCCCAGACGCTGTCCGGGACGGCCACTCCGAACGCGCCGGCTTCGCTGTGGACTGCACCGCCAAGAAGTTTGAAGTTCTTTCCGTTGAGCCAGAAGCCGGTGTCGGACTTGAATTCAAATTGGCGTATGCCGAAGGTGACGGTTTGCGAGTCGAGGGTTTTGCCAGCGGAGACGACGCTGACGGTGGCCTTGTAGAGGTTGGGATGATCGAGGCTCCAAATGGCGGGAGCGGTCAGGTGGTAAGTGTTGGAGATTTCCAGGGACTTCCCGGCCGGGACGGTCCTAGGCGCAGGAATGGCGCTGGCGGCATCGGCATACGAGCCGCCCTTGGTGTTGGAGGCGAGAGTAAGGCTGACAGCAAGGCTGACGTTCGCGTCGGCGGCGGATTGGTTGTCAATGGTGGTCTTGACAACGACGGTGGCCGCGTCATGGAGAGGAATGAGTTGCTGGGTGGGTGAGGATTGGTCGTTAATGGTGGTCCTTTCCGGCGCGATGGAGTTCGTGGTGACGATCTGGAGTTGGCCGTGCTCGTCATAAGTGGTCCTTTCCTGGGCGATGGAGGGCGTGGTGACGACGATGCTGTCGCGCTCGATGTGGACGGGGTCCAGGACGTGGATATAGACGTGGCGGTAGATGCCCGACCCGGTGTAGAAGCGCGAGGCGGGCTGGGCGGAATTGTCGCAACGAACGGCGATGACATTGGGCTTGTCAGGGCCGAAGTTGACGTGGCTGGTGATCTCATATTGGAAGCTGTACCAGCCATCGGGGCGATGGCCCAGGGCAAAGCCGTTGATATAGACATCGCTGTTGGCCATCACGCCATCGAATTGGATGAACACCGATTTGCCTTCGGCGGCAGGGGAAAGGGTGAAGTGCTTGCGATACCAGCCGATGCCGGTGGGCACAAAAGCGCCCCGGAAGCCGGACGGGTTGTTCTGGGCAGGGATGCCTTCGATGCTCCAGTCGTGGGGAAGGTCCAGCTTGCGCCAGGCGGAATCCGGGAAATCGGGCTGATCGGCGCCCTTGGCGTCGGAGGCGATGAAGCTCCAGCCGGCGTCGAAGTTCTGGGCGCGTCCGGGCGCGATTTGGGCCGCGGCAATGACGGGAACCAATAGAACAATCAGGGGTACAACAGGCGACAAGTAATATCGGATAGACATGGCGTTCCTCCACTAATGCGTAAGACTAATAATGGGAATATGTTTGCCCCGCCGCAGATTCTTTGACGCTGCGCGGGGGAAGGAGAATTGATTTCTGGTCTCGCTCATTCCGGCGGCATGATGTCAGACGGGCGGGCGATGTCAATCGCCAAGAGTGGCCGGTTCCTGCCCGGCGCGTGAGACAAAGATCTTCGCGTTCCCGGTAGGGCAGAGCTGCTGCCCTGCCCTGAATTCTTGGGCGGCGCAGCAGCTCCGCCCTACCGAAGAAACGGGGAATTCTGTCCTGCGGCACGGGGCTGCGGATCATTACCATTTTAGCCAGGATTGCGTCCTTTGTTGGCATATTCGTCCCTTCGGAAACATCACAAAATAACACGATTGGCCTTGATTGGCCTTGATTACGAAAATGCGCAATTAGTTGTCAGTTATTCAAGGGTAATGACCCAAGCTGATTTGACGCAAAAAACGCAGAACGCGCGAAAAAGACGATGGGACCACGGGACCACGAGACCATGGGACCACCACAACCGCAATTTGCAATTGCGGCGATAGGTCGGATCTGTCGGATCGGACGGATCGGATATTCCGCAATCGGCAATGCGGCCGGACGCAGCGCCAGGAGCATGAAAAAATGGCGGCGGATTGCCATCCGCCGCTACAACTGTTTTGCCTTCGTGCCTCACGCTGACTATTTAATCATAGGCTCTAATTTTTGTCAAGGCCTGGCAGTGAAACCAAATCACCGACTGCGGCGGGTGTGGTCTTGAACAGGAGAGAACAGAGAGAACGGAGATGAAAAGTCCATTGTCTCCTTCTCCGTTTCCTCTGTTTTCTCCTGTTCAACAATCCGCAATCCGCAATCCGCAATCGAGTCACGGCTCGACAGAGTCTCGCCCTACCGTTGTCGGCATTCCACAATGGATGGAATGTGATTTTGAACAGGAGATAACAGAGAGAACAGAGAAGAAAAGTCCGTCGTGTTCTTCTCCGTTTCCTCTGTTTTCTCCTGTTCAACAATCCGCAATCCGCAATCGGCAATCGGCAATCGCATCAGGCTAATTTGAGTTCGCGAAGGGTCGCGCCGACGGCACTGAGGTTTTCGGGGCGCATCGCCGCGTGGCTGGTGGAGATGACCAGGCCGCTGCCGCCAGCCTTGAAGACGGCTTGAACGGCGTCGCGGACGCTTTCGGGAGTGCTGTTCTTGAGTTGAACGTCAATGCCCAGGCCGGCGCAGATGCGCGTGTTGGAGCCGGCAACCCCGTCCACGGCGCGTTTTGTCTCGCGATAGACGTAATCGCCGGAGAACCGCTCATAGGCCCCGCGGGGAGTGCCGTTGACCGGCTGTTCGCGCAGTTGGGATTGGTAGTCAGCCTCGGGCCGGCCAATGATCTGGGCATAAGATTTTTCCTTCAAATCCATGACGCTGTATTCGAAATCGAGCAACTGCTGGCGGCTGAGATCGCCAAACATATTTTGGGCGAGACTGTCAACAAACGAGGCCATGCGCTCGCCGGCCGGGTTGTCGTAAAGGGCCGGCTTGAGGAAATCGGCATACTCGGTGTAGGGGCGGTAATCCTGCTCGGCGCGGTAAATGGGGTTGAAGGAAATGTTTTGCCAGAGGTGGTAACCGACTGGAATGTCGGGCCGGATGGATTTAGCCCTGGCGGAAAACTCGCGCTGCATCTCGCGCATGCTGTCCGACCAGAAGGTCTGCCAGGCGAGCAATTCGGGAAACCGCAGCAAGAGCCGCCAGAATTCGACGTAGTATCCATCCCGCGGACGCTTGCCCGCGCGTCCGTCCCTGACCCAAGGCTCGAGCGCGAGGAAGGCCTTTTTGACGCGCTCGAAATCAATGCCCTGTTTGGCCGCCTTGGCAGCGCAAAACTCGCAAAAGCAGGAGGTGTGGCCGGGATCGCTCTTGGCGCCATGATGCCATGCGCCCAGCGCGTTGCTCAAAGGCCCCTGGCGTTCGGATCCCCGCTGCAAGCCGTCCACGTCGTATGAACGGATGAAGTCCTCGACTTGTCCGGCGATGAGGTTTCGGAAATAAGGGTTGTTCAGGCAGGGTCCGCCGGGATGGGCTGAGGTTCGGCGGCCATGGAGATCCACTTCATAGAGCGCGTCCATGCCCTTGATTTGCGGGCGCGCGCGATTGTCCTCCTCCATCCAGGGGATGATTTTGACGCCGCGTTTTTTGGTTTCGGCGCTGATCTTCTGCATCGCGCCGGGAAGGTCGAAGTCGCCCGAGTTGAGAGCCTGGGGCTTCATATTGATATCGCGATAGAATTGCGGATGGGCGGTGGCGAAGTTGCCGGCGGGGTTGGCGGCGCGGTCCAGACCGGCCCATGAGGCCTCGAAAGGATTGCAGTGCAGCATGAGGGTGTTGACGCTGGCGCGGGTCTGGACGTCGTCGAGAAAGCGGGCGATGCCGTATTGGAGCAGATAAGTCACCTCGGCCTGAAACCCGATCATGGGTTTGGCCGGGGCGGGCTGGGTTTGGGTGGCGGCGGCGCGGACGCCCGGCGGCTTGAGAGCGAGGCCGGTCGAAACCGCGGTTGCCGCCAAAGAGGCCGCTTTGACAAAGTGCCTGCGGGAGATGGAGTTCGAATAATTCATGCTGGATGTTATGGCAAAAGGAGGCGCTTTGGGAGTAAATTCCCAGTGCTTGGCCATGAAATTTGGGATTCAGCACAGATTAGTCGCCCTGGTGGCGGTGGTGGCCGTGATGGGCGTGTTGATACTGCTGGCGACTTTATACTCGCAACGGCAGGCCGAGGATTTGCGCAACCGTTTAGGCCAGGTCGAGTCCGAAAGCTTCAAGATCGCCGATCAATTCCGGGAGTCGCTCCGCGCGCTCAACAACATTCTGCAGAGTTACGCGGCCGATCCGGCCCCGGCCTCCTGGAGTGAGTTTCTTGAAGGCTGTAGCAAGCTCGAAGGCTGGATTGAGGAGCAGAAACCTCGGCTGACCACGCAACGCGAAAAGGAAGTGTTGCAACAGATGAGCGCCGAGTACCAGGAATACTTGCGGGTCGCCCAGGATTTCCAAACCCGGGTCCAATCTCTCGGCGCGCAAGGCGTTTCCCTGGCCGATTTTAACCCGGTTCGGGCGCAGTCCCTGAAAGTCTTCGATCTGGGGCAGACGTTGATGATGGCCCATTACGATTCGCGCAATCAACTGCTCGCCCAGGCGAACGAAACGCTCAAGCATCTCCGCTGGCTGGTGCTCGGCTCGCTTGGGCTGCTGTTTGTCTTCGGCCTGCTCCTGGCCGGCGTGGTCTATCGCGACATGATCGCCCCGCTGCGGGTCAAGCTGGTGGAGAGCCAGTCGCTGGTGGAACGCCACGAGAAGCTCGCCTCCCTCGGCATGCTCGCCGCCGGCGTCGCCCATGAAATCCGCAATCCGCTGACCGCGATCAAGGCCGCCCTGTTCATCCAGCAAAAGAAATTCCAGCCCGGTTCCCAGGAGCAGACCGACGCCAGGGTGGTGCAACGGGAAATTTCCCGCCTGGAGCGGATCGTCAATGATTTCCTCCATTTCGCCCGGCCGGGCGACCCCGAATTGGCCATCGTTCCGGCCGACCTGCCCCTGCGGGAAGCGCAACTGTTCCTGGCCCCCTCCCTGTCCGGCACGCCCATTCAACTCGTGCTGGAGAAGTCGCCCCCGATGCGCATCAACGTGGACCTTGCGCAAATCAAACAGGTGCTCATCAACCTGGTGCAAAACGCCGCCGACAGCATCCCGCAAGGCGGCACCATCACGCTGCGCGCGCGTCACGGCCGGAAAAATCTCCCGCAAGGCGAGACGGATGTAGTCATCCTGGAAGTGGCGGACACCGGCGGGGGCATTCCGCCCGAGGTGGAGAAGCGGCTCTTCGATCCGTTCTTCACCACCAAGAAGACCGGCACCGGCCTGGGCCTCTCCATTGCCGCGCGGATTGTCGAGAAGCACGGCGGGGCGCTCCAATATCAAACCCAGGTCCATCACGGCACCACTTTTGGCATCGTCCTGCCCCAGGCAACCCCATGAAGATCAATTGCCATTAACAAATTCTCAATGACCAATTCTCAATTTCCACCCACAATGCGCCTTGAGCTGTCCGCCTCACCCCTGTTTGAATTACGCCTCATTATCAGAGCTGGTTCTTGCACGAACCCTTGATCCCAATCTCAACATGAAACTTCTCTCCCTTCTCCTCTGCGCCCTTCCGGCCCTGTTCCTCCCCCGCTCCGCCCTCGCCCAGACCAACCGCATGGTCGTGCCCGACCCGCAGGATTGGGTGCTCAAGTCGCGCGGCAATTTCGAGCCGCAGATCGCACGGCCTTTGCGCTATTTTCCCGACAGCGGCGATTTCGTCATCACCAACGGCGCGGAATTTTTCAACCGTCCTCTTTACTGCGTCAATTCCGGCTTCCGCGTGGACGGCGGCGACCGGCCGGAATTCTCGCTCTACCTGCCGGGGCGCGGCGGCAATTTGCGTCTCGCAATCAGGACTTCCGCCGGAGTCAAATGGCTGCACGACGCCGCGCAAATCATCGCGCGCTACCGGCCCGGCTCGCTCCTTTACCAAATCCGCGATCCGCTGCTCGGCGGAGGCGAATTGGATTTGACCGTGCTGCCGATGGCGGCCGCCAAGGGCCTGGTCGTCCGTGTCGAATTGCGCGGAACGGCGGCGGATTTGATCTGCGCCTTTGGCGGCGCCAACGGCGTCCGCGGCTCGCGCGATGGCGACATCGGCTGCGAGCGCCAGCCCGTTTCGGAATTTTTCCAGATGCGCCCGGAGCAGTGCCGAGGCAATTCATTTTCCATCGTGTCAAACACATTCACGCTCCGCGGCAGCAACATGGTCATCGGCGGTGTGACGCCGCCAGGCTCAACCCTTTTCCTGGCCGACGCCAATCAATGGAAATCGCCGGAAGCCCTGCTCGCTTCCGCGACGCCGAAGCCGGCATTGCCGGTCGTCGCCGGCCGGGTCGCGCTGCCGCCCGGCCAGCCGGTTTATCTGGCGTTGCAGCAAGTGTCGCGCGAAAACCAGGCTGACTTGGCCGTCTATCGCGAAGTCAGCCAGCTTGGCTCCGGCCAATTGGCGGGGGACGAGAACCCCATCCCGCTCTACAAGGCATCCGACCTGCCGCAAGTTTTTGCCGCCGCCGAGGAACACCGCCGCGCCGTTGCGGAGCGCGTGGTGGTCGAGACTCCCGATCCGTTCATCAACGCCGCCGCCGCCGCGCTGAATATCGCGGCGGACGCCGTTTGGGACCAGAAGCAGCAGGCGTTCATGCACGGGGCGGTCGCCTGGCGGACCCACCTGCTCGGCTGGCGCGGCGCTTACACCGGCGACGAACTGGGCTGGCACGAACGCACGGCGGCGCATTTCGCCGGATTCGCCAAACAGCAGAACACAAGCCCCATTCCCGAAAAAATTCCGCCCGCCGACGCAAATGTCAATCTCGCCCGCAGCGAAGCCGCTCTCCACTCCAACGGCGACCTGACCAAGTCGCACTACGACATGAACCTGGTGGCGGTGGATGTTTTTTTCCGCCACCTGCTCTGGACGGGCGACATGGACTACGCGCGTATTATGTGGCCGGCGATTGAGCGGCACCTGGCCTGGGAGCGACGCCTTTTCCGCCGTGAATTCGGCCCGGACAAACTGCCGCTTTACGAAGCCTACGCGGCGATTTGGGCCAGCGACAATATGCAGTACAACGGCGGCGGGACCGCCCATGCCTCGGCTTACAATTTTTTCGCCAACAAAATGGCCGCGCGCGTGGCGGCGGCGCTGGGCAAGGACCCCGCCCCTTACGAGCGCGAGGCGGACTTGATTTCGCGCGCGATGCAAAAATATCTCTGGCTCGACAACCAGGGCTGGTACGCCGAATTCAAGGATTATCTCGGCCTGCAACTGGCGCATCCCAACGCCGGGCTGTGGACTTTTTATCACACGCTGGATTCCGAAGTGCCTTCGCCGTTCCAGGCCTGGGAGATGTCGCGCTTTGTGGACACGCAGATCGCCCACATCCCCATCCGCGGGCCGAACGTGCCGGCGGAAACGCTTTTCACCCTCCCGGAAACAAGCTGGATGCCCTATATGTGGTCCATCAACAATGTCGTCATGGCCGAGGCCGCGCACACTTCCCTCGGCTATTGGCAGGCGGGGCGCGCGGAAGCGGCGTTCCCGCTTTTCAAAGGCTGTCTGCTTGACAGCATGTTCCTGGGCCTTTGCCCCGGCAATGTCGGCGCGATGACCGGCTTCGACATGGCGCGCGGCGAGGCGCAACGCGATTTCGCAGACGGCTGCGGCGCCGTTTCGCGCGCGCTCATCGAGGGGCTTTTCGGCGTGCAACCGGACGCGCTGGCGGGCGAATTGAAAATCCGCCCCGGCTTCCCGGCGCAATGGAATCGCGCCGCCATCCGGCATCCTGATTTTTCATTCGCGTTCCAAAGGGAAGGATTGAAGGAGACATTTTCCATCGAACAGAAATTCCCCAAGCCGCTCGCCTTGCGTTTGGAGATTCCCGCGCAGGGCGAAAGTATCGCCGCCACGACGGTCAACGGGCAGCCCGCAAAATGGCATTTGGTGGCCGACAGTGTCGGCCAGCCGCGAATTGAAATCCAGAGCGAGGCGGCAGCGCGGCACGAAGTGGTCATTGAATGGCGCGGCCGCGCCCCGATGCCCCCCCCGTCCACAGCGTCCACAACGTCCACAACGTCCACAACGTCCACAACGTCCACAACGTCCACAACGTCCACAACGTCCACAACGTCCACAACGTCCACAATGTCCACCCCGTCCACCCCCAATGACGACATCCTGGCGCGCGGCCGCGCGCAGGTGGTGCCGCTCGGCCAAGAAATGCAAGCGCAGATTGACGGCGACCAACTTCTGTCCATCCAGGATCCGCAAAACGCCCTGAGCAATATCGCGCTGGAGAAGACCGGCTTTCGCGCCACCGCAACGGGCGCGCCCGGCCAGCGCACCGTTTTCGCGCAAGTGCGCCGGGGCGATTGGACCTGGTGGCAGCCGGTCGCGCTGGAGATTCGCGACCATCAACCCGCCACCGCGACCGACTGGAGGAAGCCCGCAACAGCGCCCTTCGAGACGGTGGACCTCGCGCCGTTTTTCAACGACTCGGTCACGCGGATTTTCCGCAACGAATATCTCGCGCCCCGGTCGCCCTTCGTTTCCCTGGCCATGCCCAAGCAGGGCCTCGGCGGCTGGTGCGATTTCTCCACCAGTTACGCCGTGGACGATTCCGGCCTGCGCGCAACGGCGGCGCGCGACGGCGGGAAACTCATGCTGCCCAACGGCGTGCCGTTGCAAACCCCGCTCGCCGCGGGCGCAAAGAACATCGTCTTCACCTCGCAATGGAACAATTATCCGCGCGAAGTTTCCGTGCCGCTCGCCGGAAAATCCGCGCATGCCTGGCTGCTCATGGCCGGTTCGACCGGGCCGATGCAAAGCCGGTTTGACAACGGCGAAGTCATCGTCACTTACGCCGACGGCTCGGCCGCGCGCCTCGCGCTGAACAATCCGGTCAACTGGTGGCCCATTGAGCAGGATTATTTCCTGGACGACTACGCCTTCCGCCGCGACGAGCCGATTCCGCCCCGCGTGGATTTGAAGACGGGGAAAATCCGTATTCTTGACGTGGCAACTTTCAAGGGCAACGGCGGCAAAATTTCCGGCGGCGCGGCGACCGTGCTGGATTTGCCGTTGGATTCCAAAAAGGAACTGAAATCCCTCACCGTCCGCGCGCTCGCCAATGAAGTTGTCATCGGCCTAATGAGCGTGACATTATCACGGTGATATTATGAAACGATGTTCCTATTGCGGGGTCGAGTATCCCGACGACGCGGTAATGTGTTTGACTGACCATACTCCGTTGGATCCCGCCGCCCCGCCGCCTCCGGCTGCGCGCGCGCCTGAGCCTGCGCCCAAACGGCCGGTCTATCATTTTGCGTCCCTTTCCCCGGCGGATCGCCAGCAGAGCTTGGTGACGCTGGTAACGTGCGCCACGCTGGTGGCGGCCGACATGGTTGTCACCCGCCTTCGCGCCGCCGGGATTGAGGCCTTCCTGCCCGACGAGTGTGTGATGCAAAATGCCGGCTGGAACTTCAACACCTTTGGATACGTCCGCGTGCAGGTTTCCCCGAAAGACTACGACGCCGCCACAAATCTGCTCGCCGCTTCCGCCACTGGCGCCTAATTAGTGTAGTGTCCCTGAAATGACTAGACATGTCCTTTTCTATTGTGGCAGCGGCGTCCCGCCGCTGTGGCTGGCGGTTGAGCAGGCAAACAGCGGCGTCCCGCCGCTGTGGCTGGCGGTTGAGCAGGCAAACAGCGGCGTCCCGCCGCTGTGGCTGGCGGTTGAGCAGGC